>Ga0160434_100162_pt1 | contig 34467 bp, 20 predicted proteins | sample HID1973I_E0MG_FD_108273 | JGI IMG/M metagenome (GOLD analysis project Ga0160434, IMG submission 108273) | Enriched mosquito-associated microbial communities from UW Madison campus, WI, USA - HID1973I_E0 MG | ecosystem: Host-associated > Arthropoda: Insects > Digestive system > Unclassified ...
CAGATGGACCACTCGCAGATGGACCACTCGCAGATGGACCACTCGCAGATGGACCACTCGCAGATGGACCACTCGCAGATGGACCACTCGCAGATGGACCACTCGCAGATGGACCACTCGCAGGCGCCAGCGATCGAGCCGCGCGAGCCGATTCCGACACCCACCGCGGCAGACCTGGCTGCGGCGTTTCCACCGCTGCGCACGCATCACCTCCACGACAGCGGGCCGGTCGCGTATGTGCTGGTCGATCGGCTCGAAGGTTGGAACCGCGACGCGGGCAGCGGCCAGGCCTGGGAAGTGGATGCCTGGTTCGGCGGCGACATCAATCGACTGCGCCTGCGCAGTGAAGGCGAACGCGGACAAGGGGCTACCCATGCCGCCGACGTGGAACTGCTTTACAGCCGCGCGATCTCGCCGTGGTGGGATGTGGTGGCCGGCGTGCGCCAGGATTTCGCACCCGGCCCGTCGCTGACCCGCGCGGCGATCGGCTTGCAGGGGCTGGCGCCGTACAAGTTCGAAGTCGATGCCACGCTGTATCTCGGTGGAGACAGTGTCGCGGCGCTGAAGCTGGAGGCCGAGTACAGCCTGCTGCTGAGCCAGCGCTGGATCCTGCAGCCACGCATTGAAGCCGAATTCGCCGCCGAGGACGACCGCCGGCGCGCGAGCGGTGCCGGCCTGGATGCGGCGTCGCTGGGCCTACGGCTGCGCTATGAAGTCAGCCGCCGCTTCGCGCCCTACATCGGCTGGGAGCACGAGCGCCGCTTCGGCAACGGGGCCCGATTCGCCCTGCACGAAGGCGAACCAGCCCGCGAAAGCCGGTTCGTCGCAGGGCTGCGATTCTGGTTCTGAGCAGCACTACGCAAGGTCACCCGTGAATCGCCAGCCCCAGCCGCGCCTCGAACGGGCGCGGCTTACAATAACCCGCCCTCGGATTCGTGCCCGCACGGCGCGCCCCACCTGACCAGAGGATCGACATGAGCGTTGACAACATCCAGCAGCAGCCCGGCGTTGCTGCGCAGCCGCCGGCGGAGACCGCCGGCTTCGTCTTCAACCACACCATGCTGCGGGTGAAGGACATCGCCCAGTCGCTGGACTTCTACACCCGCGTGCTCGGCTTCCGCCTGCTCGACCAGCGCGATTTCCAGGAGGCCGGCTTCAGCCTCTATTTCCTCGCATTGCTGCCCGCGGGCACGCAGGTGCCGCAGGATGACGCGCAGCGCCGCGTGTGGATGGCCGGCATGCCTGGTGTGCTGGAACTGACCCATAACCACGGCACCGAACGGCAGGAAGGCCCGGTCTACCACGACGGCAACAGCGACCCGCGCGGCTTTGGCCACATCTGCGTGTCGGTGCCGGACATCCGTGCCGCGTGCAGGCGCTTCGACGATTTGCAGGTGCCTTATCAGAAGCGGCTTGAGGATGGCCGCATGAAGCACCTGGCCTTCATCAAGGATCCAGACGGCTACTGGGTGGAGATCATCTCCAACACCCCGCTCGCGGCCTGAACGATCGCGACCTGAGAGCGTGCCGGCGCGCCGTCCCGCGACGCGCCGGCCGCACGGTTACAGATCGACCGACAACGACACGGTGAAGGTGCGCGGCGCGCCCAACACCAGGTAGTTGGCACCGGAAGCGCCGCCGCTGGAGGCCCAGTAGTCGCGACCAAACAGGTTGTCCACGCGTGCGCGCAGCGCCCAGTCCTTGCCGATGGCGTTGAACGCATAGCGCGCACCGAAGTCCGCACGCGTCCACGAAGCCAGTTCGAGCGTGTTTTCGTTGTTGGCGTACTGGCGGCCGGTATAGACCACGCGCGCATCCAGGCTCAGCCCCTGCAAGCCGGGAACGTCCCATTCCACGCCGGCATTGGCCTGCGTCTTGGCGACGCCGAGCGCGTCATTGCCCTGGTTGATACCGTCCTGGGTGCGGCGCAGTTCCGGATCCAGCCACGTCACCCCGCCCAGCACGCGCACGCCCTCCCAGACCTGGCCGTACAGGCTCAGTTCCACGCCCTGGTTACGCTGTTCACCGTCCTCGGTGAGGCGCGCGTCGCGCACGACGGTATTGGGCTGATTGATGCGGAACAGCGCCGCGGTCGCACCAAAAGAGCCGCTGTCGTACTTGGCACCGATTTCATATTGCTTGGAACGGAACGGCTCGAGAATCTCGCCTGCGTTCTCCAGGGGCACACTGCCGGAACTGGCCGGCACCACCGTGCCCGGCACCAGCGCCTCGGCATAATTGGCGTATAGCGAAACACGCGGGTGGATCTTGAACACCACCGCCCCCACCGGCGTGACTACGTTATCGACATAGCGGCTCAGGCGCGCGCCAGTGTCGTAGTCGTAGCCGTATTGCTTCAGCGTCTGGTGACGTGCGCCGAGCGTCAGCAGCACCCGGTCCTCGGCGAAGGCCAACGTGTCGGCCAGAGCGAAGCTGCTGGTCTCGATCTTGCTGGTGGTGAGCGGGTTCGACATGTCGCCGCCGCCGATAAGCCCGGTCGGCGCATCGACCTGTATCGGTGCGTACAGGCTGCCCACCGCGGTGCCGAAGCCGCCGAATGCATAGGCGTTCTTCGAGTCCAGCCGGAACGCCGACGCCGAGGCGCTGACCCGATGGCCCACCGAACCGGTGCGGAACTGCGAACGCACGCCCACCTCGCCGGTGGTCACGGTGTCCTCGCGATAATTGTCGAAACGATAGGTGGTCAGATTGCCGTCCGCGTCCGCGGTCGGGTTGGCGAGCACGTTCTTTTCCTCGCCATCGCGCATGCCGAACGCGGCCCAGGCCATCGTGTCGTCGGTAATGTCGTACTCGCCGCGCACGACCCCGAACAGATCGCGTTCGTCGGTGTAGGTCCATTTCTGCGCGAAGTTCGAATCCGCCGACGGCGCGCGCGGGATCGCGTCGGTCGGTGTCACGCTCGGCCGCGGCGCATCGATGTGGTGGTCCTGCCAGCCAAGATCGGCGGAGAAGCGCGCCCGCTCGCCCCGGTAGTCCACCCCCAAGGCCAGCACGCCGAGCTCGCGCGACTCGTCGTCGATCGCGGTATCGCCATCGCGACGCACCGCGTTGGCGCGCACGCCCCAAGCGCGATCGGCGCCGAACCGGCGCGACACATCCGCCGCGGCATAGCCCTGGGCGTCGCTCTCATAGCCCACGGTGAGACGGTTGAGATCCTCGTCGCCGGCGCGCTTGGGCACCAGGTTGAAAGAGCCGCCGACGCCGCTGCCGCTCGGCGCGGCGCCGTTGAGGAAGCTGTTGGCGCCGCGGAAGACTTCGACCCGCTCCAGGAACTCGGCCGCCACGTATTGCCGCGGCAGCAGGCCATACAGGCCGTTGTAGCTCATGTCGTCGGAATACACCGGGAAGCCGCGCACGATGTACAGCTCCTGGAAATTGCCGAAGCCACGCGCGACGCGTACCGCCGGGTCGTTCTGCACCACGTCGGCGACACTGCGCGCCTGCTGGTCGCGCATCAGCTGCGCGGTGAAGTTGAGGCTGTTGAACGGCGTATCCATCACGTCCAGGTTGCCGAACAGGCCGACGCGGCCGCCGGTGGCGACCTGCCCGCCCGCATACTCCGGTGGCAACTCGACCTGTGAGCCGTCGGCGGTGACCTGCACGGTCTGCAGGGTGCGCGGATCTTCGACGGCGGCCTGCGACTGCGCGAAGACGCTCGCGGGCAATACGCAGGCCACGGCGATGAACAATGGGGAAAAGCGCAGGCAGGCGCGCGGACGCGCGCGCGGGGACAGCAAGGACATGCTAGATCCTGATCAGTGGGGAGGCAGTTGGCTGGCTTGGAGCCCAGGCTCCTGGCTGATCAGGAAACCGCCGGACGGCGCCGCGGATTCCACCGGCGCATTGTACGCCTCGACCGGCCGGGTGAAGTGCCGCGCGCGGGACGGAGCGTCGCGGCGCCGATCGGGGCCGCGGCTGCGGCCACCGCTCCCGCAAGGCCTGCTCCGGCCAGGCCTGCTGCTGGGGCCAGGGACGCCTAGAATTGCCCCATCGGCCACCAAGGAGACCGGCATGATCCGAGAAATCATCCGCATGGGGGACCCCCGCCTGCTGCGCGTCGCCCCGCCCGTCAGCCGCTTCGACGCCGAACTGGAGGCGCTGGTCGCCGACATGTTCGAGACCATGGACGCCGCCGGCGGCGTCGGCCTGGCCGCGCCGCAGATCGCGGTGGACCTGCAACTGATGGTGTTCGGCTTCGACCAGAGCCATCGCTACCCCGACGCCCCGCCGGTGCCGCGCACGGCGCTGGCGAACGTGGAGATCACCCCGCTCTCCGACGAGCTCGTCGACGGCTGGGAAGGCTGCCTGTCGATTCCCGGCCTGCGCGCGGTGATCCCACGCTGGCAACGCATTGCTTATCGCGGCCAGCTGCCCGACGGCAGCGTGCTGGAACGCGAAGCCGAAGGCTTCCATGCCCGCGTGGTGCAGCACGAGCACGACCATCTGATCGGCCGGCTCTATCCTTCGCGCATCCGCGATTTCAGCAAGTTCGGTTTCGAGGATGTGCTGAGCTACGAGCTGTAGGCGGTAACCCGGTTGGGGGCTGGCATTTCTGGTTCTTCTCCCGTGTCGGATGCCTGCGGTCGCTATGGCTTGCGGGATGGGGGGTTATTGGATGCGCGCGCGTGCTGTGTGCGGTTGTTTTTGTCGGCTTACGGTGCGGGCACCGCCCTGGCGCAAGGCGCGTGGTTGTCATGTCTTCGATCGAGGCGCGCCGGAGGGTCGGAAGAGAAAAGCCTGGCTCCCCATTGCATCGGCACCTGACCCATCCCGGCTTCGAGAAAGTCCCCACTGTAGGAGCGGCTTCAGCCGCGACTGCCGACATCCGGCGGTCGCGGCTGAAGCCGCTCCTACAAAGAGCGAGCGACATCGCCTCAGGTGAAGAGCCCCCTTCTGTTAAGGGGGCGCGGCGACAGCCGCGGGGATAGGCAAGGTTGTAGTCGGGTCCCAAAGTTTTCGCGCCAGCGACAACTTTGGGGGCCATTGCCGCGAAGCGGGAATGGCCACTACCGCGCAGCGGGATGGGCCACGAGATCGCGCGTCCCGCTGGTGGGAGAAAAGCCTTATTTCTTGGCTTGCGCCTCGAAGCGCCGGAGCGATTCGGCGATCAGCGCCTTCGCTTCGGCCGCATCGCCCCAGCCGTTCAATTGCACCCGGTTCGGGCCCGGCAGGTCCTTGTACACGCGGAAGAACGCCTCGATGCGATCGCGCTCGGCCTGCGGCAAGTCTCCGAGGTCGCGGAAGCCATCGTAGGTGGGATCGATCTTGCCCGCCGGCACGCCCACGATCTTGTTGTCGGTCTCGCCGCCGTCGACCATATGCAGCACCGCCACCGGCCGGAACCGGATCATCGCGCCGGGCTGGATCGGCGCGCGCGTCAGCACCAGCGCGTCCAGCGGGTCGCCGTCCTGGCCCGCGCTGCGCGGCAGCGAGCCGTAATTGGCCGGATAGGCCATCGGCATCTGCAGGTAGCGATCCACGTACAACATGCCCTGCGAATCCAGTTCGTACTTGGTAAAGCCGCCGGCGGGGATTTCCACCACCAGCATGGCTTCCTCCGGCGCCTTGTCCGCTTGCGCGGCCAACAGTGGGTGCACCATCGAGTCGCGCTTCGGCAGGCCGCCGGCGGATGCCGTGCCGGTCGCGAGCGCGGCGATGGCAAGGACCCACAGTTTCTTCCGCAGGGTCGATGTCGCCACGATCAACGCTCGCATGCCGGCAGCTTCAGCGCGGCGGCGATGTCGCGCCAGTCGAACGCGGAAACGGCCACGTCCAGGTGCGAGGCGTAGAACGCGCCCTGCGGGAAGCGCGCATCGCCACGCTCGTCCAGCCACACGCCATCGGTCAGGCCGGTGACCTCGCCGACGAAGGAGCCGGCATGCTGCAGGGTCTGGCGATCGAACAGGTGGAACACCGTACGATCGTCGAACTGATCGCTGGCGACCCACCAGCCGCTGCCGTCCTTGCAGCGCATCAGCGCGATGCCTTCCGCCTGCGCCCGATAGTTGCCGGCGCCGACATCGCGGCCGGTGTACTTGCCGTCCAGTGTGTACTCGCGCAAACGAGTGCCGGTGGGGATGTCCTCTTCCGCAATCAGCAACCGATGGTTGGCCTCGTCGCCGAACACCGATTCGGTCACCCGGATCGCGCCGGCCTCGCTGGTGTCGCCGAAATGACCAGCGCCGCTAGCCATCCATTGGCCTTCTTGCTGGTTCACCTGGAAGCGCCGCAGCCGTTTGTCCAGGTCGGCCAAAGGCGGGACGATGTCCTCGCCATTGGCATCTTCGCCCTGCATGTAGTTGTCGCTGACGATTACTTCATAGCCATCGCCCTGCCTGCGCACCCACAGGCCGTAGGGCTGGCGGAGCTCGTCCTGCGCGAAGACCAACAGCGGCTGGAAGTCCGGCAAAGAGAACATCTGCACGCGATGGTTGTCGCGCTCGACCACGAACACGTATTTGTCATCGATCGTGGCCACGCCGTTGGGGCGGCTCAGCTGACCAAGCGCGCTGCCAGGGGTTCCGACGGTGCGCAGCCGCGCACCGGTATCGCCGTCGTAGACGATCAGCTGGTCGATGGACTTGGCCGAGGCCACGACTTTCAGCCGGCCATCGCCATCCAGCCAACTGGCCGGCGAGTCGACATTGTCTCCGGCGGCAGGCTTGGCGACCCAGGCCTCGGCCACCACCACATGCGGAATCTGGGCCTGGTGCCTGCTGAATAACAGGTCGCCTTGTTTGCCGTTCTCGTCGCCCTCCTTGCCGTTGGCTGTTTGCGCGCCGGAGGCGGCGGGCGGCGGCGGCGCGGCGGAACAGGCGGACAGCACCAGCAGTGCGGCCACCGAAATCATGCGGAAGGTCACGTTTTTATCCCCTGAAACGTTGATTGCAGCTGCGGAAACTTAGGCGCGCGACATGACATTTCCATTGCAGCGGGATCGCCATCGCATCAAGTCCCGCAATCGTCATATTCCCTTTACATCCGCGAAGTAAAAAAAAAAAGACATTTGTTCTACGCCATTTCTACAACACTCCGGGGATGCAACAACCATGAAACACCACGCTTTGGCCATCGGCCTCACGCGGGCGCTTGCCTGCGCCGCACTTCTTCCGGCCGGCGCTGCCTGGTCGCAAACCGCCGCGCCGGACGGATCGACCGCGGCACCCGACGTCAAGCAGATGGACACCTTGGTCGTGCAGGGCGAGATCACGTACCGCTACCGCAGCGATACCGTGGCCCCGACCCTGACTTACGACCTGGAATACTTCCAGCGCTTCGAGCCCAACACGGTCGGCGACATGCTCAAGCGCGTGCCAGGCGTCGGCTTCGTCGGCTCGGACATCATGGAGTACGACGGCGCACAGCTGCGCGGCCTCGGCGGCGGCTATACCCAGGTACTGATCAACGGCAAGCAGGTACCAGGCGCCGGCGACGATCGTTCGTTCTACGTCGACCGCATCCCGGCGGAAATGGTCGACCACATCGAGATCAAGCGCAGTGCCAGTGCCAATCGCAGCGGCGACGCGGTGGCTGGCGCGATCAACATCGTGTTGCGCGATGCCTACGTCTTCACCGGCAGCTATATCCGCGTCGGCGTGAACCGCTGGTACGACGGCGAAGTGAACCCGACGTTCGGCGCCGTGACCTCGTTCGAGGCGCTCGGCGGCCACCTGCTGGCCGGCTTCAACGTGCAGGACCGCTATCGCGCCAAGGAAAAGCGTTCCGACCGCTTCACCGACAACACCATGAGCGAGAAGGTCAGCTGGGAGAACCAGACCGAAGTGAAGGACGGCCGCGACTATTCGGCCAACCTGAGCTATGTCGCCGACATCGGCGACACCGGCCGCCTCAGCATCGACGGCTTCTACGTCAAGACCGACCGCGACGTCAGCGAAGTGTCCTTCAGCGAGGAATTGGACGACGGCGAGACGATCAACGCACGGGTGCCGGGCCTGGACCCTTACGACCAGAAGAACTACGGCGTCAGCGCCGAATACAAGTTCGACATGGCCGGCGGCACCACCAAGCTGAGCCTGGACCACGCCCGCTTCGAGAACTCGCAGGCCACCACCGAAGGCGAAGAGGTCTACGTCAGCGGAGAGGAGAACTGGGACAACACCTGGAACATCGACGGCGCCGAATGGGACGAGACGACCTTCGAGGCCGAAGCGGTTTCCGCCAAGGACACCGAAACCGGCTTCACCCTGTCCCACGTGCGCCCGCTCGGCGACACCGAACTGGACTTCGGCGTGGATTACCGCACCAAGAAGCGCAACAGCCTGGTCACCAGCTACGAGTGGGAAGCCGAGGAACAAGGCCAGACGCCGACCTTCCCGGCGGACTACGAACTGGACGGCAGCGTCGCGTCCGAGATCAAGGAAGATCGCCTGGACCCGTACATCATGTTCACCCGCAAGGGCGAGGTGTTCTCGTGGGAGGCTGGCCTGCGCTATGAAACCACCAAGTCCAAGGTGGAGTACATCGAGGACGAGGAGAGCGAAGGTCGTGTCAGCAAGGACTACAACAATCTGTTGCCGTCCGTGAACCTGCGTTGGGACGTGACCGAGGCCGACCGCATCAATTTGTCGCTGGCCAAGACCGTCAAGCGCCCGAACTTCAACGAGCTGATCCCCGCCGTGCTGGACGGCGAGTTCGGCGACAACGACTACATCGGCAACCCGGAACTCGATCCGGAAACCGCCACCGGCCTCGACCTGGGCTTCGAACACCGCCTCGGCCGCAAGGGTGTGGTCGGCCTGAACTTCTTCTATCGCGACGTCAAGGACCTGATCGAGATCGTCAACACCGGCAAGCCCAGCAAGGAAATGGAAGACACCTGGGAGGAAATGATCGACGACGGCGACGCCGCCGACCTGGCCGATGCGATGGCGCAGGAGCCGGCGGAAAGCTGGCTGTATACCTCAACCAACGTCGGCGACGGCAAGGTCTACGGCTTCGAGTTCGACCTGTCCACGCCCCTGTCCGTGTTCGGCCTGGACAACACCGGTGTGTTCATCAACTACTCGTGGGTCGACTCCAAGGTCGACGACTTCATGGGCGAGCGGCGTTTCAACGACCAGGCCAGGTACGTCTACAACATCGGCTTCATCCAGGACCTGCCGGCCTGGGCCATGAGCTTCGGTGCGACCTACCGCAAGCAGGGCGATGCCAATTCCCGGGTGCTGGGCGAAGAGGGACTGGTGCGCTACGGCGCGGAGCTGGATGCCTTCATCGAAAAGCGCTTCGGCGACAACGTCTCGGTGCGCCTGTCGGCCAACAACCTGCTGGACGCTTCGAAGGACGAGTTCTTCGACAAGTTCAACACCCAGGCCGACCAGATCGCCCGCGACTACGACGAGTACGAACTGGAGACCGAGCAGGCCGGGCCGAGCTACCAGTTGGTGGCGCGCTGGGCCTTCTGATCGCCCTAGCCATCGCGGTACCGAGGAAGCCGGCCTTGCGCCGGCTTCTTCTTGACAGGGCCGGCTGGCTCGCGCCGTGGCCGGTGTGCGCCGCGAGCCGCGTTGTGCACAACACTTGCCCATACCGGTCCCCGGCCTGATGAACACGCAGCGCGATGTAGCCGGAGCCCTCGAGCGCGCCGTGGCCGTACTGACCCGGCGCCCCGACAAGGGACTGAGCGAGGACGCGAAGGCCACCGTGGCATGGCAAGGCGGCACCCGCACCGCCGCCTTCCACGACAACGGCCTGCGGGTGGATACGGACATGCCCGCCGAATTGGGCGGCAGCGGCAGCGTGGTTTCGCCCGGCTGGTTGTTCCGCGCCGGCATCGCCGCCTGCGCCGCCACCGTCATCGCGATGGTGGCGGCCAGCGAAGGCGTCGAACTGGATACGCTGACGGTGGAGATCGACAGCAGTTCCGATACCCGCGGCGTACTGGGAATGAAGGACCCGGCGGGCGAGCCGATCTATCCGGGACCCGAACAACTGCGGATCGCCGTGCGCATCCGCGCAGAAGGCGTGGATGCGGCGCGGCTGCGCGGCATCGTCGAGGAAGGCCTGCGCCGGTCGCCGATCCAGCACGCAATCAAGCGCCTCACCCCGCTGTCCGTCGTGCTGGACACGGGCGACGCGCCCTGATCTAGAGCGTTCGCTGCGCGGAGTCCAGCACCCGTGCGCACATGGACCGGCTCCGCTTGCCAGAACTTTCCGACAAAGATGACGGAACTGTTCCGACACGACTGACGCCTTCGGCCCACCCCGCTACTTTGCGCGTCCGATCGCGGTCTCCGGGCCAGCGGTCGCCTGCGGCAAAGACATATGAATTTCCTAATAGGAGCGGCGGATGGCTGGGCGGAAGCGTGTGGGAACCATTTTCGGCGATGGCCGCCACACGGCCGCGATCGCGGTGGTCGGACTGGGCTGCCGTTACCCTGCTGCCGATAACCCCGTCCAATTGTGGGAAAACATCCTCGCCCGCCGTCAGCAGTTCCGGCCGATACCCGACGTGCGGCTGCCCCTGAGCGACTATCAGCACGACGACCCACGGACACCGGACGCCACCTACGGCCGCCTGGCCGCGGTGATCGACGGCTATGAATTCGACTGGGCCGGTCGCCGCATTCCCAAGGTCACCGCCGAGGCCACCGACCTGGCGCACTGGCTGGCACTGGACACCGCGCTGCAGATGCTCGACGACGCCGGCTACGACGCCGCGCGGCTGCCACGCGCAACCACCCAGGTCATCATCGGCAACACCCTGACCGGCGAGTTCACCCGCGCCAACACATTGCGCGGACGCTGGCCGTTCGTGCGCAAGGCGCTGCGCGCGGCCGCGCCCGGTTCGGGCATGCCGGCCGATCAACTGGAGCGACTCGAGCAGAACCTGGAGGCGGTGTTCAAGTCGCCGTTCGCCGAGGTCAACGAAGACACGCTTGCCGGCGGCCTTGCCAACACCATCGCCGGCCGCATCAGCAACTATCTCAACCTCAACGGCGGCTGCCACATCGTCGATGGTGCGTGCAGCGCCTCGCTGATCGCGATCCATGCCGGCGCGTCCAGCCTGGCCGCTGGCCAAGCCGACTTCGTGATCGCCGGTGGCGTGGATATCAGCCTGGACCCGTTCGAGCTGATCGGCTTCTCCAAGACCGGTGCACTGACGCCCTCCGCGATGCGGGTCTACGACGCACGCGGCAACGGCTTCATCCCCGGCGAGGGCTGCGGCTTCGTCGGCCTCAAGCGGCTGGACGATGCGTTGCGCGACGGCGACAAGGTGTACGCGGTGCTCGATGGCTGGGGCATGTCCTCGGACGGCCGCGGTGGCATCACCGCGCCCAGCGTCAACGGCCAGCATCTGTCATTGCTGCGCGCCTACCGCGGCGCCGGCATCGAGCCGGGCACGCTGGATTTCATCGAGGGACACGGCACCGGTACCCGCCTGGGCGACAAGACCGAACTGCTGGCGATTGCCAAGACGCTCGCCCAAGGCGACGGCAAGGACCGCCATTGCGGCGTGACCTCGTTCAAGTCGATCGTCGGCCATACCAAGGCGGCGGCCGGGATCGGCGCCTTCATCAAGGGCGTGATCGCGGTCAACCAACGCGTGCTGCCGCCCACCGCCGGCTGCGAGCAACCGCACCCGGTGTTCGCCGACGAAGGCCGCGCGATCTATCCGCTGCTGCGTGGCGAAGTACGCCCGCCGCAGTCGCGATTGCGCGCCGGTGTATCGGCGATGGGCTTCGGTGGCATCAACCTCCACGTCACCCTGACCTCGCCGGACGCTGCCCCGCAGCCACAGCTGCGCGGATCGCTGGACGAGCGCGCGCGCATGGCGTCGGCACAGGACTCGGAACTGTTCTGCTTCGCCGCCCACGACACCGCCGCGCTGCTCGGTCGCGTCAAAACCGTGCGCGAGGAGGCGATCGGCATGGCACAGGCCGAGTTGGTGGACCTGGCCGCGCACTGTGCGCAGCGATGCGCGCCGTCGTTGCGTTGTCGCGCTGCCGTCGTCGCCGCGACCCCTGAAGAACTGCACGACCGCCTGGACGCGCTGGCGGCGGAACTTAGCCAATCGTCGCCCGCGCAGCCGCGGCTGGCGCTGGCACGTGGCTACGCCCATGGCCATTGCACCGAAGCGCCGCGTATTGGATTTCTGTTTCCTGGCCAGGGCTCGCAGCAACTGGGCATGGCGCGCAAACTGGTGGAGCGCCACCAGTGGGCGCGCGACCTCGTCGCCCAAGCCGATGCCTGGACGGAGGCCGCCGGCACGCCCGGGTTGACCGCGGCGATCTGGCCCAACCTCGACCGCCTTCCTTTTGCGGCCGACCGGCTGCCGCTGCAGCAGGCCCTGCGGCAGACCGAGATCGCGCAACCGGCGATCGTCCTGGCTTCCTTGCTGTGGCTGCGCCAGCTCGGCGAACTCGGCCTGCAGCCGAGCACGGTGCTGGGCCATAGCCTGGGTGAGTTGACGGCTTTCCATGCGGCCGGCGCTTTCAACGTCCGCGAACTCATCGAACTGGCGACGCTACGCGGCCGCTGCATGGCAGCCGGCGACAACGCGGCGAATGACAGCGCGCCCGGGGCCATGGCCAGCCTGGCCTGCCCGCGCGAGCAGGCATTGGCATTACTGGAGCGCTGCGCCGACGCCGGCTACGCGGTGCTCGCCAACGTCAATAGCGACGAGCAAAGCGTCATCTCTGGCGAGGCCGCCGCGATCGATGCGGTCGTCGCCTTGGCACAGGCCGAAGGACTGCGCACGCAGCGCTTGCCGGTCAGCAATGCCTTCCACTCGCAGCTCGTCGCTGGCGCCGCGCAGTACCTGCGCGAGCACGCTCCGATCCCGCCGCAGCCGGCCGCCCTGCAGCGCGAGTTACTGTCCAGTTGCGATGGTCGGGTGGTCGCAGCCGACTGCGATCTGCATCGCCATTTCGGCGAACAGATCGTGCGGCCGGTCGAGTTCGTCGCAGCGGCGACGGAACTGGCCCGCCGCTGCGACCTGCTGCTGGAAATCGGCCCGGGCCACGTCCTCAGCCAGCTGTTGCCGCGGATCGCCGCCACCGGCGGCGTGACGTGCCTGCCGGTCGAGGCCGAAGCCGAAGCCGATGCCGGCCTCAATCGCGCGCTTGCCGCCGCGCACGTGCATGGCGCCGACCTCGCCTGGGATGCGCTGCATGCGCGGCGGGTAACGCGCCCTTATATAGCGGCGGCGCAGCGTCGGTTCATCGTCAATCCCTGCGAACGACCGCTGCAGGCGCCCGCGGCCGTTGCCCCGCAGCTGCAGTCGATGGGGGTAGCCGCCACTTTTCCGCCCGCCAACGGCAGCGAACCCATTGAGGGCGCGCTCGCACTGCTGCAGGACTATCTCGCGCGACGCGGCGATTTCCTCGCCGATGTGATCCGCGCCGATCTGCGCAACCTGCCGTCGGTCCTCGCCGCCCCGAGCGTGCCGGCGCCACCGTCCGCCGCACCGATCGCGCCGCCGCCGTTGCCTGGCGGCGCTCCCGCCGCCACGACGTCGCTGCCGCCCCAAGACATGCCGGCCGACACGGCAGCGACGGCGCTGGAACTCATCGCGCAGGCAACCGGCTTCGCAGTAGAGACGCTTTCCCTGTCGATGCGCCTGGACGAAGACCTCAACCTGGATTCGATCAAGGCCGGCGATGTGGTGGCACGCATCGCACAGCGCTTCGACCTCGGCGGCGCGATCGATCCCTCCGATTTCGCGCAGCGGCCGCTGGCCGAGCTGGTGGCGCGGATCGACGCCTTGCGCGCGACGATGAAGCTGCCCGGCACGTCGATCGCTCCAACCCATGCGGGCCATGAGGATGCCTGGCAGGTGCTGTGCCGGGTGATCGCGCGAATGACGGGTTTCGGCGAAGACAGCCTGCAACCGGACATGCGCCTCGTCGATGACCTCAACCTGGACTCGATCAAGGCCGGCGGCGCCGTGGCTGAGGTCATCAGCCAACTCGGCCTGGGCGGTCGGCTCGATCCCACTGAACGCATCGGTGCGCGCATCGGCGAGATCGCCGAGTGGCTGCAGTCCGCCCACGCGGCCACCGCGCCGATGCCGCCCGCGACAGCTGCCGGTCCACGCCCGTCGCTGGTCGCAGACACGGAGGAAGCAATCGGCTGGGCGCGCGCCTACGTGCTGGAGCTGGAAGCCGACGACGGCCACGACGACAACGCATCGATCGACCTGCATGGCACGCTGATCTTCCTGCAGATCGGCGACACCGAACACGGCTTGGCCGCCGCGATGACCGTACACCTGACCGCGGCGGGCGCGCAGATCGTGCGCGATGAAGCCGAGCTCGCCGGTGCCCGCGTCGATCATTGTCTCGTGGTGCTGCCGCGACATGACGCCGCAGCCCACGGCACCCGCGCCGAAGACGTGCCGGCACTGATCGCCCCCTTGCACCGCGCCGTCGAGGGCATGCAGCGAATGGATTGCCGCAGTGTGGCTTTCTTGCAGTTCGGCCTGGGCCAGGACGCGCGCGGCGAAACCCCTGCGCACACGCTGGCCGGCAGCTGCGCGCAGGCATTCGCCGCCAGCGTGCATCTCGAGCAACCCGGTTGGGCGGTGCGCGTGCTCGATTTCGACACCGACGCGCGCGACGCCGATATTGCCTGCCAAGTCAGTGCCGCACTGGATCTCCAGGGCGGCTATCGCGCCCAGCACATCGATAGGCACGGACAACGCTGGCGGTTCGTGCCGCGCGTGCTCGAAAGCGCCGCGCTGCCGCCGCGGGCGATCGAATGGAGTGGCAGCGATCTGGTCCTGGTGACCGGTGGCGCCAAAGGCATCACCGCCGAGCTGGCTTGTGCGTTCGCGCGCGAGCACGGCGTACGCCTGATCCTGCTCGGTAGCACGCCATTGCGCAGCGGCGAGGCGGCCAGCGCCGAGATCGAGGCGACGCTGGCGCGATTCGACGCCTGCGGTCTCGACGCGCACTACCACGCCTGCGACCTCGGCGATCGCGCTGCGGTCGTGCGCATGGTCGAGGAGGTGCAACGCCGCCATGGCGCCATCACCGGGATCGTGCATGGTGCCGGCAGCAATCGGCCGCGCCGCACCGAGCAAGTGTCGCCGGCGCAGGCGCTGCAGGAAATCCGCCCCAAACTGTGCGGCCTGTTGAACCTGTGCGAAGCCGTGCGGGCGCAACCGCCGAAGATGATCGTGGCGCTGGGATCGATCATCGGTGTCACCGGCATGCCCGGCAATGCGTGGTACGCCTTTTCCAATCAGGTGCTGGACCAGGCCCTGGCCCAGTTTCATCGTCACCACCCCGGCACCGAGGTGCTGACGCTGGCTTACAGCGTGTGGTCGGAAGTCGGCATGGGCGCGCGCCTGGGCAGCGTGCATCGCCTCGCACAGCAAGGCGTGACCGGCATCGCCACTGCCGAAGGCGTCGAACGCTTCCTGGAACTGCTGCGCGGACGCCCACCGGCGCGACAGGTGATCGTGGCCGGCCGGCTGCAAGGCTTGGACACCTGGCAGCCGGATCGCAGCGCGTTGCGGCGCCCTGCCCGCTTTCTGGAAAGGGTGACGGTGTTCGAGCCGGGAGTGGAACTGGTGGCGCGCACGCACCTGTCGCTGGAGCGGGATCTCTACCTGCGCGACCACTATTATCGCGGCGTCCACCTGTTCCCGACCGTGCTCGGGCTGGAGGCCATGACCCAGGCCGCGCTGGCGGTCGCCGGCCATGCAGGCGAAGACAGTTACCGCATCGAGGCGGTACGGCTGGAGCGCCCGATCGTCGTCGATGCGGACCGCGACACCGAGATCGAGATCCGTGCCTGGGTGCGTCCCCGCCTGCGCGCCGATGCACCGCAGCAGATCGAGGTCGGGATCCGTACCGGACAAAGCGGCTTCCGCCGCGATCACTTCGCCGCGGTGGTGGTGCTGGAAGCGCTGAAGCCTGCCAAGAACACCACGCTGCCAAGGCCGCGCGAGCCGCTGGCGCAGCTTGATCCGAGCACCGACCTGTACGGCGGACTGCTGTTCCAGGGCGCGCTGTTCCAGCGCCTGGCGCAAGTATTCGATCTCGACAGCGACGGCGCGCAGACTCGCATCGTGCGCCGCGACGGCGACCGCTACTTCGCCGATACGCTGCCCGCGGCGCTCAGCACCGGCGATCCCGCCTTCCGCGACAGCCTGCTGCAGGCGGCGCAATTGTCCGAGCAGGGCCAGTACCTGCCGATCGGCATCGATCGCATCGACATCCACGATCGTCGCGCGACCAGGCAAGGCAGTTTCCACGTGAGTAGCCGCGTCCTTGCACGTACCGGCGACACCCTGGTCTGCGAGGTCACTGCCTACGACGACGACGGCCACATCGTCGAGCGCCTGCAGGGCTATCACCTCAAGCGCGTCCACCTGGATCCGGATGCGCCACTGCCGGAGGACTGGCGCAATCCGGGCCAGCGCGACCGGCGCTTGCTGGAGGCCGCATTGCAGCGCGCCTGCGCCGCGTTCGGGCTGCAACCGCCGGCGTGGGCGTTCGCGTTCGCACCGGAGCTGTCCTGCATGGACCGCACGCGCCGGCGCCAAGGCGAGCTGCCGTTGTTTGAGCAGGCCATCGAAGCTGCATTGCCGGAGGTCGCGCAAATCCTCGGTAACAATGCGCCGCTGGTGCGCTGGGATGAGCACGGCAAGCCACATCTGGCCGAACCGCACGGCAGCCAACGGGGGCTGTCGCTGTCGCACGACGCCAGTCATTGCCTGGCGACCTGCGGACCGCTGCCGCAGGGCTGCGACATCGAGCCCATCACGGCGCGCGACGAAGAGAACTGGCGCGCGCTGCTGGGCGATGCGCGCACGCCGCTGCTGCGGCAATTGATCGACGCCGGAGATAGCCGCGACGTCGCCGGTACGCGCCTGTGGTGTGCACTGGAAGCCGCCCGCAAGGCGCTCGGCGCCGGCAGCATCGAGCTGCAACTCCAGGGTCGCGCCGACGACGCGGTGGCCTGGACAGCCAGTATCGGCACGCGCACGGCGAAGGTACTGACCTTCATGATGACGCCGACCCGACCGCGCCCGAAGATGTTGGCCTTGACCGTGACCCCGCGGGTCGTGGCGATCGACGCGCGGCCGGCCGCAATGCTTCCCGCCGACGCGATCCACGACGACAGCCAGCTCGCCTATAGCGGGCATGGCGAGCAGGGGCAGAAATACTGGGCCTGCCGGTTCCGGGTGCCGTTCAAGGACATCACCAGTCGCCGTCGTGGCCTGGGGTTGCCGACCCTGGCCGATTGGATGGGCGGATTGCGTGAGCTTGGCTTCGCCAGCATCGGCCCGCAATTGGTGCCCGACTTTGCCTCTGGCGACTGGGGCATGGTGACCAATCACTCCGAGATCGTGATGGTGGGCGACGCCAGCTGTCTGGACCGGATCGAAGGCCGGCTGTGGAGCAGCCGTGTCTACGGCAAGCTGGAGTCATCGTTGGACATGCACTTCGATTGGGTGCGCATCGCCGACGATGGCAGCGAAAGCCGGATCGCCTACTGCGAGATGACCACCACCTGGGTCGCGATCAAGGGTCACGGCGTGGTCGAAGTGGCGCCGTTCCCGCCCTACCTGGGCGACTTCATCGCCGGCATGCTGCCGACTTCGCCGTTGCCATCTGCCCCGCTGCAGTTGCGCCGGTCACTGCCGGAACCACTAGCCGGGCTGCGTTTCGCTGGCGCACCGCTATACAGCGCACCGCCCGCGCCGCGGGTCGAGCCGGTGCTCGAACGGCGCGTGTTCTCCACCTCGCTGGAGGAGTCCAACCTGGTCGGCAACATCTATTTCTCGAACTACTATCACTGGCAGGGCCGGCTGATCGACGGCTATGTGCACGCGTTGGCGCCCACACTGTTCCGCGGCCAGGACGCAGGTTCGCTGCAATGCCTGCGCAGCAAGGTCGAGCACCTGCGCGAGGCGATGCCCTTCGACCACATCGAGGTATCGATGGCGCTCAAGCAGCTGTACGGCAACGGCTTGCGCCTGCATTTCGAGTATTTCCATCGCGATGCGGACGGCACGCTGAGCAAGCTGGCGATCGCAGAAGCGGACTACGTCTGGATCGGCGGCGGCGAGATTGCGAACACGCGCGAGTTGCCGCCATCGATCCGCGATGGCTTGCTCGCGCATTGCGCCGTTGCAGTGGACGCGGCCTGAGCGCGAGATCATCGAACCGGCACGGATGCCGTGTTCGACTACTTGCCAGCCTCCGCCACAAGCCGATTCGCGGTCTCGTAGGCCGCGTCGCGGCCAGCGCTCCAGTCCTCGAAGGTGAGCGGAACGATGGCGTCCGGTTGCAACGTTCCGACCCGGACGGGGAAGAACCGGTTGAGCCAGAAGCACTCGCGCCAATCGTCGCAGGAGCGTCCGTAGTCGTGCTTCGCGGTCTGGTAATGGACGCAGGCCTTCAGGTTCGGAAGGCAGGCTTTGCCGCCTTCGGCGTAGAACGAAAGGCGGTCGCCGACCGGCTCGCCGACGATCCTGACCCGGTCGCCGCCGGCGTCCTTGACGAACGCGACCGTGGTGATCGCCGCGGAAAACGTCGCCGGATCGGTGAGCACGACGATGCGCCCACCCGGCGCCAGCAAGCCCGGCAACGCGTGTGCGAAATGCCAGGCCTGGGTGTAGTCGCCGCCGCCATTGCCGCGCAGGTCGAGGATCACCGCGCAAGGCGGGTTGGCGCGGAATGCCGCCTCGGTCGCGGCGAAGAACGGCGCAAGCTTCTGCTCGCCCTCGTCGCCGATGCTCTGCACACGCACGACCTGCGCGCAGCTGCCTTGGGCAGGAGACACACTGAAACGCGTATCCAGGTCTCGCCACGTCGCCGGTAACGCAGCAGATTGCGGGCGATAAGCCTCCCAGCCCTGCTCGATCCCGCTGGTCGGCTCCGGCGACAGCCAGCGGCGGCCGGCAGGCAGCCTGCCACCCTGCTGCATCGGATAGGCGTCCAGCTGGCGGGTCACCGTCTGGCCATCCGGCAACACAACGGTCCAGGTCGATGCCTTCGGATCCGCGGCGATACCCAACCCGTACAGCAGGTTCTGCACGAGGATTTGGATCGCGGCATTTTCCTGGCGAAAGCCTTCGACACCGCCGCGGAGTGTCTTCAGCTGCGCCACGATCCGATCGATCGGCTGTCCATCGATGCTTTGCAGGCGGCCACCGAGCAGGTCGCGGTAGGCCGGCGCTGCACGGGTGACATACAAGCCTTCGGCAAAGCGGGTGACCCGCACCGGCAGGATCAGCGTGCCGCCATCAACCATGGCCGCCACCCGCGAATGACCATTGTCGGCAAGCGCCATCACCTGCATCAGCGCGACCTGCAGCTGCTGCGGCGGCAGTGCCTCGGGCAGCGCGCGCAGCGTGGCCAGGCGCGCCTGTGCCGCCTGGCGGGCGGAGGGCGAGAAGGCACGATCGCGAACGATGACCTTGGCGAAGTAGTCCAGGTCCTGCCGCTGTGCTTCGACCGGTGATGCGGGCGCCGAATAAGCCGCGCGCGGCGCAGGCCGATGGAAGTTGAACCAGACCGCGAAAGCCAGGCCGCCGGTGACGACAAGCAGCACCAGGGCCAGGCGTGCGACGGCGCGAACTGCTCGACGGATGCTTGTGCGCACGGATCACCTGTGAGGCTGGCCTTTGCAGCAGCCAGCGCAGGTTGCGACCCGACCCGGAGCATCGTCAGTGCCGGAAGTCACTCGCTTCTTCGGCGGGCGCCTTCACCCGGCGGCGGAGCAGCTACTCCACCGTCACCGACTTGGCCAGGTTGCGCGGCTTGTCCACGTCGGTGCCGCGTGCCAGGGCGGTGTGATAGGCCAGCAGCTGCACCGGTATCGTGTGCACGATCGGGCTGAGCACGCCGACATGGCGCGGCGTGCGGATCAGGTGCACGCCCTCGGACTCGCTGAAATGGCTGTCCTGGTCGGTGAATACGAAGAGTTCGCCGCCGCGCGCGCGCACTTCCTGCATGTTCGACTTCACCTTTTCCAGCAGCCGGTCATTCGGCGCGATCACCACCACCGGCATCGAGGAATCGACCAACGCCAACGGGCCATGCTTCAGCTCGCCGGCCGGATAGGCCTCGGCGTGGATGTACGAGATTTCCTTGAGCTTGAGCGCGCCTTCCAGCGCGATCGGGTAATGCAGCCCGCGACCGAGGAACAGCGCGTTGTCGCGAGTGGCGAAGCGCTCGGCCCAGGCCGCGATCTGCGGCTCCAGGTTCAGCGCGTGCTGCACGCTGCCGGGCAGGAAGCGCAGCTGCTCGAGGTAATCGGCTTCCTGCGCGGCATCGACGCGGCCGTGCAGCTTGCCCAGCACCACGGTCAACTGGAACAGCACCGCCAGCTGGGTGGTGAACGCCTTGGTCGAGGCGACGCCGATCTCGGCGCCGGCACGGGTATAGCAGACCAGCTCGCTGGCGCGCGGGATCGCGCTTTCAGGCACGTTGCAGATCGACAGCGTATGGCGATGGCCCAAGGACTTGGCGTATTTGAGCGCCTCCATCGTGTCCAGCGTTTCGCCGGACTGCGAGATCGTCACGATCAGGTGCTTCGGATTGGCGTAGGCGGCCCGATAGCGGTACTCGCTGGCGATCTCCACGCTGCAGGGCAGCCCGGCGATCGCTTCGATCCAGTAACGCGCGGTCAGCCCGGCGTAGTAACTGGTGCCGCAGGCAAGGATCTGGATGCCCTCGATGTCGCTCAGGACCTGCGCCGCATGGGCGCCGAACAGCTCGGCCGGGAATCCATTGGCATCGATCGCCGCCTCGATCGTGTCCGACAGGGCGCGCGGCTGCTCGTGGATTTCCTTCTGCATGAAATGGCGGTACGGCCCCAGCTCCAGCGAGGCCAGCGACACGTCCGAGACATGGATCTCGCGCTGCACGCTCGCACCGTGTTCGTCGAAGACGCGCACGCCGTCGCGGCGCAGTTCGGCGGTGTCGCCTTCTTCCAGGAAGATCACCCGGCGGGTGGCCTGGATGATCGCCGAGACGTCGGACGCGACGAAGTTCTCGCCCTCGCCGAGGCCGACCAGCAGCGGGCAGCCCATCCGCGCGCAGACCATCCGCTCCGGCTCGGCCTGGCTGATCACCGCCAGCGCGTAGGCGCCGGTCAGTTCCTTCACCGCCGCCTGCAGCGCGACCAGCAGGTCGCCGCTCTGCTTGAGGTGGTGATGGATCAGGTGCGCGATGACCTCGGTATCGGTCTGCGACTCGAACACGTAGCCCAACGCGCGCAGCTCTTCGCGCTTGGCCTCGTGGTTCTCGATGATGCCGTTGTGGACCAGGGCCACGCCCTGGCTGATGTGCGGATGGGCGTTGGCTTCGGTGACGCCGCCGTGGGTGGCCCAACGGGTGTGGCCGATGCCCAGGCGCGCGTCGAAACCTTCGCTGGCCGCCGCGCCGGCCATCTCGGCCACCCGCCCGGTACGTCGCACCCGCCTCACCTGGCCCACGTCCAGCACGGCGATGCCGGAGGAGTCGTAACCCCGATATTCCAGCCGCTTCAGGCCTTCGATCAGGACCGGAACCACATCGCGATCAGCGATCGCACCCACAATGCCGCACATGGAAGAGCCAGTCAGGAGTAAGGGACGGCATTTTGCCATGTCTGGTCCTGTCATCCGACTGACTCATCACGGACAAGTGTCCGCACAAGGTGTCCGCGGACAGCGCGGACACGAGTGTCCGGGATTAAATTTTTGTATTTTCAAACACTTAAAGTTGGCACGAAGCCTGCTTTGAAAAATCCCATCACCCACCAGCCCGTTCACTCATGGCCATCCGCGACACCTCCGCCCAGGACCACGTGATTTCCTCCCGCAGCGCCCCCGCCCCGTGGAAGCGCTGGCTCTGGCCGGGCATCGGCGCCGTGGCCCTGTTGGTCGCGATCGGCTGGGCGATCTCGGGCTGGAGCGCCGGCAGCCGCTCCTTCGATGCCGGCCGGGTCCGCATCGCCGAAGTGAAACGCGGCGACCTGGTCCGCGACATTGCCGCCGATGGCCGGGTGATCGCCGCCAACAGCCCGATCCTGTATGCGATCTCCGCCGGTACGGTGACTTTGCAAGTAGTCGCCGGCGATGTGGTCAAGCAAGGCCAGGAGCTGGCGGTGATCGACAGCCCCGAACTGCGCAGCAAGCTCGCCCAGGAACAGGCCACCCTGGCCGGCCTGGAGGCCGAGTCCAGCCGCGCCGGACTGGACGCCGTCCTGGCCCGCGCCACCGCCAGCAAGTCCAACGACCAGGCCTCGCTGGTGCGGGTCGCCGCCGAGCGCGACCTGGCCCGCTACCAGCGCGGCTACGACGGCGGCGCGGTGCCCGAGGTCGACCTGGCCAAGGCCCGCGACGAGCTGAAGAAGGCGCAGATCGAGCTGGAGCACGCGCGCGAGGATTCCACCCTGCAGACCCGCGGCGCCGACCTGGACGCGCGCAACAAGCGCCTGCTCGCCGATCGCCAGCGCGCGGTGGTGGCCGAGGTGCAGCGCCAGGTCGATGCGCTGACCCTGCGCGCACCGTTCGACGGCCAGGTCGGCCAGGTGCAGGCGACCCAGCACACCAACGTCGCCGCCAACGCACCGATCCTGGGCGTGGTCGACCTGACCCAGTTCGAAGTCGAGATCAAGGTGCCCGAGAGCTTCGCGCGCGACCTGTCGATCGGCATGCCGGCGCAGCTGACCAGCGGCAGCGGCGAACCCTTCCCGGGCGAGATCTCGGCGGTCTCGCCGGAAGTGGTCAACGGCGAGGTCAACGCCCGCATCCGCTTCTCGGGCAAGCAGCCACCGGGCCTGCGCCAGAGCCAGCGCATGAGCGCACGCGTGGTGCTGGACACCCGCCGCAACGTGCTCAAGGTCGAACGCGGCCCGTTCGTCGAGCAATCCGGCGGCCGCTACGCCTATGTCATGGATGGCAGCGCCGCCGAGCGCCGGCCGGTCCAGTTGGGCGTCAGCAGCCTGGGCGAGGTCGAGGTGCTGTCCGGCCTGAAGCCGGGCGACCGCATCGTGGTCTCCGGCAGCGACCAGTTCGGCGACAACCCGCGCGTCACCGTGCACTGATCCGGTTCTGACCTCTCTTACTGATTCCCCTTCGCCAACCCTTCCTCGCAGACAAAGGAACGAGAAATGCTCCAGATGCAGTCGGTCTCCAAGGTCTTCCGCACCGAACAGGTGGAAACGCACGCGCTGCGCTCGCTGGACCTGCATGTCCGCGAGGGCGAGTTCGTGGCCGTCACCGGGCCTTCCGGCTCGGGCAAGACCACCTTCCTCAACATCGCCGGCCTGCTGGAAACCTTCACCAGCGGCCAGTACCTGCTCGATGGCGAAGACGTCAGCCACCTCTCCGACGATGCGCGCTCGCGCCTGCGCAACCGCAAGATCGGCTTCATCTTCCAAGGCTTCAACCTGATCCCGGACCTCAACCTGTTCGACAACGTCGACGTGCCGTTGCGCTACCGCGGCATGCCCGCGGCCGAGCGCCGGCAGCGCATCGAGGATGCCCTGGGCAAGGTCGGCCTGGGCTCGCGCATGAAGCACTACCCGGCCGAACTGTCCGGCGGCCAGCAGCAGCGCGCGGCGATCGCGCGTGCGTTGGCCGGCAGCCCGCGCCTGCTGCTGGCCGACGAACCGACCGGCAACCTGGACTCGCAGATGGCGCGCGGGGTGATGGAGCTGATGGAAGAGATCAACGCCCAGGGGACGACCATCGTGATGGTCACCCACGATCCGGAGCTCGCCGCGCGCGCGCAGCGCAACGTGCACATCGTCGACGGCCAGGCCACCGACCTGGAACGCGAACCGAGCCTGGTCCGCCCGCGCGGCGTTCCCAGCGCGCTTGCCGCCAACGAGTAAGGAGCCCGCCATGTTCGGCTATTACTTCAATCTGGCCTTGCGCAGTTTCCGCCGCAACAAGATGCTGACCGCGTTGATGGTGGTGGCGATCGCCCTGGGCATCGGCACCAGCATGACCACGCTGACAGTGTTCTACATCCTGTCCGGCGACCCGCTGCCCGGCCGCAGCCAACATCTGTTCTATCCGCAGTTGGACCCGTCCAGCATGGATGGCTACATCGCCGGCGAAGAACCCGCCGAACAGGTGACCCGCTTCGACGCGGAAAAGCTCCTGCGCGAGAAGAAGGGCGACCGCCAGGCATTGATGACCGGCGGCGGGGTGGCGATCGAGCCGCAGAACTCAGGGCTGCGTCCTTTCACGTCCGATGCACGCTACACCTCGGCGGATTTCTTCGCGATGTTCGATACGCCGTTCGAGTACGGCAACGCGTGGACCGCCGTCGAAGACGAAGGGCGCGCCCGGGTCGCGGTGATCTCCAAGGAGCTCAACGAGAAGTTGTTCGACGGCCAGAACAGCGTGGGCCGCAGCATCCGCATCGAGCAGAATGACTTCCGCATCGTCGGTGTACTCAAGTACTGGCGTCCGACGCCGCGCTTCTACGACCTCAACAGCGACCGCTACGGCGAAGTGGAACAGGTGTTCCTGCCGTTCTCCACCGCGGTGGATCTGAAGTTCGGCCGCAGCGGCTCGATGGATTGCTGGGGCGACTCCAACAACGACGAGACCGCGCTCAACGCGCCCTGCGTGTGGATGCAGTACTGGGTGCAGCTGGACACGCCGGAGAAGGTGTCCGAGTACAAGCAGTACCTGTCCAACTACTCGGACCAGCAGCGCCAGGCCGGCCGCTACGAGCGCCCGACCAACGTGCGCCTGCGCGACGTGATGGGCTGGCTGGAGCAGAACCGCGTGGTGCCCAACGACGTGCGGCTGCAGACCTGGCTGGCGTTCGGCTTCCTGCTGGTGTGCCTGGTCAACACGATCGGCCTGCTGCTGGCCAAGTTCATGCGCCGCAGCGGCGAGATCGGCGTGCGTCGCGCACTCGGTGCGTCGCGGCGCTCGATCTTCGCGCAGGCCCTGGTCGAGGCCGGCACGGTCGGACTGGCCGGTGGCGTGCTCGGCCTGGGCCTGGCGATGCTGGGCTTGTGGGCGGTCCGGCAACAGCCGGCCAGCTACGCCGCATTGGCACACCTGGACCCGGTGATGCTGCTGACCACTTTCGCGCTGGCGATCTTTGCCAGCCTGCTCGCCGGACTGCTACCGGCCTGGCGCGCCTGCCAGGTCGCGCCGGCCCTGCAGCTCAAGTCCCAATAACCGCTTTCCGCTGGCCGGCCGCCCCTCGAGACTCTCTCTCCAGCGGCCGGAACCAGCGGACCTTCACGGGAACACCGCCATGGAAATCCGCCCCATCCTTTCCACCCTGCGCCGGCACAAGACGGCCGCGGCGCTGATCGTGATCGAGATCGCGCTCAGCTGCGCGATCATCTGCAACGCGCTGTTCCTGATCGGCAACCGCCTGGACCGCATGGACCGCCCCAGTGGCCTGACCGAAGACGAGATCGTGCGCGTGCAGATCACCGGCATCGGTCGCGACCAGAACGCCGCTGCGCTGACCAAGTCGGACCTGGCCGCGCTGCGCGCCATTCCGGGTGTCAAGTTCGCCAGCGTCGCCAACCAGGTCGCCTTCGCCAACTCGTCCTGGAACAGCAGCGTGCGCCTGACCGAGGACCAGAAGCTGGCCACGATGAACGCCACCGTGTATATCGGCGACGTGCAGCTGCTGGACACGATGGGCCTGAACCTGGTCGAGGGACGTCGCTTCAACCAGGACGAATTCGTACCGTACGACGCCGCGGACGGCACCAACATCCCCAGCGTCATCATCACCCGCAAGATGGCCGAGAAGCTCTATCCGGGCGAGTCGGCGCTGGGCAAGGGCATCTACAGCTGGGGCGACCAGCCGATCAAGATCGTCGGTATCGTCGACCACCTCGCCCGGCCCAATGAAGGCGGTCGCGGCGCGGATGCCTACGAGTACTCGATGCTGCTGCCGGTGGCAATGCCGTACAGCGTCGGCGGCAACTACCTGCTGCGCACCGAACCTGGCCGCCGCGACGAAGTGCTGAAGGCCGCCGTGGCCACGCTGGAGCGCAACAACCCCAACCGCATCGTCCTCAAGCAGGACACCCAGCAACAGCTGCGCGAGGACTACTACCGCCAGGACCGCTCGATGGCGTGGCTGTTGGTGGCGGTGTGCGTGGCGTTGCTGGTGGTCACCGCACTGGGCATCGTCGGCCTGGCCAGCTTCTGGGTGCAGCAGCGCACCAAGCAGATCGGCATCCGGCGCGCGCTCGGCTCGACCCGCGGGCAGATCCTGCGCTACTTCCAGACCGAGAACTTCCTGCTGGCCACCATCGGCATCACGATCGGCATGCTGCTCGCATACTCGACCAACCTGTGGCTGATGCAGCGCTACGAGTTGCCGCGCCTGCCACTGTTGTACCTGCCGATCGGTGCGGTGGCGCTGTGGCTGCTCGGGCAGATCGCGGTGTTCGGCCCGGCGCGGCGCGCAGCGGCGGTGCCGCCGGCCGTGGCCACGCGTAGCGCTTGAACGGCGGCCGCGCCGATGCCCTGGACTGATCCGTTCCTTGCATCGCTGCGGCCGCACCGCCTGCTGGCCGGCCTGATCGGCCTGCAGGCTGCCGCCACCGCCGCACTGTTGGTGTTGGCGGTGGCGCGCTTTGGCCAGCTCGAAGCACGCGCGCATGCGCCCAGCGGCACGGATGAGACGCGCCTGCTGCAGGTCCGTGTCGCCGGACGCGCCGACAGCGCGATGCGCAGCCGCGAACGACTGGCACTGGCCGCATTGCCGGACGTGATCGCGGTGACCCGGGTCAACCAGTTGCCGTTCGGCAGTGAGGGCTGGCTTTCCTATGTCGGCAGCCATCCTCGCCGCGCCGGCGGCGCTACGTTGGCGTCGGTGTACCTGGGTGACGCGGGGTTGCGAGGCATGCTCGGCGTGCGCTTGCGCGAGGGCCGCGACTTCCTGCCCGAGGAGTCCCCGGCGCAGCCGATGCGCGGGGTGAGTTACGCGCAGGCGCAGCACGTCCAGATCAGCGCGGCACTCGCCGAGCGGTTGTTTCCATCCGGCGGTGCATTAGGCAAGCCGGTGTACTTCGACGATCGGCCATTGCGCGTGGTCGGCGTGTACGACCTCCTGCAAGGCCAGGAGCCGGAACAGCAGGCCAGCCTGATCCTGCCGCTGAAGCTGGATCCTCGCGAAGACCGGCCCTACCTGCTGCGGGTGCGCGACCCGGCGCCGGACACGCAGCAGATCGCCGCCGCGATCGCCGCGCAGCCCGGGCGCTGGCTGGTCGACGCGCGCAGCGTGGCGCAGTTGCGGCAACGCTGGTTCGGCCACGACCGCGTCGCCCAGCTGATGATCGCGCTGGGCCTGATGCTGTGGCTGGCCGGCACCGCGGTCGGCATCGCCAACCTGGCCGATCTATTGCTGCAGGCGCGCCTGAAGCAGATCGGCATCCGCCGCGCGCTGGGCGCCAGCAGCGGCCAGATCCGCTGGCAGTTGCGCCGCGAGAATCTGTGGCTGGTCGGCTGCGGCACCGGGCTCGGCCTGCTGGCATTGCACGCGCTGTGGCGGCTGTTTCCCGCGCTGGAGGCGGCGCTGCCAGCGCCGGACGCGCCGCAATACCTGCTGACCTGGGTGCTGATGCTGGCGACTGGGCAGCTCGCGCTGTGGCCGGTGACCCACGAAGCCGATGCGGTATCGCCGGCACTGGCCAGCCGGCGCGGCTGAGCGACTTCGGCGGCGCAGCAGGACAAGCCCACGTACAGCTGCGATCATCCACCCACCCCATACACGCATAGGCCCCCACCCTCGCGATGTCCACCGTCCTGATCATCGACGACAACCACGCTGTCGCCACCGCGCTGGAAGTGCTGTTTTCGCTGCACGACATCGAAACGCAGCACGCCGATTCGCCACAGGCCGGGTTGTCGAAGCTCGACGAGCAACCCTTCGACCTGGTGATCCAGGACATGAACTTCACCGCCGACACCACCTCCGGCGAGGAAGGCCAGGCGTTGTTCGCGCAAATCCGCCAGCGCCATCCCGACCTGCCGGTGATCCTGCTCACCGCCTGGACGCATCTGGACAACGCGGTCGGGCTGGTCAAGGCCGGTGCGGCCGACTACATCGCCAAGCCCTGGGATGACCGCAAGCTGCTGACCACGGTGAATAACCTGCTGGAGCTGTCGGAGGCGCGGCGCGAGCTGGATCGCCGCCGCGACCGCGAACAGCGCAGTCGCGACCAGTTGACGCAACGCTACGAATTGCGCGGCGCGATATTCGCCGACCCCGCCAGCGAGCGCGCCATCTCGCTGGCCTGCCAGGTCGCGCGCTCGGACCTGCCGGTGCTCATCAGCGGCCCGAACGGCAGCGGCAAGGAGAAGATCGCCGAGATCATCCAGGCCAATTCCTCGGTGCGGCAGGGCCCGTTCGTCGCACTGAACTGCGGCGCGATCCCATCGGAGCTGATCGAAGCGGAGCTGTTCGGTGCCGAAGCCGGCGCCTACACCGGCGCCAACAAGGCGCGCGAAGGCAAGTTCGAGGCCGCCGACGGCGGCACGCTGTTCCTCGACGAAATCGGCAATCTCTCGCTGGCCGGCCAGATGAAGCTGCTGCGCGTGCTGGAAACCGGTCGCTACGAGCGGCTGGGTTCCAACCGCGAGCGCCAGGCCAAGGTGCGCGTGATCAGCGCCACCAACGCCAATCTGCCGGCGATGATCCGCGATGGCAGCTTCCGCGAGGATCTGTACTACCGCCTCAACACGGTGGAGATCGTGCTGCCGCCGCTGGCCGAACGGCCCGGCGACATCCTGCCGCTGGCGCAGCACTTCCTCGCCCATGACCGCCCGCTGTCGCCGCAGGCGCGCACCTTGCTGCAGCGGCATCCGTGGCCGGGCAATGTGCGCGAACTGCGCAACGTGATCCAGCGCGCGCAACTGCTGGCGAGCGGACCACGCATCGAAGCGGACGACCTCAACCTGCCGCGCACGGCGGCGCCGCAGCGCAGCGTCGTCTCCGCGCAGGAGCCGGACCGCGTGCGCATCGAAGAAGCGCTGGAGCGCGCGAATGGCGTCATCGCCCAGGCCGCCGCCGAGCTCGGGCTCAGCCGCCAGGCGCTGTACCGGCGCATGGACCGTTACGGCATTCCACGCGACTGATTGACGATGATCGCCCGCTCCTTCACCTTCCATTTGTTCCTGCGCCTGCTGCCGGTGCTCGGGCTGGCTGCGGCGATGCCCTGGCTGCTCGCCTACTGGATGGACCGCGGCTGGGAAGTCATGACGCTCTCGGGCGTGCTGCTGCTTGGGCTGATGTGGTGGGTGCTACGGCGTGCCACCGCGCCGATGCGTTCGCTGTTCCGCGCCCTGTCGGGCACCACCAGCAGCTATCGCGATGGCGAGTACAACTTCGGCGTCCACTGGCACGGGCATGACGAACTGGGGCAACTGGTGCAGGCGCACGCTGACCTCGGCGAAGTGTTGCGGCAGCAGCGGCAGAGCCTGGTCCAGCGCGAACTGATGCTCGATGCGATGGTGCAGAACACACCGGTAGCGATGCTGCTGGTCGCCGCCGGCGGCGACGGCATCCGCCGCATCACCTTCTCCAATATCGCCGCGCGCAAGCTGTTGCGTGGCGGCTGGAAGCTGGAAGGGCAGCGCATCGACGAGTTGCTGGAGCAGATGCCGACCGAGCTGCGCGAGGCGATCGCGCGTGGCGGCGACAGCCTGTTTGCGGTGCGCGAGGAGGACGGCGACGAGGACGACGAGCAGATCTACCACCTGGCCCATCGCAACTTCCACATCAACGGCCGCGAACACGAGTTGCTGTTGATCCGGCTACTCACGCCGGAACTGCGCCGGCAGGAAGTGCAGACCTGGAAGAAGGTGATCCGGGTGATCAGCCACGAGCTCAACAACTCGTTGGCGCCGATCGCCTCGCTGGCGCACTCCGGCGCCGAGCTGGTGCGCCGCCAGAAGACCGAGCGGCTCGGCGAGGTATTCGGCACGATCGAGGACCGCGCGCGGCATCTGGAAGGCTTCATCCGCGGCTACGCGCGCTTCGCCAAGCTGCCGCAGCCGCAGTTGCAGACCGTGCAATGGGCGCAATACCTGGCGGGGCTGCAGCAGCAGATTCCGTTCCGACTGCAGATGCAGGCGCCGGAGCTGTGCAGCCGCGCCGACGTCGCGCAGCTCGGCCAGGCGCTGCTCAATCTGCTCAAGAACGCGCACGAAGCCAGTGCCGAGGCGACCGTGCCGAACGACGATGTGGAGGTGCGGCTGAGCCGGCTGCCGCAGTGGATCCGCATCGAGGTGCTGGATCGCGGCAACGGCATGAACGAATCGGTGCTGCAGAATGCGCTGATGCCGTTCTACTCGACCAAGCGCAATGGCACGGGGTTGGGCTTGGCATTGACGCGGGAGATCGTGGAGGCCCATGGCGGGCGTATCTCGTTGCAGAACCGCAACGATGGCGGCCTGTGCGTGACCTTGCTGCTGCCGCCGTAAGGCGCTCGCGGGTGGCACGCTTCTCTTGGCAGCTGGACGGCTGCCACTTTGCGGCTTGCGAGGTGGGGGTTTGTTGAGGGATGCGCGTGCTGTGGGCGGTGGTTTGTGTCGGCTTACGGTGCGAGCACCGCCCTGACGGGAGGGGGCATGGCGCTTTGAGTGTCAGTCTTCGTTCGGTGGCGCGCCGGGAGGTGGGAAGAGAAAAGCCCGGTTCCCCATCGCCATCCGACCAATCCCGGCTTCGATGTAGGAGCGGCTTCAGCCGCGACCGCGGGATATCGGCGGTCGCGGCTGAAGCCGCTCCTACAGAAGAGCGGGCGACATCGCCTCGGGTGCAGAGCTCCCTTTGTCAAGGGGCGCGGCGACAGCCGCGGGGATAGGCAAGGTCGTAGCGGGGCCCAAAGTTTTCGCGCCAGCGACAACTTTGGGGGCAGGGCCGCGAAGCGGACATGCCACCCGCGCAGCGGGGATGGCCAGGTACAGCCCACGACGCGAGACGCGTCGTGATTACTTGTCGCGCTTCTTTGGCCGCTGCCAGCCTTCGATGCTGGTCTGCTTGGCACGCGTGACCGTCAGCGTATTGGCCGGCGCGCTGCGGGTGACCACCGAGCCGGCGCCGATGGTGGCGAAGTCGCCGATCTCGATCGGGGCCACCAGCGAACTGTTCGAGCCGATGAAGGCGTTGTCGCCGATCGTGGTCACCCACTTGTTCACGCCGTCGTAGTTGCAGGTGATGGTGCCGGCGCCGATGTTCACGCCGGCGCCGATCTGCGCATCGCCCAGGTAAGCCAGGTGGTTGGCCTTCGAACCCAGGCCCAGCGTCGCCTTCTTGGTTTCGACGAAGTTGCCGACGTGCACGCCGTCGGCCAGCACCGTGCCCGGGCGCAGCCGCGCGAACGGGCCGATCTGCGCGGCGCCCTCGGCGACGACGCCGTCGAGATCGCAGTGGCTGCGCACCAGCGTGCCGGCGCCCAGGCGGACGTCGCGCAGGCGCACGTACGGACCAATCACCACGCCATCGCCAAGTTCGACGTCGCCTTCGAACACCACGTCCACGTCGATGCGCACGTCGCGCCCGACCTTCACCGTTCCGCGCTGTTCCAACCTGGCCGGATCGGCCACCAGGACACCTTTCAGGCACAGCTCGCGCGCCGCGCGCAGTTGCCAGGCGCGCTCCAGCTGCGCCAGCTGCCACGGGTCGTTGACGCCTTCGGCCTCCTGCGGGTCGGCGACCAGCACCATCTCCGCCGGCGTGAACTCGGCGGCCGCACTGGCGAACACATCGGTCAGGTAGTACTCGCCCTGCGCGTTGTCGGCCGAAAGCTGCGACAGCCAGCGGCGCAGCGCGGTCGATTCGGCAACGATGATGCCCGTGTTGATGGCGCGGATCCGGCGCTGCTCGTCGCTGGCATCCTTGTGTTCGACGATCGCCGCGACCCGCCCTTCCGGGTCGCGGACGATGCGGCCGTAACCGGTGGGATCCGACGGCTCGGCGACCAGTACCGACAGCCGTCCCGGTGCGGCCAGCAGGCGCTGCAGGGTCTGCGCGCGCAGCAGCGGCACGTCGCCGTACAGCACCAGTACGTTCACCGCGTCCGGAATCTGCGGCATGGCTTGCTGGACCGCATGGCCCGTGCCCAGCTGCGCCTCCTGCTCCGCCCACTGCAGGCCGGGCTGGTCGGCGAAGGCGGCACGCACCTGTTCGCCGCCATGGCCATAGACCACGTGGATGGCCTCGGGCTGCAACTGGCGTGCGGTCTCGATCACGTGCGCGAGCATCGGGCGCGCGGCGATCGGCTGCAGCACCTTCGGCAGCGAGGACTTCATCCGCTTGCCTTCGCCGGCGGCGAGGATGACGACGTGCAGGGGAAGCGACATGGGCAGGACTTGAATGGGAAGACCGGGTGATTCTAAGCGCAGCCGGTTAGCATGGCGTCTTCCGCACAGTGCACAACATCGCATGACCTTGCTTCGCCAGGGCACCCGTTTCGTTTTCGTTGGCCTGCTGCAATTGCTGCTGGACTGGCTGGTGTTCGTCGTCGCCACCGCCGCCGGCGTGCCTGTCGTGCCCGGCAATATCGCCGGACGCATCGCCGGTGCCCTGTTGGGTTTCTGGTTGAACGGCCGGGTCACGTTCGCCGATGCACAGGGCGGTGCGCGGCTGGGCTGGCGGCGTTTCCTGCGCTTCAGCGTAGCCTGGCTGGCGATGACCGCAGTGAGCACCTGGCTGCTGGGAGTCGCCGCGCAGCACCTGGGCCTGCAACTGGCCTGGCTGGCCAAGCCGCTGGTCGAAGGCGGACTGGCCGTGATCGCCTTCTTCGTCTGGCGCCACCTCGTGTTCCGCTGACGCCGGCGTCGACCAGGAACGACAACGCCGGCACGGGGCCGGCGTTGCGTTGACACGGATGCGGTGGGCCGCCTCAGTGCTTGAGGTTGCGGCGCAGGCGCTCCAGCGCCTGCAGCTGGGCGGTGACTTCGGCCAGCTTGGCCTGCGCTTCGGCCACTTCCATCGCTTCGCCACGGTTGGCGAGGATGCGCTCGGCTTCTTCCTTGGCCTTGCGGACCGAGGCTTCATCGATGTCCTGCGCGCGCACCGCGGTATCGGCCAGCACGGTGACGACCTGCGGCTGCACTTCCAGGATGCCGCCGGAAATGGCGAAGTCCAGGTGCTCGCCGGAAGCGGTGGTCACCACTACCTTGCCGGGCTTCAAGCGGGTGATCAGCGGCGCGTGCTTCGGCGCGATGCCGAGCTCGCCGAGTTCGCCGGTCGCCACGACCAGGGTCGCTTCACCGTGGAAGATCTCCTGCTCGGCGCTGACGATGTCGCAACGGATGGTGCTGCTCATGGATGGGTTCTCTTCCGGTACTCCCCCTGCCGCGGGCGGCAGAGGGCTGGGGTGAGGGTGCGGGCCAGGCCCTCACCCTGACCTCTCCCGCGTGGGGAGAGGGAGCGGAATCAGGCCTTCTCGGCCATCTTCTTGGCCTTCTCGACCGCTTCTTCGATGTTGCCGACCATGTAGAACGCCTGCTCCGGCAGGTGGTCGTACTCGCCTTCGACGATCGCCTTGAAGCCGCGGATGGTGTCCTTCAGCGACACGTACTTGCCCGGCGAGCCGGTGAACACTTCGGCCACGTGGAATGGCTGGCTGAAGAAGCGCTCGATCTTGCGGGCGCGGGTCACGGCCTGCTTGTCTTCTTCCGACAGCTCGTCCATGCCCAGGATCGCGATGATGTCCTTCAGTTCCTTGTACTTCTGCAGGGTCTGCTGGACGCGGCGGGCGGTGTCGTAGTGCTCGTTGCCGATCACGTTCGGGTCCATCTGGCGGCTGGTGGAATCCAGCGGGTCGACGGCCGGGTAGATACCGAGCGAAGCGATGTTGCGGCTCAGGGTGACGGTCGAGTCCAGGTGGGCGAAGGTGGTCGCCGGCGACGGGTCGGTCAGGTCGTCCGCGGGCACGTACACGGCCTGGATCGAGGTGATCGAACCGGTCTTGGTGGAGGTGATGCGCTCCTGCAGCACGCCCATTTCCTCGGCCAGGGTCGGCTGGTAGCCCACCGCCGAAGGCATGCGGCCCAGCAGCGCGGACACTTCGGTGCCGGCCAGGGTGTAGCGGTAGATGTTGTCGACGAAGAACAGCACGTCGCGGCCCTTGCCGTTGGCGTCCTTCTCGTCGCGGAAGTACTCGGCCATGGTCAGGCCGGTCAGGGCCACGCGCAGGCGGTTGCCCGGCGGCTCGTTCATCTGGCCGTAGACCATCGCCACCTTCGACTCTTCCGGCTTCTCGACGTTGACGACCTTGGACTCGATCATCTCGTGGTAGAAGTCGTTGCCCTCGCGGGTGCGCTCACCGACGCCGGCGAACACGGACAGGCCCGAGTGCGCCTTGGCGATGTTGTTGATCAGCTCCATCATGTTGACGGTCTTGCCAACGCCGGCGCCGCCGAACAGGCCGACCTTGCCGCCCTTGGCGAACGGGCACATCAGGTCGATGACCTTGATGCCGGTTTCCAGCAGTTCGGTGGCCGAGGCCTGCTCGTCGAAGCTCGGCGCG
>Ga0160434_100165_pt1 | contig 34279 bp, 35 predicted proteins | sample HID1973I_E0MG_FD_108273 | JGI IMG/M metagenome (GOLD analysis project Ga0160434, IMG submission 108273) | Enriched mosquito-associated microbial communities from UW Madison campus, WI, USA - HID1973I_E0 MG | ecosystem: Host-associated > Arthropoda: Insects > Digestive system > Unclassified ...
AGCTGCAGTTCGCCGAGGACGTGCTGTCCGGCGGCGTGGCCGGCATCTCGACCCGCGACATGCGCCAGTACCTGCAGCACTGCGCCGACCAGCATTTCGCCAAGCTGGGCATGGAGAAGAAGTACAACGTGCGCAACCCGCTGCCCTTCATGGAGCTGCAGGACGTGCAGGAGCTGACCAATTTCTTCGAGCGCCGCGTCTCGGCCTACCAGGTGGGCGTGCAGGGTGAAGTGGGGTTCGACCACGCGTTCTAGGGGACGGCTTTCGCCGCTTCGCGGCTGCGCCCCAAGGTTTCGCTTCGCAAATCTTGGGCCCCTAGCTGCGCAGCTTCCAATCCCCGCGCCTGTCGGCGCGCCCCCTTACCAAGGGGGCTTTGCTCCAGATGGTGTCGGGGCTCTCCCGCGGATGCGTCTGGAGTCCCTTCTCCCACATGTGGGAGAAGGTGCCCGAAGGGCGGATGAGGGGCTCCCCGCCGCGTTGACGAGCCCCGGTGCACAATGGCGCCTCACCCGGAGAGCCGCCCCCATGTCCGAACCCCACGCCGCCGACATCGTGCCGATCGCTGCCGCTGATATCGATACTGCCGTTGCCGCACCCACCGAGGTGCGCATGGCCGAGATCGTCTTCCCCAACCACACCAACCACATGGGCACGCTGTTCGGCGGCCAGGCGTTGGCGTGGATGGACAAGGCGGCGTTCCTGGCGGCGGCGCGTTATTCGCGCCACACGGTAGTGACCGCGCGCTCGGACCAGGTCGATTTCAAGCTGCCGATCCGGCAGGGCCAGATGGTGGAAACCATCGGCCGCATCGTCGAGGTTGGGCGCAGTTCGATGCGCGTGGAGGTCGAGCTGATCGCCGAGGACCTGGCCACCGGCGAGCGCAAGCTGTGCACGCGCGGGCATTTCGTGATGATCGCGCTCGGGGCCGATGGTCGCCCGACCCAGGTCACGCCGCTGCCTGCCGCCTGAGCCGAATTGTTTTCCTGTAGGAGCGGCTTCAGCCGCGACTGCTGGATGGCGGCGGTCGCGGCTGAAGCCGCTCCTACAAGAGCAACTGGCCGCCCGTTGTGCGAGGGATCTTCAAGCCATCCAGCGCCGTTGCCGCAAAAGTCGCGCGAGGCCTCAGCCCTTCGCCACGCGCTCCAGCTGATACGCCTGCAGGTGCACGAACGCGGCCATCAGCCACGGCGCATTGCGCCCGGTCTGGCGCACCCGCGCCAGCATGTCGCCGACGATCTGGCGCGCCTCGACCTGCCGGCCGGTCTCCAGGTCGCGCAGCATCGAGGCCTTCAAGTCCGAGCCCGGCTGCAGCAGCGTGGCCAGCGCCTTCTCGCGCGCCACCATCGGAATGGGCTGGCCGTCGGCCTCCGCGGCGATCAGGCACTCGTTGTACAGGCCATTGATCAGCGCGCGCCCGTCTTCGGTGTCGACGATGCGGCCGATCGGCGCGCGCATCAGGCAGGTCGCGGCTGCCAGTGCGCACAGGAAGCTGTACTTGATCCACTGCTCCTGCGCGATCGTCGGCGAGGCGACGTGATCGATGCCGGCCCGTTCGCAGGCCTCGGCGAAGGCGCGTACGCGTGGCGTCAGGTGGCCGTTGTCGCGTTCGCCGAAGGTGATCGACGCCGGCTTGCCGAGATGCAGGATCTCGCCGTCGGGGCCGATCGCCGCGCTGATGAAGCACAGCCCGCCGAGCACGTGCTCATGGCCGAATGCGGCATCGAGCTCTTTGTAGTGCATCAGCCCGTTGAGGATCGGCAGCACGGTGGTGCCAGGCCCGACCGCCGGCGCGATCGCGTCGATCGCGGTGCCCAGGTCGTAGGCCTTGCAGCTGAGGATCACCAGGTCGAACGCCTGCACCGCCGCGGCCGCGGCCAGCGACTGCTCGGTGACATGGGCCACGCGCAGGTCGGCATCGCCGAGCGGACTGCGGATGCGTAGCCCGTCGCGGTCCAGCCGGTGCGCGCGCGGCTCGCGCACCAGGAACGTCACGTCCAGCCCGGCCTGGGCCAGGCGTCCGCCGAAATAACCGCCGGTACCGCCGGCGCCGAGGACCAGGATGCGCATATTCGTCACCTCAGCTGCGCAGCCCCACGCCGCGCTTCAGCAGCCACAGCGCCAGCGCGCCCAGTACGACCACGAAGCCGATCATCAGCGAGTACGCGACCCACAGCGGCACGTCGCTGCTGCCGAGCAGGCCGTAGCGGAACGCGTTGACCATGTAGAAGATCGGGTTGGCATGCGTCGCGGCTTCGGCCCAGGTCGGCAGCAGCTTCACCGAATAGAACACGCCGCCGAGGTAGGTCAGCGGGGTCAGGATGAAGGTCGGCACGATCGCCACGTCGTCGAACTTCTTGGCGTACACCGCGTTGACGAAGCCGGCCAGCGAGAAGATCGTCGCGCCCAGCAGCACCGTGGTCAGGGTGACCAGCGGATGCGGGATGCGCACCGGGGTGAAGAACATCGCGATGATCAGCACGATCACCCCGACCATCAGGCCGCGCAGCACCGCGCCGGAGACGTAGCCGACCAGGATCACCCAGTTCGGCATCGGGCTGACCAGCAATTCCTCGACATGCCGGCCGAACTTGGCGCCGAAGAACGACGAGGAGATGTTGCCGTAGCTGTTCTGGATCACGCTCATCATCACCAGGCCGGGGACGATGAAGGCCATGTAGTCGTAGCCGCCCATCTTGCCGACCTTGGAGCCGATCAGGCCGCCGAAGATCAGGAAGTACAGGGTCATCGTGATCGCCGGCGGCACCAGGGTCTGGCCCCAGATGCGCAGGATGCGCCGCACTTCGCGTCGCACGATGGTCAGCAGCGCAGTGAAGTTGCGCTGGGTGTCGCTGGGGGCGACGGGCAGTTGCGCGCTCATGCGTTCGGTGGTCTGGGGATTGTTCACAGCTGCCCTCCCTGGCGGGTCTGTACTGGCTTCGGAGAGTCCTGCCCGGCCATCCCTGGCCGGGCGCCCGGCGCAGCGGCAGACGCCGTCGCGGCGTCCACCGAGCTCGCTTCGCCGGGCCCGGTCAAGCGCACGAACAATTCCTCCAGCCGATTGGACTTGGTGCGCATCGAGCGCACCCGGATGCCGGCCGACTGCAACGCGGCGAACACGCGGTTGAGGTCCATCGCGCGCGGCATGTCCAGGTCCAGGGTGTGGGCGTCGATGACGGTGAGGGTGGTGCCCTCGATCACCGGCAACTGCGCCGGCAGTTCGCCGTCGATGTCGAACAGGAAGCCTTCCACGTCGAGCTTGGCCAGCAGCGCGCGCATCGGGCCCTGCTCGACGATGCGGCCGTGGTTGATGATCGCCAGGTGCCGGCACAGGCTCTCGGCTTCCTCCAGGTAATGCGTGGTCAGGATGATCGTGGTGCCGGCGGCGTTGATCTCGCGCAGCACCCGCCACATGTCGCGGCGGATCTCGATGTCCACGCCGGCAGTGGGCTCGTCCAGGATCAGCAGGCGCGGCCGGGTCATCATCGCGCGGGCGATCATCAGCCGCCGCTTCATGCCGCCGGACAACGTGCGGCTCATCACCTCGGCCTTCTCCCACAGGTGCGCGCGCTTGAGCTCGACCTCGGCCAGCGCCTCGGCTTCCTTGCGCGGCATGCCGTAGAAGCCGGCGTAGTTGACCAGGATGTCGAAGGGCTTCTCGAACAGGTTGAAATTGATTTCCTGCGGGACCAGGCCGATCAGCCGCATCGCGGCGCTGCGCTCGCGCACCAGGTCGGTGCCGAACACCTCCACCTGGCCCTCGCTGAGGTTCACCAGCGAGCTGACGATGCCGATCAGGGTCGATTTGCCGGCCCCGTTCGGGCCGAGCAGGGCGAAGAAGTCGCCCGGCTCCACGTCCAGCGAGACGCCCTTGAGGGCCTGCACGCCGGTGTCATAGGTTTTGCGCAGGTCCCGCACGCGCAACGCGGGGACCCGGGTGGGGGTTTCGGGGTTCAAGCTCATGCCTTCGCGCCGGATGCACGGCGCACGGGGTTGCAGCCGCTATTATAGAAGCCCCGCGCGGGCCTGGCCCCGGCTACAGACTGTTCCATTCCGCTCCGTGCCCGTCCAATTTCCCCTCAAGCTCGTCGATCGGCGCATGGTCGCGCCCACCGTGGGCCACTACCGCTTCGTCCGCGATGACGGCCAGCCGCTGGATTTCCAGCCCGGCCAGTTCATCCAGGTCCATTTCCACTACGCCGACGGCACCGCCACCAAGCGCAGCTATTCGCTGGCGACCCTCCACGACCACGCGCTGGGCCCGGGCGAGGCGGTGGAGATCGCGGTGAGCTTCGTGGCCGGCGGCGCGGCGACCGCGCTGTTCGAGGCGCTGCAGGCCGGCGACCACCTGCAGGCCAGCGGCCCGTTCGGGCGCTTCTGCCTGCAGCCGGGCGACCACAACCGGCGCTACCTGCTGATCGCCACCGGCACCGGCGTGACCCCGTACCGCTCGATGCTGCCGCTGCTGGCCCAGGTCATGCGCGAACGCGACCTGCAGGTCGTGTTGCTGCAGGGCGCGCGCACCGACGAAGAGTTGCTGTACGGCGACGATTTCCGCGCCTTCGCCGACGCCCACCCGGGCTTCCGCTACGTGCCCTGCTATTCGCGCGGCCTGCCCGATGATGCCCATCCCGACGCTCGCCACGGCTACGTGCAGCAGCACCTGGCCGAGTTCGGCCCCGACCCGGCTGCCGACATCGCCTACCTGTGCGGCAACCCGAACATGGTCGACGCCTGCTTCGAGGCACTGAAAGAAGCGGGGCTGCCCAGCGCACAGATCCGGCGCGAGAAGTACGTCAGTAGCAAGTAAGGCCGACCTACCTTCGGCGACCGCACCATGGCAGCATCGGGCATTGCGGTAAGGCAGCTAAGCCGCACGGGGGAAGACGCGTGAATAATGTCGTGAAGCTTGCGTCGGTTTCGGTCCTGGCGCTGATCGCGGGCTGTGCGACCAGCGGAAGGGCCGGTCCACAGCGCTACAGCGGCGAATACTTCTATAACTTCGAGTTCGCCTATCTGACTCCGCAAGGAAAGTCGGAGGAATGGTGCCTCAGCGGGGACATGTCCAAGGCCGAGCTTCCCGAAGGTTGGGGCACGTCTCAGGTGGTAGTGGAGGGCACGTTGGGGCCGCGCGGCAAATACGGCAACCTGGGGGCATGCGAGCGCGTGCTGACGGTGACTCGGCTTGTCGAAGTGAGTGACAGGCGAGGACGGGAATAACAGCCCGATAGATCGGCAAGCGAGCACGGCGGGGATCTTTCCGCCGGCGGTACGGTCACATCCAGCACCCAGCCGCGTCTGGGGCTAGAGCAACTCACCAAGGAACAGAGGCAAGGGGATGCAGATGTCGAGGAAGACAAGGATCATTCTGGCGCTGGTGGTGGTGGCGGCCGTGTTCGGCTGGCGCCAGTGGCAAGCCCGCGTGCCAGGCCAGCCGCCGGCCAACACCACCACCGCGGCCGCAGCAACGCCCCTCACCGAAGCCACCCGCCAGCGCGGCACGCTGAAGTTCAGGCCGTGCACGCTGACCGGGCCGCAGGCCTCGGGCAATGTCGAGGCGCAGTGCGCGCAGCTGCAGGTGCCGGAGAACCCGGCCCAGCCGCAGGGCCGCAAGCTCACCCTGAAGATCGCCTGGCTGGAGGCCGGCAACGACAGCGGCGAGACCGACCCGGTGTTCTTCATCGCCGGCGGCCCCGGCCAGTCGGCGACCGAGGTCGCCAGCTTCGTCGAGGTCGGCCTGCGCGAGGCGCTGAAGAAGCGCGACGTGTTCCTGGTCGACCAGCGCGGTACCGGCGGTTCGGCGCCGCTGCTGTGCAATGGCCCGGACGGCAAGCCGCTGGCGATGCCCGACGAGGACGCCGAGGCCACCCCCGAGGTCCTGGCCGAGTTCGCCGCGCGTTGCGCGCAGGCGCTGAAGCCGCACTTCGACACGCGTTTCTTCACCACCAGCGAGGCGATCGGCGACCTGGACGCGGTGCGCGCCGCACTCGGTGCCGAGCGCATCGACCTGGTCGGCGTGTCCTATGGCACCCGCGTGGCGCAGCAGTACGCGCGGCGCTTCCCGCAGCACACGCGCGCGGTCGTGCTCGATGGCGTGGCGCCGAACGACCTGGTGGTCGGCGGCGAATTCGCCACCACCTTCGAGGACGCGATCGCCCTGCAGGCCGAGCAATGCCGCAAGGAGCCGGCCTGCGCCAAGCGCTTCCCGACCGATACCCGCGAGCAGTTGCGCGCGGTGATGGAGCGGCTGCGGCAGGCGCCGGTGGCAGTCGATTACCGTCATCCCGGCACCGGCGAGATCGAGCACGGCAAGGTCACCGCCGACACCGTCACCGGGCTGGCATTCGCGTTCTCGTATGCGCCGCAGACCGCCTCGCTGTTGCCGCTGGTGCTGGACGAGGCTGCGCAGGGACGCTATGAGCCGCTGATGTCGCTGGCCCAGCTCACCAGCCGGCAGATGGGCGGGCAAATGAACCGGGCGATGCAATGGTCGGTGATCTGCGCCGAGGATGCCGCGCGCTACGTGCCTGCGCCGGCAGTCGAGGGCGCACTGCTCGGGCCGGACGTGGCGCGGATGTTCTTCGCTGCGTGCCCGGTGTGGGCCAGCGGCACCGCACCGGCCGATTTCACCGCGCCGCTGAAGTCGCAGCTGCCGGTGCTGCTGCTGTCCGGCGAGTTCGATCCGGTGACCCCGCCGCGCTACGCCGAGCGCGTGCTGGCCGGCCTGCCCAATGGCCGCCATCTCATCGCGCCCGGCCAGGGCCACAGCGTGATGGCGCTGGGCTGCCTGCCCAAGCTGGTTGGCCAGTTCCTCGAGACCACCGACGCCAAGGCACTCGACGCCCAGTGCGTCGGCAGCCTGAGCCGCGTGCCGGCTTTCACTTCGTTCAATGGATGGGAACCCTGATGCACGCGATCGCATACCAGGAGGGCGCGGCATGATCGTCGCCGAAGACCTGCACAAGTCATTCAAGACCCGCACCGGCCTGGTCAAGGCGGTGGACGGGGTCAGCTTCAGCGCCGGCGACGGCCGCATCACCGGCCTGCTCGGCCCCAATGGCGCCGGCAAGACCACCACGCTGCGCATGCTCTATACGCTGATGGCGCCCGACCAGGGCAAGGTCAGCGTCGATGGCATCGATGTCGCGGTCGACCCGATCGCGGTACGGCGGCGGCTCGGCGTGCTGCCCGATGCGCGCGGCGTCTACAAGCGCCTGACCGCGCGCGAGAACATCGCCTACTTCGGCCAGCTGCACGGCATGTCCACGCAACGCATCGCCGAGCGCACCAGGATCCTGTCGCAGGCGTTGGACATGGACGACATCCTCGACCGCCAGACCGAAGGCTTCAGCCAGGGCCAGCGCACCAAGACCGCGATCGCCCGCGCCCTGGTGCACGACCCGCGCAACGTCATCCTCGACGAGCCGACGAATGGCCTGGACGTGATGACCACCCGCGCGCTGCGCGGCTTCCTGCGCCAGCTGCGCGAAGAGGGGCGCTGCGTGATCTTCTCCAGCCACATCATGCAGGAGGTGGCGGCGCTGTGCGACAGCATCGCCATCATCGCCAAGGGCACGGTGGTGGCGTCCGGCACGGCCGACGAACTGCGCGCGCAGACCGGCGAAGACAACCTGGAGGACGCCTTCGTCAAGGCGATCGGTTCGGACGAGGGCCTGCACGCATGAGCCGCGAATCGACGAATCCCGCTTCCACCCGTCTGTTCGCGACCCTGTGGACGGTGATGCGCAAGGAACTGCGCGACATCTCGCGCGACCGCCGCACCCTGGCGTTGTCGCTGTTGCTGGCGCCGCTGCTCTACCCGGTGCTGATCCTGGGCATGGGCAGCCTGGCCGAAAGCCGGGTCAAGACGCAGATCGACAAGCCGCTCGACATCCCGACCGTCAACGCCGAAGCCGCACCGAACCTGGTCGCCTTCCTCAAGGCGCAGGGGCTCAACGTGGTCGCACCGCCGACCGACCTGACCGCGGCGATCCGCAGCCAGAAGATCGACGTCGCGCTGCGCATCAGCCCCGACTATGCGCAGGCCTGGCGCGAAGGACGTCCGGCGCTGGTGGAGATCCTCAAGGACAGCACGCGGCGCGATGCCGACATCCCCAGCAAGCGGCTGGAAGTCGCGCTCGGCGGCTACAGCCAGCAGGTCGGCGCATTGCGCCTGCTCGCGCGCGGCATCGATGCGCAGGTCGCGCGACCGCTGGATGTCGGTAGCCAGGACCTGGCGACCGCCGAAGCCAAGCGTGGCATGTTCATGTCGGTGCTGTTGCCGGTGCTGCTGATCATCACCTCGTTCCTGGGCGGCGCGTACCTGATCCTCGACGCCACCGCCGGCGAGCGCGAACGTCAGTCGCTGGAGCCGTTGCTGGCCACGCCGGCGCCGCGCAGCGCGATCGTCAGCGGCAAGATTGCTGCTGCCTGCGTGATCGGCATGGTCTCGCTGCTGCTGACCTTGCTGGCCTTCAAGGTCAGCGCGACCTTCGCCACCGGCATCGGTCGCCAGCTCAACGTCAGTTTCCTGGCGATGGTGCAGATGCTGTTCGTGCTGCTGCCGATGCTGTTCATCGGCACCTCGTTGCTGACTTATCTGGCGGCGGCGTCCAAGAGCATGAAGGAAGCGCAGAGCCACATGACCTGGCTGATGCTGCTGCCGATGCTGCCGGGCTACGCATTGATGGTCTATCCGCTGAAGACACTGCCCTGGCATTTCGCGGTGCCGTTCCTGGCGCAGAACCAGATGCTGCAGAAGATCACCCGCCACGAGGCGATCGATGCGCAGACCTGGGCGATCTATCTCGCCGCCAGCTTCGGCCTGGCTGCGCTGCTGTGGTTCGCGGCGGTGCGCCGCTATCACCAGGAGCGATTGGCGATCAGCGGCTGAGGCGGCGATCGGCGAGATGGAAGCCCGGCGCTTGCCAGTGCCGGGCTTTCGCTTCGGGTGGCGGCCACCGCGAGGATGGGCCGCTGCCCCAAGCCCGCTCAGCGCCAGCCGCGCTGTTGCGGCCCGTCCTGGCGCAGCGCGTGCTCGGCCAGGATCATGCGCGAGTGCTGCACCAGTTGCGGCGATGGCCGCCTGGGATCGTGCGGTCGCGCCAGCGCGATGAGGTTGCGGGTGATCTGCACCGGCGTGATCACCAGCCCCCACGGAAAACCCCACCAGCCGAGCACGGCGCTGCCGACCGTTGCCAGCGACTGCCGGCGCACGCCGCAACGCCGACACGACACCTGCGTCAGCGTGCTCCAGCGCGTCAGTACCAGCGCAGACCAGACCTCGTACATGGTGCGCACATCGACCGGCCCGGGTCCCCTGCATTTGGGGCAGCGGCCGGCGTGGATCTCGGTGGCCAGCGCATGGGCATCCTGCACCGGCACCTGGCGCGCGGCGATCGCGACCTGGCCACGCCTGGCGCAATTGTCATTGCAGAAACGCAGGCCGGCCAACTCGCGGCCGCCGAACACGATGGTTGGAACCGCACGCACCGCAAGTCGCCATACTTCCCCCTATAGAAGTGCCGGACATCGGATGGATCGGCGGCCGCTCCCCAGCGGCCGGACGATGAATGGCGATCATAGGCGAGGCGACGGGCGCCGCACAGGCCGCGATAGGCGCCGCCTGGACCTGAAACGTTTTCAGGCAGAGCGCGCCGACCGATGGGCGCGTCCGGCCCACGCAGCGCCGCGGATTTCGCAATGGATTGACGGCCGCGCAACAAGCCGGCGCGCAGGCTCGCCGCACACCCCAATTGCGGAGAGCAGGATGAAGCGCAACAAGATGATCGTGGCGATGGGAACGATGCTGCTGATGCCGGCGCTGGCCATGGCCGGCGACGACAAGGCCAAGACGATGGACACCGACGGCGATGGCGCCGTCAGCAGCGCCGAACACGCCGCCGGCGCGCAGAAGATGTTCACCGCCATGGATGCCAACAAGGACGGCTACGTCACTGCCGCCGAGATGGACGCGCACTGGGCGGCCAAGGGCGCGAAGGACGGCAAGGCAGACCGCATGAAGATGTCCTCGGCCGACAAGATCAAGGAGATCGATACCGATGGCGACGGCCGCATCTCGGCCGCCGAGCATGCCGCCGGCTCGCAGAAGATGTTCGCCAAGCTGGACGCCAACAGCGACGGCAAGGTCACCGCGGCGGAAATGCAGGCGGGCCACGACGCGGTGATGAAGAAGAAGGCGGGCATGTAGCCTTCGCGCGATTCACCCTTTGTATGCGAACGGCGCCTGTGGGCGCCGTTCCTTTTACCGCAGTCGTTGCCGGCTCCTGCGTCAGGGGGCGAAGTCGTAAGTCTCGCTGCGCCCGACCGCGTCGATGGCTGTCTGTACATCTGCGCGGGCCAGCAGCGCGCGTCGCCGCGGTTGCAGCGGGACGTAGGCAGGCAGCTTCTCGTCTTCGGGCCAGCGCTGCACGTAATAGAGCATGTCGCCGCGCCGCGCGGGCGAGGCGAGTGCATCGCGCACGAAACTTGCCGCTTCGTCGATCTCGTCGCGATACAGCAGCGCCTGCAGGTAGCGCGTCGGTGCGTCCTGACGATGGGCACGGAGATAGTCCATCGCCTGCGTGCCGGCGTCGTGGTCGTGCAACTGCTCAGCGGCGACCAGGCGAATCAATTGGACGTTCATCTCGCCGTACGGGGACTTCGGGCCGGGCTGGTCGAGCAGCGCCAGCGCCTCCGCCGGCCGATTCATGGTCGCCAACAGCTCGGCCAGGTTGAGCACCTGGCTGACATTGGTGCCGCCACCCGCTTCGGGCATCTGGGCCAGCTCACGGCGCAGTGCCAAGGCCTCGTCCAGGCGACCGACGCTGATCAGCGCTTCGGCGCGCTGATCCAACAACCACACATACTGGTCCATGTGGGTGTAGGGGCCCTCGCCGTCAGGCTCCTGGGATTGCTGTTCGGAAACGAATTCGGCGACCTGTCCGCTGATCCGCAGTGCTTCCTCGCTCTGCTTCAGCGCCACCAGCGACTGCGTCAGCGCGACCAGTACTTCCATGTCGTCCGGATCGAGCAGATTGCGCACGCGCAGCGCGTCGAGTTCGTTCTGGGCGGCACGCCGCACATCCCAACGCTTGTCTTGAAGGTCGACCCACGCGTCGAAGCGATGGTCTGCGCGCAGCCGCACGATGCCGAACGGGGTGCGGATCCGCTCCAGCACGGGCGCAATGCTGTCGCGTTCGCCGGCCTCGTACTTCAACATGGCCAAGGCGTACCACTGGTCGCTGGGGTCGGTGCCGGCGAATGTCCAATGGGCATCGAACAGCGCCTGCAGCAACGCGCGGCGAGCGGCGCCGTCCGGGCTGGCGTTCATCAGCACCGGCGCGATCGCGGCACTTTCGATCTCGTTGGCCGTCGTAGGTTCCAGGCCTACGCGGCGGGTCATGCTGATGGCCGCCGCGTCCCATTGCGCGTCCATCTGTTCGGCGATCGAGCGCAGGTACCAGTAGAACGCGTTGCCGGGTTCGATCTCGCAGGCGCGGGCCAACAGCGCGCGTCCCTCGCCGGATTGCTCGAGCTTCAGCGCATTCGCGCCAGCCACGGCGAGGGCGTAGGCCTGCGAGGTCTGCGGCAACCGGGAGAACCGCGGGTCCGCCAGCATGGTCTGCAGCCGGGCCTGCTCAGCGACCGGCCGTTCGAGTTTGTCGGACTGCTCGGCCAGCGCTTCCAGCTCGGTGGCGAAGTCCTGGGGTGGTGCAGGCGCGGGCGTGGCGTTCAGCGCGGCGGATGCGGACAACAGCAGGGCCAGCGCGGCGCTGCGCCAAGGGTGGACGGATGACATGCGGCCTCCGGGTTTCAGCATTGCGGATCGGCTGGCGCAGGTCGCGCCTCGGCCAGGGTCCGCCCGATGCACGAAAGGCCCGGATCGCTCCGGGCCTTTCGCAGTTCGACGCGTGCCGGCAATACCGGCGCGCGGACTCAGGTGCCCGGATTGAACGACAGCGTGCGGCGCGTCGTCACCGGCGCGGCGACCGGCTCGAACTTCCAGCGCTTGGTGGCGTTGAGCGCCTCGCGGTCGAACACGCGTGCCGGGTTGGCGCGCAGCACGCGGGTGTTGGTCACCGAACCGTCGGTGCCGACGGTGATCTCGACCAGCACTTCGCCGGAAGTGCCGGCACGCAGGGCTTCAGGCGGGTAGCGCGGCGCCGGCGTGCTGATCGGGCGCAGCTGGGCGGCGCTGGCCTGGGCGGCCGCCGGCGTGGCCGGCTTCGGCGCGGCGGCCGCGGCGGCGCGCTGCTCGGCTTCGCGCTTGGCCGCAGCCTGGCGCTCGGCTTCGGCGGCCTGCTGGCGCGCAGCCTCCTGCTGGGCGGCGATCTGCTGGGCCGCGGCGGCTTCCTTGGCCTGCTGCTCGGCGAGCTTCTTCTGCTGGTCGGCCTGCAGGGCCCGCTCTTCGACCTGCTTCTTGGCCTTCTCGGTCTCCTGGGCGCTGCGGGTGGCGGCGGCCTGGATGCTGTTGGTGACACCCGCCTTCAGGCGCGGCAGCGCGGGGGCCTTGTCGTCGACCTTTTCGATCAGGGCGACCAGGCGCTGCGCTTCGGGGAAGTCCTCGCGATTGATGCTCTGCTCGGCGGCGATCAGCGTGTAGGGCATCAGGTCGGTGAGCGCGCTCTTGACCGTGGCGTCCTGCGGCAGCTTGTCGCGCAGCGACAGGTAGTACTCCACCGCGTTGTTGCCGGCCGGTGCGTACATGCGGTTCTCGCGCAGCGCCTGCGAGGCGGCTTCGCGCAGCTGGTCGACCGACATCGACTGCACCTGCGGGGACACCGCGGTCTCAGGTGTGGCGGCGGGCGAGGCGGCCGGTGTATTCGTCGCCGCTGCGGCCGGCGTGCCGGCGGCGGCGGGTGCCTGGGCCGGGGCGGCTTCTTCGTTCTTCGAACAGGCGGCCAGGGCCGCCAGCAACAGCATGGGCACGGCAAGGCGTGCCGGCCGGCGCAGATTCAGATCCAACATGATTCCCCCTTGACGACCCCGATAAAAAAGGACCACTACGGCAATGTACTGACGGAAAGACCGGTCACTTTCCCTTAAGCAGCCGGCCGAACCGGCAATCTAGCATTGCCGGCGGCGTTTTTGGGGGCATCGGCGCGATCGGCGCCCGGCTGGATGTGACCGGCCGCACGGCCGGTCACCGTGTTCGATGAGCGGGCGTCAGTGCGCCTGCTCGCGCGCGGCCGGGGCCGACATCAGGCGGTCGGTCCAGGCTATGCCAATGGCCGACAGGATGAACACGCAGTGGATGATGGTCTGCCACATCACGCCGGTGGTGGTCAGCGCCGAGCAGCTGGACGCGCCCATCTGCGAGGCCGCCATGCTCATCTGCTCGGCGGTGCACAACGGCAGGCCGCCGAGGGCGCCGGCGGCGATGAAGGTCTTGAGCAGGTGGATCGAGGAAATGCCGATGATCGCCATCGCCAGTTTCACCTTCAGCACCGATGCGTTGACGTGGCTCAGCCATTCCGGCTGGTCCGGATGGCCCTCCAGCCGCAGCCGCGAGACGAACGTCTCGTAGCCGCCGACGATCACCATCACCAGCAGGTTGGAGATCATCACCACGTCGATCAGGCCCAGCACGATCAGCATGATCTGCTGCTCGCCCAGGTTCGGCGCCCCGTGGATCAGGTGCCAGAGTTCCTTGCCGAACAGGAAGACGTACACGCCCTGGGCCAGGATCAGGCCCAGGTACAGCGGCAGCTGCAACCAGCGCGAGGCGAAGATCAGGGCGGCGACAGGGGTCATGCGGGGAGGCGGATTGGCCATGCGTGGGACAGCTCGTTGCAGGGCCGGGCAGGGTAACGGGGCGCGCGCGGCCCTGCCAAGCCGGGACCGGCGCTACACTGCCGGACCCCCGTGGCGAGGCGTTCGCGATGATCGACCTGTACTACTGGCCCACTCCCAATGGCCACAAGATCACCCTGTTCCTGGAAGAGGCTGGGCTCGAATACACCATCAAGCCGGTGAACATCGGCGCCGGCGACCAGTTCCAGCCGGACTATCTGCGGATTTCCCCCAACAACAAGATGCCGGCGATCGTCGACCACGCGCCAGCCGACGGTGGCGAGCCGATCAGCGTGTTCGAGTCCGGCGCGATCCTGCTGTACCTGGCCAACAAGACCGGCCGCTTCTTCGGCGACGATGTGCGCCAGAAGGTCGCGGTCAACCAGTGGTTGATGTGGCAGATGGGTGGGCTGGGGCCGATGACCGGCCAGTACGGCCATTTCAACGTCTATGCGCCGGACAAGATCCCTTACGCGATCGACCGCTACACCCGCGAGGTCGAGCGCCTGCTCGGCGTGCTCGAACGCCAGCTTGAGACGCGCACCCATGTCGCCGGCGAGGCCTACTCGGTCGCCGACATGGCGATCTACCCGTGGATCAACCCATACGACGGTGCGCCGCTGGACCTGACGCCGTATCCGAACGTGCGCCGCTGGCAGGCCGCGATCGCGGCTCGCCCGGCCACCGCGCGCGCCTACGCATTGAAACAGCAGGTCAACCCGAATGCCGGCAAGCCGCTCAGCGAGGAAGAGCGCGCGAACCTGTTCGGCAAGAAATAGCAATGACGCCCATGTAGGAGCGGCTTCAGCCGCGACTGCTGTATCCCGCGGTCGCGGCTGAAGCCGCTCCTACAGTGCAATACCCAACATCGAGATCGCCCATCCATGCGCCACCTGTTCGCCTCGCTCGCCCTCATGCTCGCCACCGCCGCCATCGCTCCCGTCCACGCCGAAAAGCTCACCCTGGAAGCCATCACCGGGCCCTTGCCGCTGTCCGGGCCGACCTTGATGAAGCCGCAGGTCGCACCGGATGGCTCGCGCGTGACCTTCCTGCGCGGCAAGGAGGACGATCGCAACCAGCTCGACCTGTGGGAATACGACATCGCCAGCGGCCAGACCCGCCTGCTGGTGGATTCCAAGCTGGTGCTGCCGGGCGGGGAGAAACTCAGCGATGAAGAGAAGGCGCGGCGCGAGCGCCAGCGCATCGCCGCCTACAGCGGCATCGTCGATTACCAGTGGGCACCGGACGCACAGGCATTGCTGTTCCCGCTCGGCGGCGAGCTGTACCTGTACGACCTGCGCAAGACTGGCGCGGCGGCGGTCCGCAAGTTGACCCACGGCGAAGGTTTTGCCACCGACCCGAAGCTGTCGCCGCAGGGCGGCTTCGTCAGCTTCGTGCGCGCGCGTAACCTGTGGGTGATCGACCTGGCCAGCGGCAAGCAGATCCAGCTCACCCACGACGGCAGCGAAACGATCGGCAATGGCGTGGCCGAATTCGTCGCCGACGAGGAAATGGACCGCCACACCGGCTACTGGTGGGCGCCGGACGACTCGGCGATCGCCTTCGCGCGCATCGACGAGGCGCCGGTGCCGGTGCAGAAGCGCTACGAGGTCTACGCCGACCATACCGACGTGGTGGCGCAGCGCTATCCGCAGGCCGGCCAGCCGAACGTGCGCGTGCAGCTCGGCACGGTCGCGCCCAAGGCCGGCGCGCAGCCGCGCTGGGTGGCGCTGGGCAAGGACCCGGACATCTATCTGGCGCGCGTGGACTGGCGCGATCCGCAGCGGCTGACTTTCCAGCGCCAGTCGCGCGACCAGAAGAAGCTTGAGCTGGTCGAGGCCACCCTGGCCAGCCGCAAGCAGCGCGTGCTCATCACCGAGACCAGTCCGACCTGGGTGCCGCTGCACGCCAACCTGCGCTTCCTCAAGGACGATCGATTCGTCTGGGGTTCCGAGCGCAGCGGCTACGAACACCTGTACCTGGCGTCGGAAGATGGCGCCAAGCTGACCCCGCTGACCTCGGGCGAATGGGTCGTCGACAGCGTGCTCGGCGTCGACGAGGCCGCCGGCCGCGTCTATTTTTCCGGCAACAAGGATTCACCGCTGCAGACCAACGTCTACGCGGTGCCGCTGGCCGGCGGCCCGGTCGAACGGCTGTCGAAGGTCGATGGCACGCATGCGGCGAGCTTCGCCCGCAACGCCAGCGTCTACGTCGACAACTGGTCCAACACCAGCACGCCGCCGCAGATCGAACTGTTCCGCGCCAATGGCGAGAAGATCGCCACCCTGCTGAAGAACGACCTGGCCGACCCACAGCATCCGTACGCGAAGTACCGCCAGGCGCAGCGCCCGGTCGAGTTCGGCACGCTGAAGGCCGCCGACGGCCGCACCACGCTGCACTACAGCCTGATCAAGCCCGACGGTTTCGATCCGAAGAAGCAGTATCCGGTCATGGTCTACGTCTACGGCGGACCGGCCACGCAGACCGTCACCGACGCCTGGGCCAGCCGCGGCGACGCGCTGTTCAACCAGTACCTGGCGCAGCAAGGCTACGTGGTGTTCTCGATCGACAACCGCGGCACGCCGCGGCGCGGCCGCGACTTCGGCGGCGCGCTGTACGAGAAGCAGGGCACGGTGGAAGTGGACGACCAGCTGCGCGGCGTGGCCTGGCTGAAATCGCAACCCTGGGTGGACCCGGCGCGCATCGGCGTGCAGGGCTGGTCCAACGGCGGCTACATGACCCTGATGCTGCTGGCCAAGCACAGCGAGGCCTATGCCTGTGGTGTCGCCGGCGCACCGGTCACCGACTGGGCCCTGTACGACACCCACTACACCGAGCGCTACATGAACCTGCCGGCGGCCAACGTCGACGGCTATCGCGAGGCGCGCATCGCCAGCCACCTGGATGGGCTCAAGTCGAAGCTGCTGCTGATCCACGGCATGGCCGACGACAACGTGCTGTTCACCAACTCGACCGCGCTGATGAGCGAACTGCAGAAGCGCGACACCCCCTTCGAGCTGATGACCTACCCCGGCGCCAAGCATGGCCTGTCCGGCAGTAATGCATTGCATCGCTACAAGACCGCGGAGAACTTCATCGCGCGCTGCCTGTTGTAACGCCAGGCGGTCAGTGGAGGGATCCCTCGGTCGGGGCTGAAGCCCCTCCTACAACGGCTCCAGGAGCCTGGATGCGCGCTGTAGGAGCGGCTTCAGCCGCGACCGAGCCGCAATGAGGAAATCGGGGAGCCAGGACGCATGACCGAACCACAGATCGTTCCGACCCGCATGCCACCGCCCTTGCCCGGCGCCACGCCGGCGCTTTGGTGGGAGCGCAACTGGAAGTGGTTCGTGCCGGTCCTGGCGACCTCGATGACGGCGTTGCTGGCGGCGTTCGTGCTGGCGCTGTTGTGGTTCGTCGCCACGATGTTGAAGAACTCCGAGCCCTATCGCCATGCGGTATCCGTTGCCCGCGAGGATGCGCGGGTGACCGCTGTGTTGGGTAGCCCGATCGAAGAGGGCTTGCTGCCGATCGGGCAGCTCAGTACTGGTGGCGGATCGGGCGCGGTGAACCTCAGTATTCGGTTGAACGGTCCGCGCGGTTCGGGCCGTTTGTACCTGCGGGCCACGCAGCGCGCCGGGGTCTGGCGCTACGAAGCGCTCTCGTTCGTTGCCGAGGGCAGTCATGCACGTATCGAGTTGCCGCACGATGCGGCGGATGAGGACGGGGACGGCCAAGTTGAGCGCTGCTCGCCTGGGCTGCTGGCCGACGGATCCGGCGCATCCGATGGTCGCGGCTGAAGCCGCTCCTACAGTTGCCCCGGAGGGTCGGTCGCGCGCTGTAGGAGCGGCTTCAGCCGCGACCCCGCAGTCCCGCCATGGCGCGCGCCCCGTGACCTTCGGCTGATTGCCTGCTGGCGGGCGGCCGCGTAGCGTGCGGGCATCCTCGTCAAGGAACCGCCCGATGAAGCCACTTGTCCTCGCCGTCTCGCTGGCGCTGCTCGCGCCGTTGCCCGTCCTCGCCGCCGCGCCTGCGCCGGCCAAGGCCGCCACGCCCGCTACGCCGGCCTGGGTCGCGCGCAGCAACGAATACGCGCAGATCCTGCTGCAGGCGCAAGGCCAGTTTCAGCCCGAGTTCGTCAGCTTCTTCGGCGTGCCCGGCTACGACGACAAGGTGGCCGACCTCGGCCCGGACGTTGCCGCGCGTTATCGCGCCGCGATGGCCAAGGCCCGCGGCGAACTGCAGGGCAAGCTGGCCGCGGAGCAGGACGCCAACGTGCGCCAGGATCTGCAGATCATGATCCAGGCCATCGACCAGGAGACCCAGGGCAGCGAACTCAACGAGCGCTACCTGCTGCCATGGACCGACGTGCCGCAGATGGTGTTCGGCGGCATCAACAACCTGCTCTCCGACCAGGTACCGCCCGAGCGCCGCGCCAGCGCGCTGGCGCGCCTGAACAACTACGTCGGCCTGGCACCGGGCAGCACGCCGGCGACCGACCTGGCCAAGGCGCGCTACACCGAGCGCCTGTCCAACCCGCAGCTGCTGCAGCCGACCCGCCGCGAAGTGGAGCAGGCGCTGGCCAATGTCGACACCTATGTCCAGGGCATCGGCGACCTGTTCGGCAAGTACAAGATCGAAGGCGCCGATGAAGCGCTGAAAGCCACCGCCGCGCAGCTGAAGGCGTACGCCGACTGGACGCGCACCCAGGTGCTGCCGAAGGCGCGCGAAGACACCCGCCTGCCGCCGCCGCTGTACGCCTTCCAGCTCAAGCAGGTCGGCATCGACATCGACCCGATGCTGCTGATCCAGCGCGCCCAGCTGGAATTCATGGAGACGCGCTCGGCGATGCGCCAGCTCGCCCCGCTGGTCGCCAAGGCCAAGGGCCTGCCCGAAGGCAAGGATTACGTGGAGGTGATCCGCGCGTTGAAGGGCAACAAGATCGCCGATGACCAGCTCGAGCATTACTACCGCGGCGTGATCGACCAGATCGACCCGATCATCCGCACCCAGGGCATCGTCGATGTGCCGCAGCGGCCGATGCAGATGCGCCTGGGTTCGCCGGCAGAAAGCGCCGCGCAGCCGGCGCCGCATTTCCTGCCGGCGCCGCTGGTCGGCAACACCGGCCAGCAGGGCCAGTTCGTGCTGCCGCTGGGCAACCCCGCTGCCGATGGCGGCAAGAAGGAGCAGTACGACGACTTCAATTTCGGTTCGGCGGCATGGACGCTGAGCGCGCATGAAGGCCGCCCCGGCCATGAGCTGCAGTTCACCGCGATGGTCGAGCGCGGCGTGTCGCTGGCGCGCAGCCTGTTCGCGTTCAATTCGGTCAACGTCGAAGGCTGGGCGCTGTATGCCGAAGCCGAAATGGTGCCGTACGAGCCGCTGGACGGGCAGCTGATCGCGCTGCAATTCCGCCTGCTGCGCGCCGCCCGCGCGATGCTCGACCCGATGCTCAACCTCGGCCTGATCGACCGCGAGACCGCGCGCCTGGTGCTGGAGGACAAGGTTGGCCTGTCGCCGGCGATGGCGCGCCAGGAGCTGGACCGCTACATGGTGCGCGCACCGGGCCAGGCCGGCAGTTACTTCTACGGCTACAGCCGGATCATGGAACTGCGCATGCGCACCGAACTGGCATTGGGGCCGAAGTTCGACCGCCTGAAGTTCAACAACTTCCTGCTCGACCAGGGCCTGCTGCCGCCGGACCAGCTCGCCCAGGCGGTGGAAGAGATCTTCATTCCCGCGCAGCTGGGCAAGCCCGCGCCGGCCAAGGCGAAGAAGAAGGGCTGATCGCCACACACCGCCGCCGGGCCATCCGGCGGCGGTGCTTCTGTAGGAGCGGCTTCAGCCGCGACTGCGCGATCCATTCGCACGCGACAAGGCTTCGTTTCCCATCGCGAAGGATGGATGGCGGGGTCGCGGTTGAAGCCGCTCCTACACACTGCGTCGACGTTATCGCAGCGGCGGCACCGGATTCGGCACCGGCGTCGGCGAAGGCTGCATCTGCGCACCCGGCGGCACCCAGATCGCCACACCGGCGGCCTGCTTCTGCTGGGTGGGAATGCCGATCCCCACGCCGCCACCGACACTCGAGCCCCACGAGCCCGCACCCACCGACACCCCGGCCGGCGAGCCGCCGCCCGTGCCCACGCCCATCAGCACGACGCCGTTGGCGCCGAGCTTGGCGGCTTCTTCCTTGAGCCGCTTGAGCGCCGAATCGGTCTGCCCTTGGGTGCCGAAGCCGACTGCGCTGGTGGCCTCCAACTGCGCGATCTCGACTGACCCCACCGGCGGCGTCGAGTAGATCTGCACCGTCATCGGATCGACCGGCGGCCGGGTCTGCCCCAGCATCACCTTGGAAGAACTGGCGCAGCCGGCCAGGGTCAACAGCAGGCCCGTGGCGGCGGCAAGACGGATGATGTTCATGGGACAAGGACCTCGGGATCGTGGCGCGGATGATTCCGCTCTGGCGCCAATCCTGCCGGACTTGCGCCCGATTCGCAGCCTGCTGGGGGCCGCGTGACGGCCACGCCAACGCCGGTGAACCGTTTAGCGGAGGGCAATGCCCGCCATCTGCAGGCGGGCGCGCCGGCCACCGTCCCGTGGGGTGACCTTCGGCCCGCCACAAGCGTGCCGGCAGGCGCTATGGTTCGCCGGTCAATCACGCATGGAGTCGGGCGCATGGGGCTGATCAGCCTGTTGTGGGGCATCGTGGCGATCCTCTGGATGATCGTGGCCTTCATCCCGTTGCTGGGGTGGGGCAACTGGTTCGTGATTCCGTTCGCCGCCGTGGGGGCGGTGATCGCCGCCATTGCGATCCTGTTCACCTCGCCGGGCAATCGCGGCCGCGCCAAGACCGGCCTGCTGCTCAATGGCCTGGTGATCGTGGTCGGGGTGATCCGGCTCAGCCTGGGCGGTGGGATCTTCTGAATGTCGCGGCTGGCCGCGCGCGGCGCGTGCCGCGGCCAGCCGTCGCTGCGACCGGATGTCGCGGGGCGGGCGAGGGCGACGGGAGTAGAATGCGCGGCCAGTCCCCGCGATGAGATCCGCCGGCGCTTCCGGGCGCGCGAGCTGCAACTTCGATGATCCTGCGCCCGCGTCCCCACGGCTGGCAGCTGCTCTACATCACCCGCGGCTCGGTGCTGCTGGAGATCGCGCCGAGCGTGTTGGCGATCACCCTGCTGTCGGTGGCGGTGGCCCTGGTGGCCGGGCGCTACCATCCCTTCGCCGCGTCGGCACTGTCGGTGGCGCCGTTCAGTCTGTTCGGCTTGGTGCTGTCGATCTTCCTGAGCTTCCGCAACAACGCCTGCCACGAACGCTGGTGGGAAGCCCGCAAGCTTTGGGGCCAGCTCATCATCGAAGCGCGCACGCTGGCGCGGCAATGCCAGGTGTTGCTGCCGCAGGATGAGGCGTTGCGCCGTCGTGTGTCGTATCTGGCGATCGGCTTCGCCCACACCCTGGTCGCCAGGCTGCGCGGACGCGACATGCATGCCGCCGCTTTGCCATGGCTGGACGAGGCGCAACGGCAACGGCTGGGCGAACGCCTCAACACGCCCGACCAGCTATTGGGAATGATGGCCCAGGCCCTGGCCGAGCCGCTGCAGGCCGGGCGCCTGGACCCCTACCTCTATGGCCTGCTGGAGGCGCGCGTCAATGCGCTGTCCGGCATCCAGGGCGCCTGCGAACGCATCGTTTCCACGCCATTGCCCTTCGCCTACACACTGCTGTTGCACCGGGGCGTCTGGGTCTATTGCGTGCTGCTGCCGTTCGGCCTGGCCGGTGCGCTCGGCTGGTGGACGCCGCTGGTCTCGGCACTGTTGGCCTACGCCTTCTTCGGCCTGGACCAGCTCAGCGAAGAACTGGAAGAACCCTTCGGGCTGGCGCCCAACGATTTGCCGTTGGATGCGCTGGCGCGCGGCATCGAGATCGATCTGCGCGACGCGCTCGGCGAGCGTCCGCTGCCCGAGCCGCTGCAGCCTCGCCAATATCTGTTGCAATGACCTGATCGCCACCCGCCGATCGCTACCAGGAATCCTGCCATGGCCCATCCCCTTTATCGTCCGCGCCGCATGCGCCGCCATGAATTCTCGCGTCGGCTGATGCGCGAGAACACGCTCACCACCGACGACCTGATCTATCCGGTGTTCGTGCACGAACTGCCCGGCCGGGCCGCGGTGGCTTCGATGCCGGGGGTGGAGCGGCTGTCGATCGACGAGCTGCTGAAAGTGGCCGGGGAAGCGGTCGAGCTGGGTATCCCGGTGATCGACCTGTTCCCGGTGATCGATCCGGCCGGCAAGAGCCTGGACGCCGCCGAGGCGTGGAATCCGGACGGCCTGGCGCAGCGTGCGATCCGCGCATTGAAATCGCACTTCCCCGCGCTGGGGGTGATGACCGACGTGGCGTTGGATCCGTACACCACGCACGGCCAGGACGGCATCATCGACGCCAGCGGCTACGTGCTCAACGACGTCACCGTCGAGGCGCTGGTGAAGCAGTCGCTCTCGCACGCTGAAGCCGGCGCCGACGTGGTCTCGCCCTCGGACATGATGGACGGCCGCATCGGCGCGATCCGTCGTGCGCTCGATGAAGCGCAGCACCTGGACGTGCGCATCATGGCGTACTCGGCCAAGTACGCCTCCGCGTTCTACGGTCCGTTCCGCGATGCGGTCGGCAGCAGCGCCAGTCTCGGCAAGGCCGACAAGAAGACCTACCAGATGGACCCGGCCAACGGCGACGAAGCGCTGCGCGAGATCGCGCTGGACCTGGAAGAAGGCGCCGACATGGTCATGGTCAAGCCGGGCATGCCCTACCTGGACATCGTGCGGCGGGTGAAGGACGAGTTCCGCGTGCCGACCTTCGCCTACCAGGTCAGCGGCGAGTACGCGATGCTCAAGGCCGCAGCCGCCAACGGCTGGCTCGACGAGCGCAAGTGCGTGATGGAAGCGATGATCGCGTTCAAGCGCGCCGGTGCCGATGGCGTATTGACCTATTTCGCCCCGCAGATCGCGCGCTGGTTGCAGGAAGCCTGAGGCAGCGATGAGCGACCCGACCCTGCGCCTGGCCGACGTCACCGACGCCTTGCAGGTGAGCTCGCTGCTGGGCCAGCTCGGCTACGCCGCACCAGTGGAGGCGATCGCCGAGCGACTGGCGGCGATCGCGGTCTCGCCGCGGCATGCGGTCTTCGTAGCCGATGGCGGCGATGGGCGCCTGCTGGGCCTGATCGCGGTCGAACAGCGTTTGATGCTCGAGTCGGGCGAACGCGCCGAGATCGTCGCGCTCGTCGTCGACGCCGCCGCCCGACGCAGCGGCGCCGGCCGCCGCCTGGTCGACGCCGCGCGGCAATGGGCGCGCCTGCAGGGCAACGCCGTACTGATCGTCCGCTCCAACATCGCCCGCGCGGAATCGCATCCGTTCTACGAGGGCATGGGATTTACGCGCAGCAAGACCCAGCACGTATACCAATCGACCCTTTGACCGGCGCATGGTTGACCACGGTAGGAGCGGCTTCAGCCGCGACCGCGCAGCTTCCGCAGCGTGAATATCGCCTGCGCCCTCACCCTGTCCGCGCTGACGCTCCCGCGACGCAGAAAGCAAGCATTGACGCATCAAGGCGTCGCGGCTGAAGCCGCTCCTACAGGGCGGCCTTGCAGCTGTCGTCACCCGTCGCCATCGGCGCCTTCATCCGATAGATATCCAGTTTGCCGGCGCGCGGCGCACGCGCACTGCCGGTCACCAGCAGCTCGGTCGGCTTGCTGGCGTCGATCACCGGGCCCAGCGTGGTATCGGCCTCGCCATTGAACGACAGCGCCAGTGGTTGCGCCTCGGCATAGCGGCCATCACGGCATTGCGCGAGCCACAACCGCACCGGCGCACGGGCCGGATCGGCCGAGCGCGCGAACACGATCGCGCGGCCATCGCCCAGCCAGGCGGCATCGAACTCTTCCTGGTCCGTGTTGATCCCGGCCACTGGTCGCGGATCGACGAAGGCCTTGCCATCCCAGCGCGCGACGAACAGATCGTGCTTGCCGGCGCCGGCCTGGCCATTGCTGGCGAACAGCAGCCGCGAGCCGTCGGCCGACAGCGTCGGCGCCCATTCGTCGCCGCGCGTATTGACGCCGGCGCCCAGGTTCTGCGGCGTGCCGAAACCGCCGTCGGCCAGCACCGCCGCCCGCCACAGATCATCGCCGCCCTGGCCGCCGGGACGATTGGAGAAGAAATACAGCCAGCGCCCATCCACGCTGAAGAAAGGATCGAAGTCGTTGGCCTGCGAATTCACCGGCAGCGGCCGCGCATCGACCCAGCGGTTGCCCTGCAGCGTCGCCTGCCAGAGGTCCCAGCCGCCTGCGTCGCCGCTACGATCGGTACTCCCCCACACGATGCGCCGCCCATCCGGGGACACCGTGCCGCGCACCTCGCTGGCCGGCGTGGAGACCACGCCCATGCCTTCGATGCCGAACTCGGCCAGGCCCGAAGCCGTCGGGACGAAGAGTAGACTCGCGGTAAGCGCGAGCAACGTCAGGCGGATGCGCATGTCCGGCTCCGTGTGCGAATGCCCGCCAGTCTAGTCAACTCGCCCGCCAATCCGAGAGGCCCCATGTCCCCGTCCCGCTTCGCCGTGTTCGGCCATCCCGTCGCCCAATCGCTCTCGCCGCGCATCCACGCCGCGTTCGGCCGGCAGGCCGGCATCGCCCTGGAGTACGGCCTGGTCGACGCCGCCCCCGAAGCCTTCACCGCGGCGCTGGCGCGCTTCGCCCTGGAAGGCGGGCAGGGCGCCAACGTCACGTTGCCGCTGAAGGAGGCCGCCTTCGCGCTGGCCGCCACCCGCAGTGAGCGCGCCACCCGCGCCGGTGCGGTCAACACCCTGGTGCGCAGCGGCGAAGGCTGGCATGGCGACAACACCGATGGCGCCGGCCTGGTGCGCGACCTCACCGACCGCCACAGCCTGGACCTGCGTGGCCGTCGCGTGCTGCTGCTCGGCGCCGGCGGCGCCGCGCGCGGCGTCGCCCCGGCGCTGCTGGATGCCGGCGTGCGCGAGATGGTCATCGTCAACCGCAGCCCCGGCCGCGCCGATGCGCTGGTCGACACCCTGGGCGAGCCGGAGCGCGCGACCTCGCGCTACTGGGAAGACCTGCGCGACCTCGGCGACTTCGAGTTGATCGTCAACGCCACCGCCGCCGGCCGCCAGGACAGCGGCGCCTTCACCCTGCCGCTGTCGCTGGTCGACAGCATGACCGCCGCCGTGGACCTCAATTACGGCGACGCGGCCATCGGCTTCCTCGCCTGGGCGCGCGCAGCCAGCTGCCGCGACGTCGTCGACGGGCTGGGCATGCTGGTCGAGCAAGCCGCCGAAGCCTTCGCCCTGTGGCACGGCCGCCGCCCGGAGACCGCCGCGGTCTATGCCGAGTTGCGGCAACGCGCGCCGGCGCTGGTCGGAGCGGACTGAGATGCTGATGCCCGCTTTGCTGGCCCTGTTGGACGCCCTGCTGTGGCGCCTGCCCTTGCTGATCGCCATCGCGATCGGCATGTCGCTGCTACTGCGCGGGCCCGGCACGCCGTCGCGACGGCTCGGCCTGCTCGGCCTGGCCGTGTGCCTGGCGGCGGTGCTGGTCGATGCGCTGCTGGGCATGCTGCCGATGGCGCTGCTCGCGCAGGGCGGCGCGGCTTCGCTGGTGCGCTTGGGCCCGATCATGCGCGTGGCCGGCCTGGTCGACCACCTGTTGCTGGCTGCCGGCCTGTTGCTGCTGGCCTGGGCGCTGGCGCGCAAACCGGCGCCGGCCGCTACCACGCTGGACTGACGCCCGCGGAGTGCGCTGGCGCGCGCACGGGCCGAAGCCCGATCCCACCCTGTGCGACGCGGCATGAGAAAATGCCGGCATGAATGACGAAGTAGCCGCAACGCCGGCAGCAGCGGCGCCGGCTGCCGCGCCGCGCCAGCTCGATGAATCCCTCAAGGCACGCATCCGCGACGCCTACGCGCGGCTGCAGGCGAATACGCCTGGCTTCACCACCCGCCGCTCGCAAAGCCAGATGATCGGCGTGGTGTCGCGCGCGCTGGCGACGTCGGGCGGGGTGGCCGTCGCCGAGGCGCCGACCGGCGTCGGCAAGAGCCTGGGCTACCTCACCGCGGGCGTGCCGATCGCGCTGGCCGCCAAGAAGAAGCTGGTCATCAGCACCGGCACGGTGGCCTTGCAGTCGCAGCTGGTGGAGCGCGACATCCCGGCCTTCCTCAAGGCCACCGGGCTGGAGGCGACCGTCGCGCTGGCCAAGGGCCGTACGCGCTACCTGTGCACGCGCAACGCCGCCGAACTGCACGGCGAGAGCAGCCAGGATTCGATGTTCGAGGACGAGCAGGCCCTGTACGACCGCCCGCTCAGCCCGGTCGACGCCGAGATCGCGCGCAAGCTGTCCAAGGCCTACGCCGACCGCAGCTGGAATGGCGACCTGGACCTGGCGCCCGAGCAGGTCTCGGTGCCGCTGCGCCTGCGCATCACCACCCCGGCCTCCGGTTGCGCCGGCCGGCGCTGTTCCTATTCGGCGCAATGCCCGGTGCTGCGCGCGCGCACCGACGTGCGCGAAGCGCAGATCGTGGTCACCAACCACGCCCTGCTGATGTCGGCGCTGTCGCTGGGCGATTCGGACAACGGCCAACCGCTGATCGCCCCGCCCGGCGACATGCTGCTGGTGCTCGACGAAGGCCATCACGTCGCCGGCGTGGCGATCGACCAGGGCGCCGCCAACCTGCCGCTGGACGAGATGGCCAAGCGCACCGGCCGCCTGCAGATCCTGATCGCCGGCGCCTACCGCGCGATCGACAAGGACCGCATCGGCCAGTTGCTGCCGAACGAAGCGATCGAGCTGGCGTCCGCGGTGGCCAAACTGCTGCGCGCCTTCCATGGCGAAGTCGAACGCAGCTGGAAGCCCGAGCCGGGCGAGCGCGACCCGATGTGGCGCGCGCCCAACGGCCAGCTGCCGCCGCAATGGCGCGAGGCGATCGAAGAGCTCGGCGAGCAGACCCGCGCGCTCTACAACTGGGTGCATGCCGCGCACGGCCTGATTGCCAAGGGCAAGCAGGACGATGCCGCGCGCGAGCGCCTGCAGCGCAGCTTCGGCATGGCCCTGGAGATGGTCGAACAGCAGCACGCGCTGTGGAGTGGCTGGCGACGCGAGGACAAGGAAGGCCAGCCGCCGATGGCGCGCTGGATCACCGCTTCGCGCGACGGCGACCTGGTCCTGCACTGCTCGCCGGTCTCCGCCGCGCAGGTGCTGCGTTCGATGCTGTGGAACGAGGTCGACTCGGTGGTGATGACCTCGGCCACGCTGACCGGCGGCGGCGATTTCCAGGGTTTCGCGATCGACAACGGCCTGCCCGAGCACGCCGAGATGGTCGCGCTGGACTCGCCGTTCGACCTGCCGAACCAGGCCGAGCTGATCGTGCCGAACTTCCCGGTCACGCCCGACGACCGCGAAGGCCATCCGAAAGAAGTCGCGCGCTACCTGGTGCGCGAACTCGACTGGGGCAAGGGCAGCATGGTGCTGTTCACTTCGCGCTGGAAGATGGAGAAGGTCGCCGACCTGATGCCGATCGCGCAGCGCAATCGCGTGCTGGTGCAGGGCGAGGGCAACAAGTCGCAGCTGATCGCCGAGCACCTGCGCCGTATCGCATCGGGCGAGGGCTCGGTGCTGTTCGGCCTGAACTCCTTCGGCGAAGGCCTGGACCTGCCCGGCGAAGCCTGTACGACGGTGGTCATCACCCAGGTGCCGTTCGCGGTGCCCACCGACCCGCAGACCGCGACCCTGGGCGAGTGGCTGGAAAGCCGCGGCCACAACGCCTTCAACCTCATCGCGATCCCGCACGCGCTGCGCACGCTGACCCAGTTCGCTGGCCGCCTGATCCGCACCTCCAACGACCACGGCCGCGTCGTCATCCTCGACTCGCGCCTGCTCACCCGCCGCTACGGCCGCCGCATCATCGATGCGTTGCCACCGTTCCGGCGCGTCATCGGTTGAGCGGCCGCCTGCGCACGCGGTGATCCCGCGACGGACAAGTCGACCGATGCTGGGCGATGCACTGTAGGAGCGGCTTCAGCCGCGACCCGGGTATCACGGCCACACGCTTGCCGGACACCCAAGCCGCAACCCGAAGCCCGTTCCCGTTACCGAGCCGTCGCGCCCAGCGCCTCGCGCAGCGTCTGCTGCCATGGCGTCGTCGGCCTGCCGATCAGCCGCGCCAGGTCGCCGCCATCGTCGAACAACGCGCCCTGCGCCGCACCCGCATCGGAATCGGCCAGCAGCGCGGCGAACGGCGCGGGCAACCCGGCCTCGATGAGCTTCTGCCGGAACTCGGCCTCGGGCAGGTCGAGATAGCGCACCGGCTTGCCCGCCAGCCGCGACAGTTCCGCCGCGTATTCGGACAAGGTGTAGCCGTGGTCGCCGGCCAGCTCGTGGATGCGCCCGGCCTGGCCTTCGGCGGCCAGGACGACGGCGGCCGCCTCGGCATAATCCAGCCGCGCCGCGGTGCTGAAGCGACCGTCGCCCGCGCTGCCGGCACGCACGCCACTGGCGATTTCATGGCCGGCGGTGACGGTGAGGTTCTCGGTGTACCAGCCATTGCGCAACAGCACGTGGGGCACGCCGGATTCGCGCAATGCCGCTTCGGTATCGCGATGTTCGTCGGCCAGTCCGAGCGGACTGCGATCGGCATGCAGCACGCTGGTGTAGGCGAGCAGGCCGACGCCGGCGCGCCGTGCCGCGTCGATCACATTGCGGTGCTGCGCGCCACGCGCGCCCACCGCGTTGGAGGAAATCAGCAACACCCGTTCGATGCCCGCCAGCGCCTGGTCCAGCGAGCCGGGATCAAGGTAGTCGGCTTGGCGGACGTCGATGCCGGCGGCTGCGAACTCCGCGACCGTGGCCGGGTCGCGCACGGCCACCGCGATCTGCGCGGCCGGGACCCGGCGCAACAGCTGGGCGACGACCAGGCGGCCGAGTTGGCCGCTGGCGGCGGTGATGAGGAAACGAGGCTGGTTCATGAGATTCACCGTGGTCTTGGAAAGAGGGCAGGTCTAGAATAGAGACCTTATCGTGGGCGCGTAAGAAGGCAGTTTTCCCGCCCCAGGTCACTTCGAGGTAACCACCATGGCTGTGTCTGTTTCTCCGCTGCATGCCAGCGCCCTGCTGCAGGGCCTGGACCTGAAGGCCGACTGCCCGGTGCGCGACGTGCTCGATCACCTGGCCGCCAAATGGACCACCCTGATCCTGATCGCCCTCGGCGAGGGGCCGCTGCGCTTCGGCCAGCTGCATCGCGCCTTGCCGGACATCTCCAAGCGCATGCTGACCCAGAGTCTGCGCGATCTGGAGCGCGACGGCCTGCTGACCCGCCAGGTGTTCCCGACCAAGCCGCCCTCGGTCGAGTACCGGCTGTCGCCGCTGGGGCAGTCGATGCTCGCGCCGCTCGGGGTGATGATCGATTGGGCCAAGCAGGCGCATCCGGCGATCCGCCGCGCCCGCGAAGCATTCGACGCGACGCCACCCCTGTAGGCGCGGCTTCAGCCGCGACCCAGCGATCCCGCCGCCGCCACTTTCATTCCCCCTACGCACGAGCGCGCCCACACTCGCGCCCGCGTCATTCGGCGCGAGGTCGCAACGATGTGGAAACGCAATGGCTTGTCGCTGGTCCTGCTGGCGCTGTTCCTGGCCTTCATCTCCGCGCAGGTGTACTTCGGCTGGCAGGTCCTCAACGATGAGCGCGCGCGCGAGGGCGCATCCCAGCTGGGACTGCTGGCCTACCTGCATTCAGGGCATTTCGTCTCGGCCACGTTCGAGAACTGGGAGAGCGAGTTCCTGCAGATGGGCATGTACGTGCTGCTGACCGTGGTGCTGCGCCAGAAGGGTTCGGCCGAGTCGCGGCCGATGGATCCCGGCCAGGAAAAACAGGACGTCCAGCCCGGCCCGGTGCCCTGGCCGGTGCGGCGAGGCGGCCTGTGGCTGAAGCTGTACGAGCACTCGCTGGCGATCGCCTTCGGCCTGCTGTTCGCGCTCAGCTTCGTACTGCATCTGCTCGGCAGCTGGCGTTCCGACCTGCAACAGCGCCTGCTCCGCGGCGAAGGACCCGAATCGATCTGGCACTACCTGGCCGGCGCCGAATTCTGGTTCGAGTCGTTCCAGAACTGGCAGAGCGAATTCCTCGCCGTACTGTCGCTGGTGTTGCTGACCATCTGGCTGCGCCAGAAGGATTCGCCGCAGTCCAAGCCGGTCGAAGCGCCGCATTCGCAGACCGGCGAGTAAGCCGCAGCTCGGTCTGCGAACGCGCCTGAACAGCCGATGCTCGCAGTACGTTGACGCGACACGCGAGGCGCATTAACAGCCGGCCGCCTATGGTGCCCACTCGACCCTTTGGCAGGACCTGCGACATGACCATCAAGACAATGGAAGACCTCTTCATCCACGAGCTGTCGGACATCTACAGCGCCGAGAAGCAACTTACCCGCGCGCTGCCCAAGCTCGCCCGTGCCGCCAGCAACCCCGAGCTCAGCACCGCGTTCGAGACCCACCTGGAAGAAACCCTGGGCCAGGTCGAGCGCATCGACAAGGTCGTCGATCTGCTCGATATCCGTCTCAAGCGCATCAAGTGCGCGGCGATGGAAGGACTGGTCGAGGAAGGCAAGGAAATCATCGATTCGATCGAAGCCGGCCCGCTGCGCGATGCCGCGTTGATCGGCGGTGCGCAGAAGGTCGAGCACTACGAGATCGCCGGCTACGGCACCCTGGCCGCGATGGCCAAGCAGCTCGGCTACAAGGACGCGCTGCCGCTGCTGCTGGAAACCCTGCAGGAGGAAAAAGCCACCGACGAGAAGCTGACAATGCTGGCCAAGAGCGGCGCCAATGCCCAGGCTGCAAGCGCGGGCGCAGGCAAGAAAGCCGCCTGATCCAATGGCCTGGGTGGGTGATGCCGACGCCGTGCGCTTGTCGCACGGCGCGGCTTTGTCGAGACATAGCGAAGAAGCGGAGCCTGCCATGCCCAAAAAATCCACAACACTGGCCGTCGCTGGCCTGATCGCGGCCGCGGCCACGGGTGTGTACATCGCCCGCCAGCGCGCCCGCAAACTGCCGCGCGAACAGGATCGCGCCATCGCCGGTGCGTTGCTGGCACTGCACGATCTGCAGCGCCGCGCCGCCCGATTGGCGTTGCTGCGGCCATTGCCCGTGCTCGCGCGCGACTATGCGCGTCGGCAATGGACATTGGCCGAGCACGGCGTCCGCCACGCGAATCGTTACGTCGCGATGGACGAGCCTTTCGGCGCACAGGTGCGCGAGTCCAGCGAACCTCGCCTGCATGCCCTGGGCGCCAGCGAAGATGCGGACTTCGCCCAGGCCTACGCCCACGCCATGGTGCAGTCGCAGCAGGAGGCGCTGATCTGGCTCGATGAGCGTCTATTGCCCATGGCCTCGGAGCCCGGCATGCGTCGCGTGCTCGAACGCACGCGCCGGCAGGCCATCGGGCAGTTGCAGCTGGCCCTGCGGCTATTGCGGGAGCGTCCGGACGACGTGGAGCGCAACGAGGCCGACCTGACCGACCCGGCCCGTTTCAGCGGCCAGCGCAGAACGGAGGCGCTGATCGACGAATCGGTCGAAGAGACTTTCCCGGCCAGCGATCCGGTATCGCCATTCATCGCGGCGCGGGTGCCCTGAGTTCGCCCGGCAGCTGTGCCACGCGACGGGGGGCGCGAATCGCTGAATGCCCCCGCCCGTGCGGGAGGCGTGACGGCAGGGTGCGGCCCGGGGCGCGTGTAAAATCCGCGGCATGTCCTGCAGTGCTCCCACCGCTCGCGCCGACGCGCGCTACGCCGCCTCCCTGCGCCTGTCCGTCGCCCCGATGATGGACTGGACCGACCGCCATTGCCGCGTCTTCCATCGCCTGCTCGCCCCCTCGGCGCGGCTGTACACGGAAATGGTGCACGCCAATGCGGTGATCCACGGCCATCGCGAGCGGCTGCTCGGCTTCGACCCCAGCGAACAGCCACTCGCCTTGCAACTCGGCGGCAGCGAACCCGAGTTGCTCGCCCAGGCCGCGCGCATCGCCGGCGAATGGGGCTATGTCGAGGTCAATCTCAACTGCGGCTGCCCGTCCGATCGGGTCCAGGCCGGCCGCTTCGGTGCCTGCCTGATGCGCGAACCCGCACTGGTTGCCGAGTGCGTGGCGGCCATGCGCGCCGCCACCGATGTGCCGATCACCGTGAAGTGCCGGCTGGGCGTGGACGAGGACAACGACTACGACGTCTTCGCCGCCTTCGTCGACCAGATCATCGCGGCCGGCAGCGAAATGGTCGTGGTGCACGCCCGCAACGCCTGGCTGCAGGGCCTCTCGCCGAAGGAAAACCGCGAAGTCCCGCCGCTGCGCTACGACTGGGCGTACCGGCTCAAGCAGGCGCGGCCTGGCTTGCCGGTGGTGGTCAACGGCGGCATCGCGACCGTCGCGCAGGCCCAGGCGCACCTGGCCCATGCCGACGGCGTGATGCTCGGTCGTGCCGCCTACCATGACCCCTACGTGCTGCATCAGCTCGATGCGGCGCTGACCGGCCAGGGCGAGCGCCCGCGCGCCGAGTTGCTGCGCGCGCTGCGCCCCTATGCCGAGGCGCAGATGGCGCGCGGCCTGGCGCTCAAATACCTCACGCGGCACGTGCTCGGCCTGTTCCACGGCCAGCCCGGCGGCCGCGCCTTCCGGCAGATCCTCAGCGAGGGCGCGCATCGGCCGGGCGCCGATTGGAGCCTGGTCGAACAGGCCCTGGCCGTCACCGAGGCCCAGGGCCGCCACGCCGCCGCCTGAGCGCCGCGCCGGCATCCTCCGGGTGGGCCTCTGTCCACCGGGCCCCCGCCGCCGTTGCGAGGTGGCCGGATGAGCTATGCTCGGACGTTCATTTGCCTGAACACTCTCCTGCGGTTCTTGGAAAGTTCAGATCGGATTCACCCCGAAAAATCAAGAATTTGCCTCGTTTTAGGGGGTTCGCATGCCAGCTGGCTCGACCTGAAATTCCGATTCGTTTCACGATTTTTGAACGAAAACGCCCGCTCCGCTAGGATTCTGGATGTGACCTCTTCGCCCCGCCGCCTTTCGATGATCGCCTTGGCTGCCACGCTTGCGCTGGCGGCGACGGCATCAGTCATCGCCGGGCCACAGGATCGCGGGCCGGCGGAGTCGCGTGACGCTTATCCGCGTGGTCGTGCCGAGGCCGGTGGTCGCTCGCTCTCCGATGCGATCCGGCGCGTACAACGCAGCACCGGCGGCCAGATCCTCGGCGCCGAGCAGGTGCCGTTCGATGGGCGCAACATCAACCGCGTCAAATACATGGATGAGCGTGGCCGGGTCCGCTACATGGACGATCCGGCGCCGGACCGGGCACCGCCGCGCGCGCCGCGCCCGGCCGAGCCGGCGCCGCCACCACGCAGCGATAACCCGTGACTGGCGATAGTGGCTTAACCACTTCAGTTTCCCCACTGGCCGCCGGCCAACAACGTAACTAGGGAGAGTTCATGCGTATCCTTCTGGTCGAAGACGAAGCCCCTCTGCGCGAGACCCTGGCCGCGCGCCTCAAGCGCGAAGGCTTCGCGGTCGATGCCGCGCAGGATGGCGAAGAAGGTCTGTACATGGGCCGCGAAGTGCCGTTCGACGTGGGCATCATCGATCTGGGCCTGCCGAAGATGTCCGGCATGGAACTGATCAAGGCGCTGCGCGACGAGGGCAAGAAATTCCCCGTGCTGATCCTGACCGCGCGTTCGAGCTGGCAGGACAAGGTCGAAGGCCTCAAGCAGGGCGCCGACGACTACCTGGTCAAGCCGTTCCACGTCGAGGAGTTGCTGGCGCGCGTCAACGCTTTGCTGCGCCGCGCCGCTGGCTGGAGCAAGCCGACGCTGGAGTGCGGTCCGGTCGCGTTGGACCTGGCCGCGCAGACCGTCAGCGTGCATGGCAGCAATGTCGACCTCACCAGCTACGAGTACAAGGTGCTGGAATACCTGATGATGCATGCCGGCGAACTGGTCTCCAAGGCCGACCTCACCGAGCACATCTACCAGCAGGACTTCGATCGCGATTCCAACGTCCTCGAAGTCTTCATCGGTCGCCTGCGCAAGAAGCTGGACCCGGATGGCGAGCTGAAGCCGATCGAGACCGTGCGCGGCCGCGGTTATCGTTTCGCGATCCCGCGTACCGAGGGCTGATCCCTCGCCTTACGAGAACGACAGCAGCGTGGCCGTCCGTCTTCGGTGGTTCAAGCGTTGGCGGCCACGTTCGCTGCAGGCGCGCCAGCTGCTGGCCGCCAGCGTCAGCCTGGTGGCGTTCCTGGCGTTGGCCGGTTACGCGCTGGATGCGGCATTCGCCGATACGGCGATGGATAACCTGCGCAGCCGGCTGAAGAACTACGCCACCGCCTACAACGGCAGCATCGACTTCCTGCGCGATGGCTCGCTGTATATCCGCGAACAGTCCCCCGACGCGCGCTTC
>Ga0160434_100167_pt1 | contig 33939 bp, 21 predicted proteins | sample HID1973I_E0MG_FD_108273 | JGI IMG/M metagenome (GOLD analysis project Ga0160434, IMG submission 108273) | Enriched mosquito-associated microbial communities from UW Madison campus, WI, USA - HID1973I_E0 MG | ecosystem: Host-associated > Arthropoda: Insects > Digestive system > Unclassified ...
AACCGCATCAATTACCCACTTCTCAATACAAATTAGTTTACCCATAACAACCTTTCGTTTAAGCGCTTAAAAATTATTGAAAATTAGCACTTTGGGGTGAAATTAATTGGCTATCCAACACATTATAAAAACAAAGCTTTTATGAGGTAAACCGATATTTTTTTGACCAAAAAATACAGGTGAAATTAAAAACCACCATTAAACTACGGAATATATTTATTTTTACAACAGCTCTGGTTGAATGAATATAACTGATTTCTAGGATTTTAAGGAATTTCTGGGATATTATAACGGTAGATCATCGCATTTTTGCCTTCACTAATGCAGTAATAGGCCTTTCCATCTGGGGTGAAACCAATAGCCTCACCCTGTGGTTCAGGAGTGTAGGGCAGTTTAATTGGCTTTCGTTTTAGGGTTTGAGCAATTGGCTCCTTACCGTTTCGAAGCCAGTAATAAACGTTCATATAGGTTTTTAATATGATCTGCCGCCCGTCACGGGATATATCTCCTGAAACGACATATTTAACCAAACCTTTGCCTGGCAGGAAAAGGCTTCCGGCCTTTTTCATGGTAATGGTATCCTTATCTCTGAAAAAAAGGGGAGCTGAATAGATTCCAACAGTATCCTGTCTTTTGGAAATGATGATGAGTTCTTTCGAAATAGGATCAACCATTAAAGTCTCTGCGTCCTGGGGTCCATTTGGATATTTGAGGTGAACGGCCTGGCTTTCGATTTTCATGTTAGCGGAAAACTTGTCAGGTTCTGGAAAACGATAAACCGTAACATATGGGCGGTTACCACCATTGTCTCCGATATCGCCAAGGTATAGGTAGTTTTTGTTTTTTTCAGGGCCCGCCCCCCCGGCCATATCTTCGCAATCAATTACGCCAAAATGTTTTATGGAAGGATCTCCCTTGAAGTATAATGTAGCTATCAAATTCCCTTTTGCATTGATGGCAAAGAACCTCGATGTATCTCCACTGTCGTTATGTACATAAAGCAGATTAGCTTTAGAAATAAACAAGCCGGATATTTCATTTGGCTCTGGGGCAAGGACCTTAACGGTATTCTGTGCAAGTGCACAATGGCCGAAGCTTAACATCGCAAAAGAGTAAAGTACAATTCTGGCAGGCTTAAGTATTTTCAGTTTATATGTTTTAAGGTTCATTTCACATCGGGAGATTAATATCCACGAAGTTGGACATCCTATCCGGAATCAGCAAATCTAATTGGAAAAAATCCAGAAACGGACTGTGGTTTGATACCGACCCGTATGCTAGTTGCTATTCTTTATTTTTTGGGATTGAATGATTTTCTCGAACAAAGGAATATTTGCCGAATATTTATTCAAAAGATGAATCTGATTGAGCGACCTATTTAAGTTGTGATTGGGGTAGGCAGCTCCATAATAAATATCACCATTGAGGAAATCTGTTAAAAATCGTATGGCTTGCATAAAAATCATAAACTGGCCGGCATATACAAATAGCGATTGCTCTTTTGTTGTAAGAATGTGTTCCATTTCACTCATGTAACCATTAAAAATGGACTCGAAAACATCTAAACGAACATCAATTAATTCAAAGTCAATTTCCTCTTCAGTAACCGGACATAAGTAGGTTCGCATCATATCGCCAACATCACTAATGAAATATCCTGGCATTACAGTATCCAAATCAATTACACAAATACCGAGGCCGGTTTCAGCATGTAACAATACATTACTGATTTTAGTATCGTGGTGAAAAATCCGGGTAACCAAAATCTCCTCGTTTAGAATTTGCCTGTATTTTTTTACTACATAAACATATTTTTCAATTTCAGCAATGGCCCAATTTGCTTGTTTTAATTTGGATTTTTCAGCGCCTTCAATAGCCTGATTATATTGAGAAACCCGAAGATTAAGGTCGTGAAAATTTTTAAGCGAAATGTTTAAACCCGAAGCATCATAACCGGTAAGCAGTTTACTGAATTTTCCAAACTGCCTGGACGCTTCAAAAGCTTGCTGGGCTTGTTCAACTTTATCAATCGTCATTGATTGCTTAACGAATGGGAACAACCTGAAGGTAAATCCACCGTAGCTGAAAATTGGGTGGCCTGATTTGGTTTTAATTGGCCCTACAAAAAAATATTCTGGTGCTGTTTGTTCAAGGTATCGCTTTATATTAATTATATTTTCGATAATTGCACCCGGCACCGGAAATATGTCCGTATTAATTTGCTGGAGAATAAATTCTCCCTTCGGAGAACTCACTTTCCAGGTATTATTAATTAGGCCACCACCGAAAAGATTGTATTCTGTTTCATGATGGTCCAATCCAAAGCCTTTTAGAACTTCTAAAATCATATTATTTGCTGCTCAGCTAACTGTTACTAAACTCGTTAATTTAAATCATTTTTAAGCTATTAAAAACCACTATCATCAAGTGCAAAGATATTTTTACGTTCCTTCCATTTTCCCCTGGTAAAGTCAGGGAACTTTTGCGGCATATTTCCCTCCTCAAGCGATTTTGTGGAAAGTGGTGCGATGACACTCATGGTAACCGAATCGTAAACGTCTATCGGTGTTTGTTTTTTCTGTTTTACGGCCTGAATAAATCCATTAAAAACAAACCAGTCCATGCCTCCATGACCAGCGCCAACGGCCTCTTTTTCATATTTTTTCCATAGTGGATGATCATATTTTTCAAACCACTCTTTTACCGGTTCCCATTTGTCGTTTCCTTTCGAATTTTTTTCAATATAAATGGATTTATTTACATCCATCCAAATGCCGTCCGTACCCTGAACTCTAAAACCTATGGAATAAGGCCTCGGCAAATGGGTATCATGGCTTAGTAACACGGTTTCTCCATTCGCACAATTAATAAGTGTTGTTGTTACATCTCCATTTTTATAGTTTATTTTGGCATTTGGGTGGCCTGGTGATAAATCCTCTACATATGCTGCCAGACCTCTCGCCTTCGAACTGAATGATACCAGATTGGTGAAGCGGTTTCCCCTGTTAATATCAGCATATTGCATAATCGGGCCGGCACCATGGGTGGGATATAAATCGCCGTCCTGATCGATGTTAAACTGTGTACGCCATTGTGCCTCGCTTTTTGCGTTTGGTCCGAATTCTACACCACCTCCATAATAATCCTTACCATTATTAAACAATACATTTCGCAGATTATGCTGATAACCACCTTCCAAATGCACCAATTCGCCAAAAACACCTTGCCTTACCATATTTAGTGCAGCCATTACATCTCTGCGGTAGCATACATTTTCCAAGGTCATGTAGGGCATTCCAGTTTTTTCAGAAGTATTCACAATATCCCAATGATCTTGTACTGTTAAGCCAGCTATTACTTCACAACCTACATACTTACCTGATTTCATGGCATCTATAGACTGATCTTTATGAAACTGCCAGGGAGTGGCGATAATTACAGCGTCAATATCTTTATGATCCAACAGTTTTTTATACGCATCGCTACCACCAGTATACTCTTTTGGTGCAGGTCTTCCTGCTTTGGCAATAAACGACCGACAAATTTTCAACGAAGTTTCCTGCGTATCGCAAATGGCAACAATTTCTACATCATCGCGTAAACAGCCTTCAGAAATATGGCTCATGCCACGTGCGCCTACACCAATGTATCCTAATCTAACTTTTACGGCATCAGATTTTGCAAACAGTCTTCCTCCAGGTAAAATGGTAAATCCTGCCGCCGTTATTGTACTGTTTTTTATAAATGTTCTACGTTTCATCATTGTTTTTTACTATCTGATTTTTAATGAAAATATTGATTTTTTATTCCCTAAAAAAATTCTTTGATAAGCTACTATGGTTTAATACAAACCCGGTTCTGCTAGTGCGCTATATAATTAAGTTGAATAATTTATGCCGTTTGAAAATACGTATGCCATTTTATTTATTCCCGGGGATATAGGACTGGTCAGAATACACAGCAGTTTCGCTGGCTTTTTGCTGGCCGGCAAATTGAGTATAACGAGATTTAAGAATAAGTTTCGGGATGTTTTCATGGGAATAATTTTATGATGGCATCTCTAAAAGAAACACCATCATAAAAACTAATATCGATAAATATTTATTTCAGCAAGATGCGTTGAAGTATTTGATGCCGTTGCGGCCTGAATTGCTGTAACTTTAATGTAGCGCCAATAAGCCGGTGTAATACTGTAAGATTGACCTGTCTTCACCATCGGATCAAAGGTTAGGTTGGTTCCCAATGTATTCCAGGTAACTCCATCTTTACTCGCTTCGAGATTGAAGACGGTAAAACCTGCATTATTATTTTGCCTGGCCACCAATTCAATCTTTGTAACGAAGATTTCACTCTTCATATCTACATTAATCCAGTGCGGAAACACAGGCGCAGGCGCTTGCCATTTAGAATGCCAGAAAGTAGCAATATTTCCATCAATAACAAAGTTTACAGCACCGTTTGCAGTTCCTTCTCCTACCAACTCCTCACTGCTTGCTGTAGCAGTCCACCCTGTTTTAGACGCATTTACGGCGATTAATTTCGGCGCTACGATAAATACGGTTTTTACCGTAGGGTTAATGGTATAGCCTGATGCGCTTTTTATACTAACAGGCAACAGATAATCCTTCAAAGGATCGAACTTTTTAGAAAGATACTGTAAAGTAATGTAGTTTGATGAAACTTCACCCTTTGGAATGTTGACACTCAAAGCATCTAAAGTATATGCATCCGTTGGAAATTTTTCATAAAGAGCCAGTCCGCTGTTTCTTCTGATAACATTCAAACTGTCAAATGCTTTACTGTCTACTTCAAAACTAACATTAATCTGGTTTGCAGGTAATCCTAAGGCACCAAACTGTGCGTTAAATTTAAATGTCCGTACATCATCTGTATATGGAAAAATAGTTAAGTTCTGTAAACCGGCATTAGCTTTGGATACATAGATCTGAGCGCCGGTTTTTGAATCGGTTTCGTCGAGAAAGGAGGTGTTTTTTTTGCATGACGACGATATAAAAACGACCGCGAAAGCAAATGCCCAAAATGAAATATTTTTGTTAAACATAATTTCTAAAATTAATATCCGGGAAATTGAACCAATTGTTTATTTCTGTCCATCTCATTCTGACCATAGGGTAGAAAATAAAACCTACGTTGCCATGGCGCCCTAGTGAAGGCTAGTGTACGCACATGGAAATTCGGGTCGGAAAGACTTGTTCCGGCATCCATGTTCATCCCATAAAATGCACCACCCTGATTAGAGCCAGGTTGATCAGGAATTTTCCAGCGTCTTACATCATAATACCTGTTTCCGCCTTCATAGCAAAGCTCAATTCTTCGTTCTAATCTAATTTGGTTACGAAGTTCAGTTTGACTTAAACCGGGTAATAATTCCGGAAGGCCTCCACGGGTTCGCACGGCATTCAAGTATTTCAAAACATCTGGATTTCCTGGAGCTGATTCATTCAATGCTTCTGCATAATTCAAATAAAGTTCAGCCAACCTGATTAGCATTGCTGGTCTTTCCACTTCTACATAAGGGCTCATGCTGAATGTGGGGTGGATATTTTTTCTGGCTGTATAGCCTGTTTTGGGCCAATCTCTGGGCGCCCCAAATTTCCCTGACGTACCTGAATTGAAGAATTCTACGCGGGCATTGTTTGCACCTGTTTTGGCCACGCCAGGATTTACTGAGCCATTGAAGGTTACATCAGCATAAAACCGAGCTTCGCGATTTGTATACATGGTATTGGTACCGGCAACATAGTATTCGTTGGCGGTTGCTGTATAAGTGTTTTCCTTATAAGTGCTGTTTGAATTAATATTGCTACCATCGGCCATTCGAAAATCATCAACTAAAGATTGTACCACCGCTATTCCGTTGTAGGCCGTACCTTGTGTTGATCTTGGTGCAGCTGATGATTCCCATGAACCAGTTATCGAACTTGCAGATCGTAACCAAATCCCTTCTGTTTTCCATCCGTTCCAGTACAAATCTCTACATGAAAGAAAGGCGGCTCTGAATGGTGTAGCAGCAGTAACCCTATAAATTGATTTCCCGTTTGCTTCTGCCAGGTCTATCGCTGCTTTGCCTGCATCGGCAGCTGTTTTCCAACGTAAGGCATCAAATGTCTGGTTGATTAGTTGTTTTCCGTCAAGATTTTTAAAATCAGACAATTCCGTATTGCCGTTAAATAAAGGGCTTGCATGATAAAGCAAAATTTGTGATTTTACAGCCGCAGCAATAATCTTATTTATTCTGCCGGCTTTAGTAACATCCAAATCGGCTGTACCAGTAATGTAATTATTAACGGGCAAGTTTTGTTCCGCTTCATTAATTTGTGTTATTACAAAAGCAACGCACTCATCCCATGAACTTCTCGGAATCTGGAAGTTATCTTCGGGCACTGCAGATTTTAAAGGAGCAATTACTACAGGGCCGAGCTGTTTCATCATTAACCAGTAATAATAGGCCCTGAGAAACTGTGCCTCGCCCTTATATTGTTTGATGAGATCAGGCCCATTAACCAACGATTTAATTTCCTCATTTTTATCAATATTTTCGAGAAAGATGGTACAAAGCCTTATTTTTTCATAAAAAGCATTCATTCCTGAGGGATTTGCGTCTGCACTCAAAGCTCCGCTGTTTATTGGCGGGTTGGTCCAGTTACTGGCATCAAGTTCATCAGCGGTAATTGAATTGATATAATTGTATGGCATATCCCAGGGATCAGGAACAGATGTATATAAACCTGCCAGCCAGCTCTCTGTCTGATTTCTATTTTGGAAGACTCCATCAACAGTTACCAGGTTATCGGGAACAGCGTCAAAAAAGCCTTTTTTACAGCCACTTGGAAGCAAAAAGCAAATGCATGATAGCATTAAGATGAATGGTTTTATATTTTTAGTTTTCATAATGATTGTTATTGAAAATTAGCACGTAACCCGATATTATAAGTTGTGATGTTTGGATAACTAGCTCCTCTGCCATCGCCAAGCTCCGGATCCCAAAATTTCCATTTGGTGATGGTTAGTAAATTAGTTCCATTGGCAAATACCCTCACTTTCTTTATTGCTGCTTTTTCTAACCACGAACCTTTAAATGTATAACCCAATTCCGCACTTTTCAAGCGAAGGTAATCGGCTCGCTGAATCCACCATGTGCTGGTGTAATAGTTTGTTGTAGCATCTTGATTGGTCGACAATCTTGGATAAAAGGGTCTGGTGTTAGGGTTGGTTGGTGTCCACCTGTCTAATACCTGCGAGTACATGTTTCCATAACTCGAACCCTGGGAGAACGGGGTGGTACCAAAACCACTTGCATAATTAAAATCAACAAGCGCAGCGCCCTGAAAAAACAGAGCTAAATCAAATCCTTTGAAACCGCCGCCAAAATTTAATCCGTAAATAATACGTGGTGTTGCCCCATAACCTATTGCAGTTTGGTCATTCGAATTGATCAAGCCATCACCATTTAAATCTTTGTACCGGATATCACCTACCCTAACATCTCCCGATTGTAAGGCAGCATTTGCGATCTCATCCTGCGATTGAAATAATCCGGTGGCGATATAGCCAAAACGCTGACTGATCGGCTGGCCGATTCTGTTCAGATAATCGTAACGCCAAGGTGGCAGCCCATCAAAAACAGCTAAGTTCTCATTGTAGTTAAAACTTCCCCGAAAACTTACAAAGCTATCATCGTTGAAGTTTTTAGTATAATTCAAGGTTACATCAACGCCTTTATTTTTTGTTTTACCAATATTGTTATAAGGAATATTTGCCGAAGTAAAACCTGAATTGTAAGCAATTACATAATTGGGCAACAAGATGCCTTCCCTGCGTTCTTTAAATAACTCAACAATTAATTGCAAATCATTATTTAAAAAGTTTAGTTCTACCCCCAGATTGTTTCGATAAGAACTTTCCCATTTAACATCTCCGCCTATACGAGATTCATTGTAACCTGTAAAATCCTGATTAGATCCAGGCTCTCCGAATGTATAAGTGCCTGAATTTGCAAGAGTGGTAAGATAAAGGAATCTAAAATCAGGATTGCTTACCGCAGCGTTACCCGATACACCATAACTGTATCTTAGTTTAAAAAATGAAATGATATTTTTTAATGGATCAAAGAACTTTTCATTAGAAACAATCCATCCTCCGCCCACGGCTGGGAAGAAACCGTATCTTCTGCTGGGAATAAAGGCATCGGAACCAGAATAAGAAGAACTTACTTCTGCAAAGTATCTGTCTTTATAACCGTAACTAATTCTGCCGTTAAAGTTCCGCTGACGATAGGGAATCGCAGCTTTATAGCCATAGTTTACCACATTAACCGTTGCATCAGTATAATTAGACTGGTTGAAAAGCAATAATCCACCAATATCATGATCGCCGAACTTACGTGAATAATTAAGAGAACTTTCGGTGTAAAAACGTTTATCTCCATATCTGGTAGAACCAAAGGTCAAATCGTTGGTTCCCGGGCTTGAAATTTGCGTAATCAGACTCCCATTCGTATCTCGCCCAAGGGCATAATAAGTCTGCAGGGTTCTGGCCCTTGTGTAATTAATGGTATTATTTAAGTCGAAAGCAAACATGCTCGAAAAATTCAAGCCCTTAACAAGACTATTCAAATCTTGGGTAACTTTTATATTGGAGCGGATTGTACTGATAGAACTATTGGTAATGCCAGATTGGGTAAGTGCCATGTACGGATTAAATAGTGTGCCCGGCAACTGTGGCCACTGACCATTAGAATATCTTACCGGAACAATATGGGGCGCTGAAGAAGTAGCCAGGGCAAATATTGCATCGGTTCCGTAATTCGGTTCATTTCTGGTGCCTATATAACCATTAATACCCAAGGCTAGCTTTGTTGTTTTGGTTACATTTACGTCAACGTTACTTGTAAAGTTAAATCGGTCATATTTAAGTTTTGAGTCGTAGCTCTGTACATCATCTGTTTTAAACAAACCGGTTTCTCCGAAGTAACCTGTAGATATGTAATATGTTGCATTTTCAGAACCTCCACTGATGTTTAGGGTTGCCCGTTTATTTTGCCCGTATTTTTGAAATAATTCATCGTACCAATTTACATTTGGATAGAGATCGGGATCTGCCCCGCTTCTGGTTTTATCGATTTGTGTTTGTGTGTAAAGTGGTGTTCTGCCTCTCGATGTTAAACCCTCGTTATAGAGTTCCATAAATGTGGGGCCATCAATGAATTTCGGCAGTTCCGTAAACTTATTCACCGCCTGATTAAATTCTGCATTAATACTGGGCTTACCACTTCTGCCTTTTTTAGTGTTGATAATAATAACACCATTTGCACCCCTTGTTCCGTAAATCGCCGTAGACGCCGCATCTTTTAAAATGGTGAAGTTTTCTATATCCTCCGGATCGATATTATTGATGCTCCGATCGGGAACTCCATCTACAACCAGCAGAGGGGCTTGCGGACTCGAGCTAAAAGTACCGATACCCCGGATGAAGATAGACGTTGCATCGGCACCAGGCGCACCACTTCGTGTATAAGCAACCACGCCAGCCATTCGACCTGCAATTGCAGAAGCCAAATCGCGGACAGGAAGCTTTAATTCATCCGCCTTGACCGTTACCTGTGCACCAACCAAACTGCTTTTTTTCTGTTTACCAAAAGCAACAATCGCAACCTCATTTAAATTCCCGGCTTCGGGTTCAAGTACAACGTTTATGTCAACTTTATTCCTTACAACCGTGGTGTAAGCTTTATAACCAATAAAAGCAAACACGAGCTCGTCCGTCGGCTGCACATCAATTGAATAGTAACCCTTGTCATCCGTAACTGTTCCTTTAGTTGTACCTTTGATTTTGACCGAAACACCCGGTAGCGGCGAGCCCAATTCATCTTTCACATATCCTGAAACTTTCAAGAAAAACCCTGTTTTTCTGAGTTCCGGAACATCATACGTAAAAATCATGTTTACGCTGACCGGTCTTATTGCATAGCTTGCTGTTAAGCCCGCTAAAAAAAAACCTAATAATAGGTAAAGAAATCTCATAATGTTTAAGTTGTTTGTTGGTTAATATTAGTTCTGGCATTTAAGTCTGTAAGTGGTTGCGACTTAAATACATTATAAAACTATGACCAACTGAAACAAAAAACTCAACATTATCCATCCAAACTCCAGCGCAAAACAAAGGACAAACAAACAACTGTAAAACAGAGACTTACACGATAAAAATTTACACACATGGATGTAAATATGCGCTCGACAACATTAAAAACGCAGGATTTCCGAGACCAGCAACTCTACAGAAACATTAGAAAGTTTCGCCAGAAAACAAATCGACTAAATTCGGAGATTTCAGTTTTCCAATTCCGTTGAAAAGAATTTTAACTCCAATAACTTTTCCGATAGTTTTTGTGTAGGTTTTCTTAAGCACATTTTTGTTGTTGATAAAAAGAGAAGCCGTTTTTTTATTGACAACAAGTTTTACCAAGCCACCTGCACTAAAATCGTGCGCCATATGCGTTAAATTTTGTGCTTTCCCATCTACTTTTACTTCTGAAAAGCTGTATTTTGAAAATGCTATACAATTAGCTTTAGATATCAGTATTCGATGGCGACTTTCCGACCCCAAAATGATGATACTCGCATCCATACAAGGTACTCCCGGTCTGCTTTCCTCGGTTTGCAGGTAACACGAAAATTGGAAATTATCTCCACTTATATTGCTTGAATGGATATTGCTGAAGCCTAACAAAAATGGTTTTTTGAGATTCAAACCAGCCGAATCTAATTGTTGAGCAGTAACTGATAGATTGTTCACCGGCATTGCTTTAAGCCGGTTAATTGGATAAACGGTAGTTGAATCATTGCCCGAATTTGCTACCCAACCCTTTGTTTCCATTCGTACGGCAACCGTATCAATGGGTTTGCCATCATGTAGCAAACGTACATGAGCAACCCCCGGGCTTTTAAAAAATTGCGCCACTTCTTGCACTCCCGAAATATTCACAGGAGGGCCTTCGTCCATAAAATCGATGGTAAATTGTTCTTCAACAGCAACTTTTTTGCTTCGCAACAGTTTAAATACAGCCGTACGGGGCACACTTCCAACCTGATTTTCACAAAGTAAGCGCACATCACCAGGTTGTAGCGCTCTGTTTTTAAAAAAATAAACGAATACTACTGCCAGGATTAGTATTAATAAACCCGGGATTAGAATCTTCTTTGTTACGAAGAAATTTCTTTTGGCAGCCATAACCTCAATATTTTTTTCCTGCAACAACGACGGGGCAACATCTTGCTGATAATCAGTAGATACAGGTGCAAACCTATGAATGAGTTCAAATTCATCCCAATCCCTGTAGCCAATAAATCTAGCCAATGCATCCCGGGTAGCTTTTTGAGGATAATATCGTTCTGGTGTTTTTATCCGCCCGAATATTCGTTTCAAGGTATTTTCGCTTAGATAAACTTTTGTTTGTCTACCCAATTGGCTACCCAAATGATGGTAATCTGTCGATCTCCATTCGGCAATAGGTTTGGCGCCCATTTGCACTACTATTTGTTTGCAACATGAATCCAGAATATCAAAAAACCGATCATTCGTGGGCCCTGTGGAGTTAGCTTCCATTATAATTATTACCTTATTGAATATGAATCCGAAATTATATCAATCTCAAAAAATATTTGTTCTGATTTTTTGAGTAGGGGTGATTAATCAAACTTAATAAAAATTGTATTACCGCATACAACTTTGTATTGCAATCAAACTATCAATACAATAAAAAAACTACCATTGTCGGTTTAACAACTCACTTATTTTCTTAATCGATTAGTCTTACCATTTGGGTCAATGCGCACGCTATCAGTATCCACCTCTAATAACAGAACACACAATCGGTGTAATTTTAACTTGTTTAGGTTAATTTTCAGATTATCCGCCTCTATTATTTATTCTAAATTGCGGCTAAAATTTTAATACATAATCATTTTAAAAATGAATTATAGAATTCTACAGAATTGGACCTGGATTACCCTAACGCTTTTATCGATTATTACAAATGCTGTTGCCCAGGGTACATTAAGCGATTACAAAAGAGCCGAAGAAATGAACGGTTTGATGCAGAATAAAATTTATTATTCACCGAACGACATCAGATTTGATAAGGCCAGCCAATCTTATACCTATTCGATGGTAACACCTACCGGAATTGTTTACAAAACTATCGACCCAAGAAATAAAACTGCTGTTAGCACGGCAAAGCCAGATGGCAATGCACCAGCCTCATCTTCAGGCAGAAGAAACAAAAGCAATCTCGAGCGAAATGAAGTGGCCTCACCAGATGGTAAATGGATTGCATTTGTTAAAGAATATAACGTTTATTTAAAAGCATTTAACGGCAAAGCCGAAACACAATTAAGTTTCGATGGAAACAAAGCTGAGTACTATGATAGCGATTTAAAGTGGGCTCCAAATTCTATGAACCTGGCAACATTTAAAGTTACGCCAGGACTTGAACGAACCTTGTACCTTATCGAGAGTTCTCCGTCAACGCAAATCCAACCCATTTTACAAACCAGAAATTACCCAAAACCCGGCGATTTGGTTGAGCAAAGACAACCGGCACTTTTTAATATCGAAAGTAAAAAGCAAACTAGGCTCGATTTGTCGAAAACCCAAAATCAATATTACGTAACAGATATTGCCTGGCGCAAGGATAGCAGAGCTTACACTTTTGAATACAACCAGCGTGGACATCAGGTTTATGCGGTAATGTCTGTAAATACAAATGGCGATGTGAAGGAAGTTTGCGGCGACCACGCTAAAACTTACTATTCCTATTATTCGAAAAAATACCGCTATGATGTAAACGACGGACAGGAAACCATCTGGATGAGTGAACGTGATGGCTGGAACCATCTGTACCTTTATGATGGCCATGGCAAAGTGAAAAATCAGATAACTAAAGGCAATTGGATAGTTAAGCGTGTGGAATACGTGGATGAGAAAAACCGATACCTGATTTTTGAAGGCTGTGGCATGGAAACCGGACAAGACCCTTATTTTGTGCAATACTATAAAATTGGTTTCGACGGAAAAGGTCTGGTTAGATTAACAACAGAAAACGGAAACCACAAAGCGACATTCAGTGATGACTATTCGACCTTTATCGACACCTACTCCACTATAGAACACCCGCAAATCACTTTGTTAAGAGATGCAAAAACCGGTAAAATTTTAAAAGCACTCGAAAAAGGGAATGCAGCTGATTTATTAAAAACGGGATGGAAAACGCCAGAGGTTTTTGTTTCAAAAGGCAGGGATGGCAAAACCAATATTTGGGGGATGGTAATCCGACCGAGCAATTTCGACCCTAGTAAAAAATATCCTATTATCGAATATATTTACGCCGGCCCACATGACAGTTTTGTGCCTAAAAGTTTCGTCAACGATAGCAGAGGTAGTTTGCATGAACTGGCAGAATTAGGCTTTATTGTGGTACAATGTGATGGAATGGGTACCTCAAACCGCTCCAAGGCTTTTCAGGATGTAAGTTACAAAAACTTAAAAGACGGAGGCTTTCCGGATCGCATTTTATGGATCAAGGCCCTGGCTCAAAAATACAATTATATGGATACCACCAAAGTTGGTATTTTCGGAAATTCTGCCGGCGGTCAAAGTTCGATGGGTGCGCTACTTTTTTACCCCGGGTTTTATAAAGTAGCGGTATCTTCTTCGGGCTGCCACGATAACCGAATGGATAAAATTTCATGGAACGAGCAATTTATGGGCTTACTAGGCCCTCACTATGCGGAGAACAGCAATGTAGACAACGCCTGGCGCTTAAAAGGAAAATTACTACTGATTTTAGGCGAACTAGATGATAATGTTGACCCTTCTTCTACTTATCAGGTAATCAACCAACTAATTAAGCACAATAAAAATTTCGATTTCCTTTTCGTTCCTGGGATGAAACACTCTTTAGGGGGCGACTATGGTGAACATAAACGCCGGGATTTTTTTGTTAAGCAATTATTGAATGTCGACCCACCAGCGTGGAACTGGGAGCCGAGTATTACCGTTCGGAAACCTTAATGCTACAAATCCTGATTAATTCAGATTTCCAAGTACACTTACCGGCCAAAAAGCAAGGCCTTAATTGATTTGTAATTTTTAAATCTGTTTCAATCACAGTAAAAAAGCGCAATATTTCCCCGAAAGCCGGATGGAGATTATCTTGTCATTTTATTTTTCCCTTTTGAGATAATAAGCTTAAGGAAATGAGATAATTTTTTCAAAGTGTTCGGAATAGCTGCCGTTATAAAAATATTCCTGGCGTATTCACGTTATTCTGGCAGATTCTTTGCCATTCACATTACAAGAATAAACGAACCTTAAGCCTGTCGATGTAAACAGGCCTGCAATTAAAAGTTGGTGCCGGGCGGAGTGTTACACAGATTTAATTCAATATTTGGCAACAAAAAATTCTTATAATTGTTATTACCGAGAACTATGAGCAAAGTATTTACAATTACAGAAGGACTGGAGAATTTGGGCGCATTAAAATCGGGCGGACAAGGCTCGGTTTACAAAGGGAAGCGCATGGGTGCAATTTACTCTGCAGTAAAGTTGATTCCAACGCCAGTCTACAGAGAAGATCGCGACGATAAAAATTACCGCAACTTTGAGAATGAAGTTTCAAAACTACTTAAGGTAAATGAGAACCCTAGTCCAAATGTTGTAAAAATGCTCAGTTTTGGGATAACAGAGAGTGGTTCTTTCCCATTCATAGAAATGGAATACATCGAAGGACCCGACCTCTGCGAACTTCTTCAGCCGCCGCACGAGCGGATATTCACGCTTCAGGAATTGATTAAAGTGGCCAATCAACTTGCAGCGGCTCTAGATCATTGCCATAATCTTGGTGTAAAACATGGTGATGTTAAAAGCAACAACGTAAAATATAATATACATACGGCAAATTATGTACTGCTAGACTTTGGACTGGCCATCATGAGCGAGGAACAACGGCGAAGCAGTATCAGGCATGCAGGGGCAGTCGAGTTTATGGCACCCGAGCAAAATGAAGGCAAAATGCTCCTGCAGAGCGATGTTTATAGTTATGGGATTATTTTATATGAATTACTAGGTGGCGAGGTGCCATTTCCCTTGCCGGGAAATAGTGATACCGGGCGTAACCAGGTCATGATTGGCCACATGGAAAATAAGGTGCCCAATGTAATGGATTTACGTAAGGCAAATTTACCCGAAAGCTGGACAGCGGAACAAAAAAGAAGAGAAATGCAGGTGCCCGACTGGCTTTTAAAACTGATTGACAAATGCCTGCAAAAAGACCCAGTACTTAGGTACAACAGTGGAAGGGAGCTTCACGAAGCGGTGATTTCTGGTGGCTTATCAGGGATAGGAAATCCAACCGATGAGGCCGCTTACCAACTGGTGAAGCTGGAAAATGAAAAGCTCCGGGCACAAATATTGGCTTTGGAAAACTTACCATTGGAGGTGAATACACTTGCTGAATCCCCAAAAAAGGGAATTTACTTATCGAATTTTACATTTGCTGCGCTCCTGATTTTAGTAATTGGTTTACTGGCTTTTGTGGGCTACGCTCAATTTGGTAAAGATAAACAGATTCAGCAAGAACAGGTTGTTTCGCCAATTGATTCAATACCAGCATATCCAGATTCGACTGAAAAGGTGCAAGAGAATCCGGCTAATAAACGAAAAATCGCCGAGGCAGCTGCAACTAAACGCATGGTTGATAGTGCCATAAGGGAGGAAATCAGGAAAGCTAAAGAGCAGGCTGAAGACACATCAAAAGATTTAAAGGCAGATACATCGCTTAAGCCGGTACAGTTCTAGTTAAATTATAAAAATAGCCATTATGGTATTTTAAGCATTCTAATTTATGGAAACAAAATCAAATTTCTGGCAGCGAATAGGCATACAAGATTGGTTTCTTACAGATGAAACTAAAGGAAGAAGTGAAAAAATTGCACAGTTAACACCAGAACTCATATATAGCTTTATTGTTGAAAAATTCAGGGAGTCAATCAGCGAACTGTCTTTTGCCGACCGTATTGTTTTTTATCATGAATTCATCATCACATTTAATGAGGAAGATTACAGGGCATTTATTGATAATAAGCAAGGTATTTTAGGTTTAATTGTTCAGGAATCCGTAAAAAAATTTTACGATATTTTAAAAGAATATCGTCAGGAGGGTAAAACAGTAGAACCCTCTGGTTCAAAGTGGGTTTTCCGCCTGGTATCCCACCCGGATTATGCAAGAGGCGACAAAGGATTTATCGGAAAACTACTCCCAGATAATAATCAGAAGGCGGAAAACCTTCGTATAACTTTTATTCCCAGGCAAACAGGTATCGCCCAAACATTTGATGTTAACAATGACATACTTAAAGGCTTTACGTATTACAGCGATGGCTACATGGAAATCCCATACCAACCGCAACTCCAATACACGGATAATGAGCCTGTTGCGGCAAACAAAACCACGCTTGCCCGTTTGGAAACCATCGTACCCGAGAAACAGTTTTCAGGCAAAAAAATAGAATTTCTTATTAAGGATGAGGATACAATTATCTCTGGAATTGAGGATGAAAGGGAGCATTCCAATGTTTTTAAAATCCCTTCAGAATGGGTTAACTCGCCACATTTACAGATTCATTATAACAAAGCAGATGGTAATTTTTACCTGGCCTCTTTTGGTGAGCTTACTACTTTAAATGAGATTTTAATAGCACGTAGTGATATCAACGCACCGCAATGGGTTCCTTTACCGCTTAACTCAAGGATGCTGCTTAATGGGATAATTGGTTTAAACCTGTTTAAATCATAAATCATGTCGCAACTCTTATCAGTTTTATTGTTATCAATCGTTATTGCGCTTCTGGTGGTTCATTTCAAAGACATTAAAAATTCGGGAAATAAAAATGGATAAACAATTTTTCGGCATTACAGACACCGGCAAATCCAGAGACAACAATGAAGATAGTTTTATTGTAAGGTCGCTTAATGATCAATTTATTCTGGCCGCGGTAATTGATGGTGTAGGCGGCTACCACGGTGGCGAAGTTGCCGCAGCTATTGCCAAAGAAGAAATTTCAAAGGAATTCTCAACTGCCCCAACTGAACCGGTTTCGCAAATGGTTAAGGCGTTCAGGCACACCAATGCGCAAATCGTTGCCAGAAAGCAAGCCGAAAAAGAACTGTCTGAAATGGCGTGTGTGGCCACCCTTGTTCTTGCAGATATTGCAAACAATCAATTCTATTACGCACATGTTGGCGACACCAGGTTGTACCTGTTACGCGATGGCTCATTGGTAAAAATATCAAAAGATCATTCCTTCGTTGGTTTCCTGGAAGATTCGGGAAGATTGGATGAGGCGGCCGCTATGCAGCACCCAAAACGGAATGAAATTAATAAAGCTATTGGTTTCAATAACCAGATAGACACCGATGAAGGTTACATTGAAACTGGCCAGTCTCCATTTCTATCGGGCGATTTATTGCTTCTTTGTAGTGATGGCCTTACTGATATGGTAAATAAGGAAGATATTACGGCTTTACTGCTTCAAGGCGATACACTTGCAAAAAAAGCAGGCAACCTTATCGCTCTCGCCAATGAAAACGGTGGCCGGGATAATATTACGGTTGTGTTAGTTGAGAATAACAAAAAACCCCAACAGGTAACACCCACCAGGCCAAGTTCTTATACGCAAACTACAGCAACAACGACAACAGAAAAAATTGACAACATAAAACCTGATGAGCGCTCACCAGATGCAGAAAGCACAAATCCAAAGCGAAATCATTTATTCACGGCTTTAATTTTTTTGTGCCTGATTTTACTTGCGGCAACCGTTTTCCTTTTCTTGCAAAATAAGCGCAGCACGGATGCTCAATCTACAGTAGATTCACAACCAACTAAACGGACAAGAAATAGCCAGGAGTTATTGTTACAAGATGCTTTAGACCACGCTGTTGGCGACACACTTGTACTTTCTGACTCTATTTTTAAAAGTCCTGTTTTAATTAGCGACACCATACACCTATCAAAAGACAGCTTGTATATTTTCGCGGGAGGAATTGTTCTGCAGGCTGATAGCGGATACAAAGGCGCCGCAATATCCATGTTGCCGAAGTCAAAACTTATGATGTTAGATAGTTTGTATTTCAAGGGATTTAATACCGCCATTGAAATTTCTAATCAAGCGCTGCTACTTCAAAACGTAAGCTTTAATCATTGTATTCTGCCGGTTAAAAACAGTTTTAATTTCCCTGATCAGCAAATGGTAAACGCTGGCTTCCCTAAACTCAATGCGTTAAAAACCAATAGCCTTAAAGCCACAGAACCGAAAAATGGAGCAAAATAAAGGAGTCATCAAAGTAAGCAGAATGCGTGAACGCGTGTTCTTATTTGCGATATCGGTTATTCTCATCCTGTTTTTTTATCAGCTCTACACCATCATTCAGCCAAGGTTTGCAGATGTAGAAACTCGGTTAAAAGCCGGCACAATGGTAAACCTAAATGCCAGCAAACCTGCCGAAAATGTTAAAAACCTGCTCAAAAAAGGCTATTATTTCGAAGATCAGAAAGACCTTGATCTGATTGAGAAAACGCTGGGAGATGCTTCCCAAAATGAAACAGAACTTACCAATATTGGTGAGGTAAACAAGAGCCGATATTTTATACTTGCTGATGAAGCTTTTAGCAAGGGAGGAAAATCATTTAAAGCCAGGGTATTGGCCTCCAGAGCTTTATTAGGCTACACGGGTGCAGATTCAATTAAATTTTCTCAGGAAAGAAAAAATCCCAAACCTTACCCAGCCATCGTAAATATTGGTTTGGGCGAGCACAGCATTAGTGGACACATCGCCGAGAACCAAAAGGCAGTTCCTGGTGTTTTGATTCGTTTGGAAATGATTCTGCCACAAGATAGCATTTACAACGACGACCCCACAGAAACCATTAAAAACAGTATTGAGCAATCGAACGGTATAACAAAGGTTTTCGTTAAGGATGCTGCCGGGAGAAAAAAATTACAGCAACTTAACGCGTACGCACGAAGCGACGCCGAAGGCAATTTTAGTTTTTCTAATCTGCCGAATAACGAAGCATTCAGAATACTTCCGTTGAAACCAGGATTTCAATTCGGAGCTTCCAAAGGTGTGCAAAAACTGGATGGTGATGCTGTTTTTAGTTTTGAACAGCGTCCTCACACGATTAGGCTTTTCTCTACCAGGGATTTTAATATCCTTAAAAAGGAAAAGTCGTTAATTATTAGACCGCCACAAGAATTTAACACCTGGTTTTTTATTATTTGCGCAACCCTGATTGGTGGGTTTTTACTCATTCATTTAATTTTGTCATGGAAATTCAGCAGTGCCGATCAGGTTATTTTACCGGCATTAATGATACTTACAGGAATATCTTTTTTAATGCTGTTAAGTTTGCAAGATCCATTACGGGATCGCTTTCTGGCTAAAGATTCGCTGCTTTATTTAATTATGGGCTTTGTAGGTCTTTTGTTGATGTTTTGTTTACAAATGCGCCGCTTCAATACCGATACCAGCGTTTTCCGCCTGATAATTTTCAAAGATATTCGCTCTGCAGCAAACGGCTGGCCCTGGGCTTTATTAGCCATAGGCTTGCTTACACTGACAATTGTATTTGGAAGCGGGCCTGAAGGTAGCGGTGTTAAAGTAAACCTTTTTGGTTTTCAACCCAGCGAGGTAGTCAAATATTTAATCATCTTCTTTCTTTCAGGGTTCTTTGCCATCAACGAAAAATTAATCAGCGAGTACGCCAGTTGGAACAAAAGATGGTCATTTTTCTATTTTGCCCTACTGGCGATTTTATTAACGCTCATGCTTTTCTTGATTTTGGGGGATTTGGGACCTGCGATGGTGATCTGTTTCACCTTTATCACACTTTTTTCTTTTTCCAGGGGTGATTTTATGTTTATGGCAGGTGCCGTGATTTTGTACGTGATTAGTGCATGGATTTTTGATAACATCTGGATTTCAACAGGTTTAACCTTATTATCGGTAGGTGCATTGATGCTTGTACAACGCCGGCAGCTTAGTGAATCGGCCATAATGGTACTTATAATCATGTCGGCCTTTTTAACAATTGATCAGATTCCGTTTTTAGATCGTATTTTTCCAGGTCCGGTACAACGCCTTGGCGATCGAAAAGCAATCTGGCAGGATGCCTGGAACAACGAGGTTTATGGTGGCGACCAGGTAGCGAATGGTTTGTGGGCGATGTCAACCGGCGGCACTACTGGTCAGGGTGTTGGCGAAGGTTTCGCGAAAACCATCCCCGAAGCCCATACCGATATGATATTACCTTCAATCGGCGAAGAATTTGGATTGACAGGAATGATATGCATATTTTTACTATTTCTGTTGTATCTCCATCGATCTATTGTAATCGGAAGACGAACAGGTTCCGCTTTCCTATTCTACTTAAGCGCTGGAATTGGCATATCGACCTTTGTTCAGTTTTTACTTATTGCAGGTGGCTCTACGGGTGCGCTGCCGTTATCTGGCGTATCGTTACCCTTTCAAAGTTATGGTGGTTCATCATTAGTGTTAAATTTCCTGGCTGCCGGATTTTTAATTTCCGTTTCAAGGGTAAAGGGAACTGAAGTTCAAATGCAGTTTATTTCCAAACAGCAAGATAAAAATCTGGTTCCAGCATTAATCGCAGCTTGCCTGGGTATTATATTTCTAAGTATTAACGTGGCAAGCTATGTGTTTAACAACAAAAAATGGGTGGTACAACCTGCGTTGGTAGCAGACCGGAGCGGTGCGAGAATGTTTAGCTACAATCCTCGTATTGCTATACTAATGAACCGCCTTAAGGCAGGCACAATTCATGATAGAAAAGGTATCCTACTTGCAACAAGCAATGTTGATAGTGTTAAAGCGCAGCATTTTAAACTCATTGGTGCCGGTATCGCTAATTATAATCTGGACTCAGCAGTGCATCAACGTTTAGAGCGATTTTATCCCTTTGAAGAGCAGCTTTTCTTTTGGACAGGTGATGCAAATTCTGGCGTATTCAATGGTAGTGTAAATGGTTACTTTGCAGATTATGAACATGCGGCCGAACTTCGTGGCTTTCAATTGCCTACCAAGGCTTTCGCCGTACTCGCAAAAAAATACAGTGAAAATCGTTTTCTTGCTAGAGGAATAAAGGAAATGACGGTAGTTAAGAAAGATTATGCTGCTTTAGCCCCTTTACTACTTGCGGGTATAAGCAGCAAAGAGGTAGAGGCTTTTAAGAACAAAAATCGTGATGTACAATTAACAATGGATGCCGGATTGCAGACTAAAATACAGAAATCAATTTCGCAAGATACCTCACTACTTGATAACAGGGTTTCAGTTGTAATTATGGAGGCAGGCACCGGAGATGTACTCACTTCTGCGGTTTATCCTTTACCTCCAATACACGATTGGGAAAAGTTAACCATGACGAATACAGAACAAAATCAGTTTTCTGGCTGGCTCACTACCTCCGATCTTGGCTTTACAACTTTCACCCAGCCTGGTTCTACTGCAAAACTCATCACGGCAATGGCTTCATTTAACAAATTGGGTTTGGCTGCAGCCGATAAGAAATATCAGGTTCAATCGTGGGAGCGCATACGAACAAAAGGAATTGAACCAGATGAAACAGGATTGATCAGTTTGGAAAGTGCTGTAGAAAAATCAAATAACGTTTATTTTATTAAGTTGGCAAACCAGGAACAACTGCAGGAACAAATGGGCGACCTGTATTTAAAAACAGGCATGTTTCTACATGGTGCCGGCGGATATTACTACAATAAACCCGATAAAAATACTGCTCAGGAAGAGAAGTGGAAGGAATTATGGCGTAAAACAGAATTTAATACTAAACCCCGATATGATCCTAATAATATCCGTAAAACAAGAGCTAAAGGAATCTCGGGCATGGCTTGGGGTCAGGGAGAGTTGATTGCGACCCCGGCGGCTGTAGCAAGAATGGCTTCGGGAATAGCAAACAATGGAAACATGATTGCCAATAGGTTTGTGCTAAAAGTGAATGACCACACTCAACCCGTTAAAGATGGTACGAAATTAGTTAATGATTCAAAGTACGCTCAATTACTGAAAGCTTACATGATTAAACAAAGTCAGTACAAATCTGGCATATTGGGTTTAACTGTTGCCGGCAAAACCGGTACCCCGGAACGCATTTGGAAAAAGAACCAGATTAATGATGGCTGGTATGTATTTTTTGCGCCTACGGTTAAAGGTACAGGAAATATTGTGGTGTGCATCCGAATAGAGGCAACAAAAGGTTCATCAGATGCCGTAAAATTAGCCGGCAAACATGTGATACCATTTTTAAAAGAAGGCGGCTACATTAAAAGTATTGTTCCGGCGGCAGAAGCTGAAAACATAAATCAAGAATCTCAACCTAATTAGTGTAAAGATGATATTCAACCTATTTAAGCGCAAAACTGACGATCATCCTGATGACGTAAAAGGCATTCGGCATGCTTTACTTCAATTCGTTAAACAGGAACTGCAAAAAGCAGAAGGTGGCGAAGGTGCTAACATCAAAGGTTTAAGTATTTACATTAATTGTTCGGCCGGAGAACGACAGGTTTACGAAGCAGCAGTGTATGCTGAAGAGCCTGATGAACTTAAAAATGAGGTACAGCGCATTAACGACGATTATGCTCTCGATTTACCAGCAAGTTCGGCACTCGAGCTTTTTTTCGACCAACCCGCACCTGATGAAGCCGTAAGAATGACCAATCTGCCGGTTGCACTTTTCGTTAAAACCAAAACGCATTTTATTAAACAGCAATCGGTTGCTTATATAAAAGCCCTGAGTGGAAAAACAGTCCAGCCAGGTTATAAAATTAGTTCTGAGGGTGGAAAATACAATATAGGTAGAGATGAAAAGGCGCAATCTGATGAGGGTTATTTCCGGACAAACCACATTGCGTTTCCTTCTGACAGCGATGATGAACGAAACAAATACATTAGCAGGCAGCACGCACATATAGAATGGGATAAAAATACTGCTAAGTTTATCTTATTCGCTGATGAGGGTGGAATACCGCCACGCAATAAAATAAAACTTAGGTCGGCACTTAGCGAGAAGATAATAAAATTGCATACCACTCAAATTGGACAGGAATTAGAGGAGGGCGATCAAATTATATTAGGAGAGTCAGTGGTTTTGGAATTCAGTTTTCAATCGCAGCATTATGAGTAAAGTTTTTACCATTGCCGAAGGATTACAGAATCTTGGTGCGCTAAAAACCGGCGGACAAGGGTCGGTTTACAAAGGGATGCGCATGGGACCTGTCTATTCGGCCATTAAGCTTATTCCCACACCCATTTACACAGAGGATGACAGTGATAAAAACTACCGAAACTTTCTTAGTGAGGTAACCAAACTGCAACAGGTAAATATTCATCCCAGCCCAAACGTGGTTAAAATATTAAGTTCAGGAATAACAGATAGTGGCGCTTTCCCATATATTGAGATGGAATATATAGATGGTCCCGACTTAAGCGAACTATTATTGCCACCGAATCAAAAGATTTTCACCATTAGAGAACTTCTTAAGGTTGCAGAACAACTGGCAGCAGCCCTTGCGCATTGCCACAAGGTTGATGTAAAACATGGTGATCTTAAAAGCAATAATGTAAAGTATAATTTACATACTGGCAATTATGTGTTGCTGGATTTCGGGCTCGCAATAATGAGTGAGGAGCAGCGCAGAACCAGCATCCGCCATGCCGGGGCAATAGAATTTATGGCCCCTGAGCAGCATGATGGAAAAATGTTGCTGCAAAGCGATATATATAGCTATGGCATCATTTTATATGAACTTTTGGCTGGTCAGGTTCCTTTCCCACTCGAAGGAAATGGTGATACTGGTAGAAATACTGTAATGGTTGCACATCTCGAGCATGAAATTCCTGATGCAATGAACCTTAGACTAAAAAATCTGGAGAATGCTTTCGCAGATGATATATTGGCTGAGGAAATGAAGGTACCACAGTGGCTACTCAATTTAATAACCCGCTGTTTACAGAAAAACCCGTCGCAAAGGTTTGCCAATGGAATGGAACTGCATTCTGATGTAACAAATGGATTAATATCCAACCAGGATTTAGCTGGCAACAATAGTTCCTTTCGAAAAGAATCCCATCCGGATAATTTAGTCATTGGTGAGGGGAAGAAAAGGATTGAAAATCTTGAAAGAGAATTATCGATATTGAGACCTCTAGCCAAAAAGGCCGGCATAGATTACAATGAAAAAACGGGCGATTATGCGTCAGGAAATTACATTCATGCGCCTAGAAGTGCAGTTGCGGGATTATTTGCAACCTGTATTATCCTTATCGCCATATTAAGTTACAGTTTAGCACCAGATAAGGAACCGGCAACCCCAGTAACAGTAACAAAAACGCCTTATGAATCACCGCTTGAGCAAGCGAATAAGCAATATTTACAAACGCTAACGAAATTACGTCAGGATAGCATTAAAAACGCCAAAATGCAGGCTGCTTCTAAGGAGAAAGCACGGGCAAAAAGTTCGAAACAGAAAAAAAAGAGAAAGTTCTTGGGGATATTTTAAATTTAACTTATAACTAGATAAAAGTAGAATACCTAAAAAAGAAGAGGGTTTTCAAAGCCCTCTTCCATCTTCAATTTTAATGTCTGATATCAAACCTATCGAGATTCATTACCTTAACCCAAGCCTTCACAAAATCATTTACAAATTTTTCTGCTGCATCGGCACTTGCATAAACTTCAGCTATTGCACGGAGTTCTGCATGAGAACCAAATACAAGGTCAGCTCGGGTGGCAGTCCATTTCGGCTGTCCGCTTTTGCGATCGCTGCCAAGGTAAACTTCATTTTCGGGAGATGTGGCCTTCCAGGCAGTATTCATGTCCAGTAGATTCACAAAAAAATCGTTGGTTAGCTGACCGGGTTTTTGCGTAAAAACACCATTTTTCGAACCATCAAAATTAGTATCTAACACCCTCAATCCACCAATTAGAACCGTTAATTCAGGAGCAGAAAGATTAAGCAAATGCGCCTTATCTATCAGTAATTCTTCGGTAAGAACAGCCAAATTTTGCTTTTTATAATTTCTAAACCCATCAGCCAAAGGTTGTAAATAACCAAAGGATTCGACATCTGTTTGCTCTTGTGACGCATCCATTCTTCCCGGAAGAAAAGGGACAACGATATTTTGGCCAGCAGCTCTTGCCGCCTTTTCAACACCTGCAGAACCAGCTAATACAATTAAATCGGCCAGCGATATTTTTTTACCGTCTGCCTGTATACCATTAAAGTCTTTTTGTATATTTTCAAGAACAGACAGTACTTTGTTCAATTGAGCAGGATTATTGACTGCCCAATCTTTTTGTGGAGCCAAACGTATTCTGGCACCATTTGCACCGCCACGTTTATCAGAACCTCGAAATGAGGATGCTGAACCCCATGCTACAGCAATTAATTCAGAAACACTTAATCCTGCCGCCAACAGTTTTTCTTTCAATAGAACAACATCAGCTTCATTAACCAGCGGATGATTGACTGCAGGAATAGGATCTTGCCACAACAATTCTTCCTGAGGAACATCCGTACCTAAATACCGCGAAACCGGCCCCATATCCCGATGGGTCAACTTAAACCAGGCACGTGAAAAAGCATCTGCGAAAGCATCAGGATTTTCAAGAAAGTGCCGGGATATTTTTTCGTATGCAGGGTCAAATCTCAAGGATAAATCAGTTGTAAGCATTGTTGGCAGGTGTTTTTTGCTTGCATCAAAGGCATCCGGAATAATCGCTTCTGCATTTGTTGCCTGCCACTGATGTGCTCCCGCCGGACTTTTTGTTAACGCCCATTCGAAACCGAAAAGATTCTCAAAAAAATTGTTACTCCATTTTGTCGGAGTTTTGGTCCAGGTTACTTCAAGCCCGCTCGTAATTGTATCTGCACCTTTTCCAGAACCAAAACTGTTACTCCAGCCAAAGCCCTGGCTTTCTATACCGGCAGCTTCCGGTTCTTTACCAACATTATCGGCCGATGCCGCTCCATGAGTTTTGCCGAAAGTATGGCCTCCAGCGATTAAGGCAACCGTTTCTTCATCATTCATGGCCATTCTTCCGAAGGTATCCCGAATATCTTTAGCTGCAGCTAGTGGGTCGGGGTTTCCGTCGGGGCCTTCCGGATTTACATATATCAAGCCCATTTGCACAGCCGCAAGCGGCTTTTCAAGATTACGGGTATGCACATCACCATCGGCATCATCATCACTAACCAATACGCCATGGCCTTCAACACCTGGAGAACCGTGAGCATAACGAATATCTCCACCCAGCCAAGTCTTTTCAGAGCCCCAGTAAACAGATTCATCCGCTTCCCAAACATCCTCACGTCCGCCAGCAAAACCAAAAGTTTTAAAACCCATAGATTCTAAGGCGATATTACCTGCAAGAATCATCAAGTCTGCCCAAGATATCTTGCGGCCGTATTTTTGTTTAATAGGCCAAAGTAAGCGTCTGGCTTTATCCAAACTTACGTTATCAGGCCAGCTATTCAAAGGCGCAAACCGCTGTAAGCCTGCCCCTGCGCCACCTCGTCCATCGCCAACCCGGTAAGTTCCGGCGCTGTGCCATGCCATCCTGATAAACAACCCACCGTAATGACCAAAATCTGCCGGCCACCAGTCTTGCGAATCCGTCATCAACTCATGCAAATCAGCTTTAACAGCTTCAAGATTTAAACTTTTAAAGGCTTCGCTATAGTCAAAATCTCTATCTGGATTTGATAAGGGAGAATTCTGCCTTAAGATGTTTAATTTTAACTGATTAGGCCACCAATCTTTATTTCTTGTTCCGCCTCCCCCAACATTTTGATTGAGGCTGCCATTATGAAATGGACATTTGCTGATATCATTTTCCATATTACGTATTTTGGTTAAATTTTATGATTTACTCGCTAGCATAAAAATAGCTTAAAATCAGCAGGAAAAACAATCATAAAAGTCTATAATCAAATAGTTAAAATCTATTATTTAGGCTGATCCAAAAAGCCTGGCGGATAGGTTTTTTGATTGTACTTAATATCCATCGCCTTTAGAAATTCTTTTCTTTGTTCCGTCAACTCCGGAACAGGCAGCATCTGTCCATCGGTTACAGGCGTCCCAATTTCTTCGAAAAGTTTTTCCAGTCCAGCTGGAACAACGGTACTAAGCAATCGTGCATTGGCTTTCGAATTGTTTATAAAGCAATGCACTGCGCCGCCAAAAGGGATATTTACAAATCCATCTTTTGTTACTATTTGTTTTCCCGTTTCCGTTTTAAATTCCACTTCGCCCTCCAGAACATAAAACATTTCCTGCGTTTCTGGGTGCGAATGGGGTGGCGGCCCCCCTCCTGGAGGAACATTCATCTCGATTACTGCATAATTTCCGTTTGTCTGTGTTCCGGAAATAACAATTCTGTAATTTCCACCAGCAACTCCAAACCTTTCCCCACTGCCAGCGTCTATAATTTTAACTTTTTTAATCATGTTACTTTTAGTTTTTACTGTACATAACCTTTGTATACTAGTGATTTTCATCGGTTGAAAAAGCATAAGCACTAAGTCTTCTATTTAACAGCAGATTTGCTCCCATATAAAGCAGGAAGGAAGGTGTCATCTACTTCTAAAACCTCATATTATCAAGGCCTACTCATCGAAAACAAAAATCGTATTTAATTTTAAGAGAAAACACTTTTATATTTAAAACCGTTAATTAACTAATGAAAACAATATCCTGGGGAATAATCGGTTGCGGGGATGTAACCGAGAAAAAAAGTGGACCAGCCTTTAATAAGGTTGACAATAGTAAACTGCTTGCTGTTATGCGGCGTAACGCAGAGAAGGCGGAAGATTATGCCAACCGCCATAAAGTAGAGAAATGGTATAGTGATGCCAGTAAATTAATCAACGATCCGGCTATTGACGCGATTTATATCGCAACTCCTCCATCCAGTCACCTCGAATATACCTTGGCTGCTTTAAAAAAAGGCCTTCCTGTTTACGTTGAAAAACCTGTTTCGTTAAACACTGCAGAAGCCATTGAAATGGCAGAGGCTGTTGAAAAAAACAATGGAAAACTTGTAGTCGCCCACTACCGCCGCAAAGTACCTTTGTTTTTAAAAATTAAAGAACTGCTGGCTGATAATATTATCGGTGATGTTAGAACAGTGCAACTTAGATTGTGGCAAGGCACAAAACCGGCATTGGTTACCAGAAACGCGGCAGACTGGCGCACAAATCCAAAAATTTCGGGTGGAGGATATTTTCATGATCTTTCACCTCATCAGCTTGATTTGATGCTGTATTTTTTTGGCGATCCTATAAAGTATGATGGTTTCAGTCTTCGAAAAAGTATAAATGATGTTGCTGAACAGGTGTCTGGAAGTATTTTATTTCGGAATCAAATTGTGTTTAATGGCTCCTGGTGTTTTAATGTTGATGAAAATGAAGACATAGATTTATGCGAAATCATCGGGAGCAAAGGAAGTATTAGCTTCGCTGTGTTTGGAAAATCTATAACAGTAAAAATAAAAGGTAACAAGGAGGTTTTTAGTTTTGAACATCCTGAGCACATAGAACAACCGATGATAGCAAGTGTTATCGGCTATATTAATGGTTCGGAACCGAATCCCTGCAGTATTTATGAGGCGATAACTGTAATGAAAATTATCGATGAATTTTCAAAACCAATTGATTAATAATTTTAACGATGCCGGCATTATTTTTTGCTGCACCCTATTTTATCGAGGGGTTCGAAAGTTAAATCGGTTTGTATGAGCAATTAAGAAAATCTATTAGTTTGCGTGTTTTTTTTTACAAGTACCACGCCTACGCATCAAAGCTTGTTTCATAATTAATCAACATTAATAAAATTCTTATATTGCGGCACTAATCACAAATGAGTTTCCTTAAGCAATTTAATTTTGTTAAACTATCTACGTTTCTGCTAAAAAAGCAGGTAGTTTTTAGCCTTTATTTGTTGCTGGCCATAGTTGCGAGCGCAAAGCAATATCTGCATCATAGTTACAACAATTATTCTATTTTTAAATATGTATACCTGCATATAATAAACTTCGAGAATTTATACAGTAATTATCCGGCGTATCAGGATAGTAACCATTATGGTCCATTTTTTTCCATATTTATTGCCCCATTTGCGGTTTTGCCTGATGGATTAGGCATGACATTCTGGAATATTGCTAATGTACTAATCTTACTTTGGGGAATTTATAGCCTTCCAGTAACGCTGAATAAACGTTCACTTATAGCCTGGATTTGTGCTCACGAAACCTTAACCGCATTATTTAGTTTCCAATTCAATATTGCATTAACAGGAACAATAATTTTAAGTTTCTCCTATCTTATAAAGAAAAAAGAAGTTCATTCTGCATTTTTTATTGCATTTGGAACGTTTGTAAAACTGTATGGCATTGTTGGACTGGCATTTTTCTTCTTTACAAACCAAAAATTGAAATTTATTTTTAGTGGTTTCGCTGCGTTTCTAATTGTATTTATTTTACCAACGGCCATTTCATCTCCGGCATTTCTTATTCAATCTTACGCGGATTGGTACAATTCGCTGATTCACAAAAATGAAATAAATGCTTCGTTAACGTCTTTTCAGGATATTTCAGTAATGGGCATGGCCCGAAGAATTTCAGGAAATATTAATATCCCGAATTGGCCCTTTTTAATAGGCGGGGTTTTACTCTTCGGCCTCCCCTATTTACGGGTTAAGCAATATAAAAATTTAGCTTTCCGCATAATGTTGCTTGCATCAACATTAATTTTTACAGTAATATTCAGCAGTGGTTCAGAATCACCAACCTACATTATAGCATTTGCAGGTGTTGCAATCTGGTTTACGGCACAACCTAATCCAAAAAGTATTCTGGCAATTTGTTTATTTACGTTTGCGTTTATATTAACTAGTTTATCTCCAACGGATATTATTCCTGAAGCTGCTAAAGAATTTGTTCGTCTATATTCGCTCAAAGCCCTACCTTGTGTATTGATTTGGCTTACCATTATCTATCAAATGATGAAAGAAGATTTTGAAACTTATGTGCTTACAGATAAATGAAAAAATTAGTTTCTATAGTTATTCCCGCTTACAACGAAGCCGATAATATTTTTGTAATCGCGGAAAGTATCAGCAAGGTTTTTACGCAAATAAATTATGATTACGAGCTTATTATAGTGGATGATGGCAGTGCGGATAATACACTTGAAAAAATTAAGAATTATTCGGCAACAGCTGATAATATATTTTTCTTAGAGTTTTCTAAAAATTTCGGGCATCAATTGGCCGTTAAAGCCGGTATGGACCATGCTTTCGGCGATTGCGTAATTTCCATGGACTGCGATATGCAACACCCGCCGGAAATAATTCCTGAAATGTTAAAGAAATGGGAAGAGGGTTTTGAGGTTGTGTATACGATAAGAGAAGAAGATCCTAGCCTATCAAAGGGAAAGAGAAATTCTTCAAGTTTATTTTATAAGATTTTAAACTCACTTTCAGATATCGAACTGGAAGCTGGCGCAGCAGATTTCCGCCTATTGGACCAAAAGGTTGTCAACGTTTTCCGTAATTTTCATGAAAACGAGCCTTTTTTGAGAGGCTTAGTGAAATGGTTGGGCTTTAAGCAATTTGCGATAAGGTATAACCCGGCCGCACGTTTCTCTGGCAAAAGTAAGTATACGCTCAAAAAAATGTTTAATCTTGCGCTGCATGGCGTTACCTCTTTCAGCATAAAACCGCTTTACTCTGCCGTATATTTAGGATTCATTTTGTCCTTTGCCTCGGTACTTTATATTCCTTACATCATTTATGCATTTGTAAATAAGGTTGAGGTTTCTGGCTGGGCATCTGTTATAATGACAATTGTTTTCTTCGGTGGCTTGCAATTAATTATTTTAGGCATAATAGGTATCTATGTGGGTAAAATGTTTATGCAATCTAAAAATAGGCCTAATTATATTATACGTTCAACAAACCTCCCTCCAAAATAATGGTTCTTTTAAGTTTTGATATCGAAGAATTCGACATGCCATTTGAATATGGAAAGGAAATTTCATTTTCCGACCAAATTGCAATTTCGAGAACTGGAACAATTGCAATTCTAGATATTTTAGATAAATACAATGTTAAAGCTACTTTTTTCTGTACGGTGACTTTCGCAGAAAATATTCCCGACCTCATTAAAAGGATTACAGAAACTGGTCATGAACTTGCCTCTCACGGATACTACCATTCAGATTTTAAGCCGGAGCATCTGTTACAATCGAAGCTAAAACTCCAGGAACTTTCAGGAGCGGAAGTGACCGGGTACAGAATGGCCAGAATGATGCCAGTTGATGAAAAAGAAATTGAAAAAGCCGGCTATGCTTATAATACATCAATTAATCCGACATTTTTGCCGGGCAGATATAATAATTTAAATGTTTCACGAACGTTTTTCACGAAAGAAAATGTATTGCAAATTCCTGCATCCGTAAGTCCTTTAATAAGGTTTCCTTTATTCTGGCTATCTTTTCACAACCTGCCATTGGGTATTTATAAAATACTGGCAAGTTGGACATATAGTAAAGATAAATACCTCAATGTTTATTTCCATCCATGGGAATTTACAGATTTAAACGATTCTGAACGTTTTGGATTTCCCGGCTATGTTACAAAAAATACAGGAGAGAAAATGATTAAGCGTATGGAAAATTTAATTATTTGGATGAAAAATAAAAAATATCATTTTGGTACCTTTCAGGATTTTTTAAAAACGATAGACAAAAAGATAGGTTCATAGTGTAGTGAAAATCTTTCTCCCTAATTTTTAATAGTTCGCTGCAAGTTTTAATGCATTATAAGTATTTACTATACCACCGCTAACACAAATATCACTAAAAGGAACCCTTACATTTTCACCTTTTTCATTTTTGTATTTTATTTTGTGCGGCACTTTTGTTACCGATTTAATTATAATTTCCCTAAGCTGAGCAGGTTTTAATGCTGGATAATAACTCAATATCAAAGCAGCCAAGCCTGAAACTACCGGAGAAGCCATGCTTGTACCATCCAATTCCTCATATTTGTTGCCAGGAACGGTAGAATTAATGAGAAAACCGGGTGCAAATACATCAACAGTATATTTACCGTAGTTGGAAAAATCTGCTTTTAAATTTTCATCGTCCTTGTAGGCGCTGGCACCAACCTCAATCCAATTTGATGCATGGGGAAGTTCATATTTTATTGTATCCAAAGGAGCAGCCTTTACAGCCGTAGGCCGAGCCATTGGAGGCCTCATTCCCATCCCGTTACTTTGAGGCGTATGCTTCGGCGGCGTAAAATCTGCCAATACTGGCTTTTTATGAGCTAATTTATAAGCATCCGCTTCTTTTCCTTCATAAAATTTATTCGGAAAGTTTTCATCAATGTCATTATTCTGATTATCGTTACCAGCAGCATGCACCAATAACACCCCCTTGGTTTCGGCATACCTGACAGCCTCATCCACAATTTTCTTATCCCATTTATATGATTTCCCAAAACTCATATTAATTACTTTCGCCCCATTATCAACAGCATAACGAATGCCATTTGCAACATCCTTATCCCGTTCATCGCCTGTTGGCACTACTCTAATCGCCATAATGCTAACATTATTTGCCACACCATTAGTACCTAGCATATTGGAACGGTTTGCGCCAATTATTCCTGATACATGTGTGCCATGCAAAGCATCCGGACCTTTAACGTCATTATTACCATAATCTTTCTGTCTTGAATCAGCATAATCATCACCCACAAGCTCTGAACGCATATCATATTTCGGATTTAAATTATATTTCAACATAGCATCATATTGTTTATAACCATCCTTGATGTTTTTGTAAAACTTTTCAAAACTACCATCATCTTTAGAGCCCTTTCTGATAATTGTTTTAACTTGCTCTTCTACCTCATCATCAGCTTTATATTTTTCAATATCTTCATAAGCCGGAATCTCTTTTTTACTGGTTTTAGCAACAGAATCAAGCACCTTATTAATCGCAATTAAAACAGAAAATGTGTTGCTTGCATCTTCATATTTCTTACCAAAATCACCAACCATTTTTTTATACAACCTGAATTCTTCTTTCTGTGTACTATCTAAGGGCGTTAAATTTGTTGTAGATTGATATTTAGGCGTGTAAATTCTCAATAACCGAACGAGTTCTAAATTATCGAATTCAAGATTTCCTTTTTTCGAACCTATGAAATTCCAGCCATGAATATCATCGACGTAACCATTGCCATCATCATCGATCCCATTACCAGGAATTTCCTTTGTATTAGTCCATAAAATATCCTTTAAATCATCGTGGTTTATATCAATGCCGCCATCTATTACAGCAACAATTACCCTCTGCTTGGGCTTCATATCCTTTAAAATATCACGATATGCTCTTTCCGTACTTATTCCAAAAAAACCGCTTTCTACTAAGTCGAGATTAAACCAGTTTGCCGGCAGTTGTACATTTTTATTTTGTGCAAATCCAACCGATTTAAAAAATAGAAGAAAAAAGAAAAATATTGTTACTCTAAAGCCAAAATTCCACATTACGCAATTTAAGTAATTATACGGGTTTATTGAATTTGAAGATTATATTTTAGCAATTTTTAACAATAACAATCATACCAATTTAGAAACGAAAGCAAGCCTTGCATCGGGTTTATCGTCCCGTTGTGCGCTTCAATCTTTCGGGTCCGGGGTGGGTAAGGGCTAAAGGTTTTGGTTAGCCCGAAAAGGATTTCCGCTGCCAC
>Ga0160434_100168_pt1 | contig 33938 bp, 27 predicted proteins | sample HID1973I_E0MG_FD_108273 | JGI IMG/M metagenome (GOLD analysis project Ga0160434, IMG submission 108273) | Enriched mosquito-associated microbial communities from UW Madison campus, WI, USA - HID1973I_E0 MG | ecosystem: Host-associated > Arthropoda: Insects > Digestive system > Unclassified ...
CCGAAGCCGCCTCCACCACCACCGAAACCACCGCCCCCCCAGCCGCCTCCACCACCACCGAAACCACCCCCCCCCCCGCCGCCTCCGCCGAAGCCGCCACCGCCCCAGCCGCCGTGGTTGACGAAACGGCCGGGTGTGCCCGAGGTCAGGCCCAACAGCAGGCCGATCAGGCCGGCCAGGCCGCTGGGTATGAACAGCGAGGTGAGCAGCAGCGCAGCGCCGGCCGCCGCGACGCCGGTCAGCAGGGCGCGCAGCGGACGCGGTGCGGCGGCGAAGATGCCGCGCGCGATGCTGGCGGCGACGAAACCGATGAACAGCGCGATCAGCCAGCCGCCGCCGCGCGAACCTTCCGCGGCAGGATTGTCGGCCACCGGCTCCGGCAGGGGTTCGCCATCGATGAGCTTGACCAGCATCGCGGTCGATTCGGCGATACCGCCGGCGTAGTCGCCCGCGCGGAAGCGCGGCGCCATGTATTCCTGGATGATCCGGTTGGCGATCGCATCGGGGATCGCCCCTTCCAATCCGTAGCCCGGCTGGATGCGCACGCGGCGGTCGTCCTTGGCCACCACCAGCAGCACGCCGTCGTCGACACCCTTGCGCCCGAGCTTCCATTGGTCGTACACGCGCTGGGTGTATTGCGCGATGTCCTCCGGCTGCGTGGTCGGCACCACCAGCACCTGCAACTGGCTGCCCTTGCGCTGCTGCAGCGCGAGGGACTGCTGTTCAAGCTGCTGGCGCGCGGCCGCGTCGAGGGTGCCGGTGGTGTCGATCACCGGCGAATCCAGCGGCGGGATCGACGCCAGCGGCTGCTGGGCCATGGCCGGCACGCACAGCGCCAGCCACGCCAGCCATACCCATGCCGCGCGCGAGATCAGCCGCATCGGCGACTCAGTGACCCGGCGCCGGCTGCTGCGGTGCCTGCGGCTGCGGGGTGGGCTGCTGCTGTGCCGGCGGGGTGCCGAAGTCGACCTGCGGCGGACGCGCGATCTGGGCTTCGTTCTCCACCGTGAAGTTCGGCTTCTGCTGGTAGCCGAAGATCTTGGCGGTGATCACCTGCGGGAACGAGCGGATGAAAGTGTTGTAGTCCTGCACCGCCTGGATGTAGCGGCCGCGCGCGACGGTGATGCGGTTCTCGGTGCCTTCCAGCTGCGCCTGCAGGTCGCGGAAGTTCTGGTTGGACTGCAGCTGCGGGTAGTTCTCGCTGACCACCATCAGGCGGCTCAGCGCGCTGCCCAACTCGCCCTGCGCTTGCTGGAACTGCTGCAGCGAGGCGGCGTCGTTGGCATTGACCTGGATCTGGCCGACGCGCGAACGCGCATTGGTCACCTCGGTCAGCACCCGCTCTTCCTGCTGGGCATAACCCTTGACCGTGTTGACCAGATTGGGGATCAGGTCGGCACGACGCTGGTACTGGTTGAGCACCTCTGCCCAGCCTGCCTTGACCGACTCGTCCTTCTGCTGGATGGCGTTGTAGCCACAGCCGGACAGCATCGCCGCGACTGCGAGCAAAAACAGGGTTCGGAACAACGACATGGCACGTCTCCGGTGCAGCACTGATCGGGAGATCAGCTTGCCACGACCGGGGTTAAACCGCATTCACCGACTGGCAACGGCGGCGCGCGGCAGGCCGTGCGCCGGCCCGCCGGCGGCCACCGGCTTCACCACCTGCCCGCGCCCGGCACCTCGTTGGCGGCGGCGCGGCGGCGCATCAGCAGGTTGAGCCATTCCACCAACACCGAGAATCCCATCGCGCAGTAGATGTACGGCTTCGGCACGTGCACCTCGAGGCCGTCCAGGATCAACACCACGCCGATCATCAGGATGAAGGCCAGCGCGAGCATCTTGACGGTCGGGTTGGCGTCGATGAACCGCCCCAGCGGATTGGCCGCCAGCAGCATCATTGCCACCGCGATCAGGATCGCGGCGATCATCACCGGGATGTGCTGGGCCATGCCGACCGCGGTGATCACCGAGTCCAGCGAGAACACGATGTCGATGACCGCGATCTGGGCGATGACCATCCAGAACACGCCGGACGCCTTGCTGGTGGTCGGGTCGTGGTCCTCGCCGCCGGAGATCAGCTCGCGGATCTCCATCACGCCTTTCACGATCAGGAACAGGCCGCCGACGATCAGCACCAGGTCGCGCACGGAAATGCCCATGTCGCCGACGCTGAACAGCTCTCGCTGCATCCGCGCCAGGAACGCCAGCGATATCAGCAGCGCGATGCGGGTCAGGCAGGCCACCGCGATGCCGAAGCGGCGTGCGGTCGGACGCCGCGCCTCCGGCAGCTTGCTCACCGCGATCGAGATGAACACCAGGTTGTCGATGCCGAGCACGATTTCCAGCGCGCTCAGGGTGAACAGCGTGATCCAGACATTGGGATCGGCAAGGAATTCAAATGACATCGCGACAGCCTAGAGAGAAGAGAAGACGGATTTAAAACAGGCGGGTTCAGAACAGGCAGGTTCAGAACAGGCCGGTTCAAAACAGGCGCGGGCCGACGATCAGGCCCCAGCACAGCAGTACGTTGATCATCAGCACGAACACCGCGGCCGAACCCATGTCCTTGGCGCGCCCGGCCAGCTCGTGGTGCTCGGCGCCGTAGCGTTCGATGACCGCCTCGATCGCCGAGTTCGCCAGCTCCATCGCCAGCACCAGCAGCAACGAGCCGATCAGCAGCACGCGCTCGATCGCCCCCTGCCCCAGCCACAGCGCGGCCGGCACCAGCACGACCGAGAGATAGACCTCCAGCCGGAACGAAGACTCGTGCAGCCAGGCCGCGCGCAGCCCCTGCATCGACCAGATCGCGGCCTTGAAGATGCGGCCCGGCCCGCGCGGCAGATGTCCCGATTGATCCGCCATGCCGTTCAGCCCGCGCTCGCGCCGCAGCGGCGAGTCAGAAAGGAAACCAGGGACATGGGCAAGGGCGGTCTTGGAAGGGAAACGCGGATTTTGCCACAAGCCCCTGCGGCCTGCCCCCGCGCGACGGCGGCGGCGGCCGCACCGGTGCCGCGGGTTTGCCGCACCGGCAAGCGCTGGCACTATCGGGTCACCGCGTCGTCAACGAGGAGCCCCCATGATCCGTCCCCTGCTGCGCAACGCCTTGCTGGGCCTGGCTTTGGCGAGCCCCGGCGTGCACGCCGGCGCACCCCAGCCGCCCAGCATCCCCGAGCAGGTCTCCAACCCGGACTGGGCGCAGGACATGCAGCGCTTCGCCACGCTCGACGCGCAGCAGCCGCCACCGAAGCATGGCGTGGTGTTCGTCGGCAGTTCCTCGATCCGGATGTGGGACTCGCTGGCCGCGGACTTTCCCGGCCAGCCGGTGATCAACCGCGGCTTCGGCGGCTCGGAAGTGCGCGACAGCACCTGGTACGCCGACCGCATCGTGGTTCCGTATGCGCCTCGCCTGGTGGTGTTCTACGCCGGCGACAACGACCTGGCCAATGGGCGCAGCCCGCAGCAGGTCCACGACGACTTCCTGGCTTTCGTCGCCCGCGTGCGGCGCGACCTGCCCAAGGCGCGCATCGCGTTCATTTCGATCAAGCCCAGTCCCTCGCGCGCGCAGCTGCTGCCCAAGATCGCCGAGGCCAACGCGCGGGTGCGCGCATCGGCCAAGCACCTGCACGCGGTCGATTACCTGGACGTGTACACGCCGATGCTCGGCGCCGATGGTCAGCCGCGTCGTGAGCTGTTCCGCGAAGACATGCTGCACATGACGCCGGCCGGCTACGCGATCTGGCGCCAGGTGGTCGCGCCCGAACTGTCGCGCTGAGCCGGGCTCAGACGAACACCACCGATACCGCCGTGCCCACCCCCGGCTGGCTGCTCAGCTCGGTGCGCCAGCCGAAGCGGTCGCATAGCCGGCGCACGATGGATAGTCCCAGCCCGGTGCCCTGCGGGTGGCTGGGGTCGGCACGGAAGAATGGCTCGAAAGCGCGTTGCGCCGCTTCCTCGGACATGCCGATGCCAGTGTCGCGCACCACGATCCGATCGGCCGCCACTTCCACCTCGATGCTGCCCTGGTCGGTATAGGCGCAGGCATTGCGCAGCAGGTTGCTCAGCACCACCCGCAAGACGCGCGGCGGTGCATGCAAGTGCAGGTCACTGCTAAGGCGCACGTGCACTTCGACCGGCCGGCCGCCGATCAGCTCGCGCGCGCTTTCCACCTCGTCGGCGACGACTTCGGCCGCGTCGAAGGTTTCGCTTTGCGGTTCGATTTCGGCCTCGCGCGCCAGGATCAGGAAGGCATCGATCACCGCTTCCATGTCGCGGCCAGCGCGCTGGATGCGGCGCAGGCTGCGCCCCAGCCGCGGCGGCATCTCCGGGTCGCCCAGCGCCATGTCGCTGGCCACCCGGATCACCGTCAGCGGCGTGCGCAGTTCATGGCTGGCATCGCGGGTGAAATTGCGCTCGCGGGTCACGTGATCGCGTACCCGCACGCCCAACGAATGCAGCGCCGAGGCCAGCTGGCGCGTCTCGCCCTGCAGGTCCGCCGGCAGCCGCGCGGGCGCGAGTTCTTCCACGTCCGGATTGCGCGGGTCCCAGCGCGCGACCCGCCGCGCCAGCCAGTTGACCGGCGACACCAGCCGTTTGGACAGGCGGTAGGTGATCCAGGAAACCCCGTAGATCGCCAGCAGGATCAGCAACACCGGCACGATGCCGAACCAGAAGGCCATCCGCTCGGCTTCCGAGCGCAGGAACACCAGGTACAGGCTGCCGGCGGGTTGCTGGTCCACCAACACCAGCTCGTCATCGGCAGGCAACTCGTGGAAGCCGGACGTCAGCGTGCGCAGGTGGGCCGGCAGCGACAGGTTGGACCGGCCGCTGGCGACCAGATAGCCGCGGATGTTGGCGGTGTTGGGGGGCGGCTGCGCCGAAGAAGCCTCGTACAGCTGCCAATAGTGGGTGGCCTCGTCCTCCAGCATGGAGCGCACCAAGCCATGCTTGATCACCAACGACACCAGGTAGCCGCCCAGGATGATCGCCAGACTGGCAAGTACGGCCTGCAGAATGAAGGCGATGCGGATTTTTCGCGGTAACCCGTGCGGCATGGGGGTGTCCAGGGAGTAGCGCCGCGATTATAGGAAACGCGGGCGTGATTCCCTTGTCTATCGATGACCCATGTCGATGCGAAGCCCGGCGCAGGCGAGGCGGCCTGCATAGGCGCGTGACGCGGGAAAGACCGTCATGGTCGGCGGCGCCCGGCGGGCGCCGCCGATTGCGCGGGATCAACCCATCGGTTGGGCGATGTCGGCGATACGGTAGCCGGCGCTCTGCACCGTGTGCAGCAGCGGGCGGTCGAACGGCTTGTCGATGATCTTGCGCAGGTTGTACAGGTGGCTGCGCAGCGTGTCCGAGTCCGGCAGGCCATTGCCCCAGATCTCGCGCTCGATCTCCTGGCGGGTGACCACGCGCGGCGATTCGCGCATCAGGATGGTCAGCAGGCGCAGGCCGATCGGCGAAAGCTGCAACTCGGTACCGGCACGGGTGGCGCGCATGCTCACCGGATCCAGCACCAGGTCGGCGACCTTCAGCACTTCGGAACCGACCTGGCGGCGTTCGCGACGGATCAACGCGCGCAGGCGTGCTTCCAGTTCCTGGATCGCGAACGGCTTGGTCAGGTAGTCGTCGGCACCGAAGCCCAGGCCGGTCAGCTTGTCGTCCAGCGTGTCGCGCGCGGTCAGCATCAGCACCGGCGTGGACTTGCGGGCGTCGTTGCGCAGTCTGCGACAGACCTCGATGCCATCCAGGCGCGGCAGCATCAGATCGAGCACGACCACGTCGTAGCTGTTCTCGGCGGCCAGGCGATAGCCATCAAGGCCGTCGCAGGCGTAATCCACCTCGAAGCCGCGGCCTTCCAGATACTCGCCGATCATCTCGGAAATGTTGCGGTTGTCTTCCACGACCAGCACGAGGCCGGACGTCTCTTTGGTCTGACGCATGGAGTTCCCTCGGTCTTCAGCTTTGTGAAACATGCCGTATCGCCGGTGGATGCGGCGTGAAGGCGCGAAACCTACGGCAATCCGCTAAAAATCAATCGCTTACGAGCTTCTTCAGCGACGGCCAGACATTCTCGAGCAGCTTGGGCTGCGCTGCAGCAGTCGGATGCAGGCCATCGGACTGCATCAGCGAAGGCTGCAAGGCCACTCCTTCCAGGAAGAACGGCACCCAGGCCAGCCCGTGGCGCGCTGCCAGGTCGGCGTAGACCTTGCGCAGGCGCTCGCGATAGGCCGGCCCATAATTGGGCGGCACATCGATGCCCAACAGCAGCACCTTCGCGCCTGCCTGCTGCGACAGCACGATCATGCGCTCCAGATTCGCCTGCAATTGGGCCGGGGTCAGGCCGCGCAGCGCGTCGTTGCCGCCGAGCTCGATCACCACCACGCCTGGCCGATGCTTCTGCAGCAGCGCGGGCAGGCGGGTCAGGGCGCCGGACGTGGTCTCGCCGCTGATGCTGGCATTGACGACCGCCGGCGGCGTCGCCATGTCCTTGCGCAGGCGTTGCTCCAACAGGCTCACCCATCCGGACTGGACGGGTATGTTGTGGGCCGCGCTGAGGCTGTCGCCGACCACCAGCACCGGTCCCCCCGGACCTTTGGCATAGGCGAGCAGCGGCAGAAGCAGCAAGCATGCCAGCAGCCACCGCAATGCTTGGGCGGCGCGCACCTTCCCGGGCCCCGCCACCGCTGTTCCAGGCTTCGTCATACGCATCCGGAGATTCCTCATCGACAGTCTGTCCTCCCCCTCCCGTTCCACGGTGATCGACGCACGCGGCGTCGGCAAGTCCGTCGTCGGTCCCGAAGGTACCCTGGACATCCTCGACAATATCGACTTGACCATCGATGAAGGCGACAGCGTCGCGATTGTCGGGGCCTCCGGCTCGGGCAAGACGACCCTGCTCGGCCTGCTCGCCGGCCTGGACCTGCCCAGCCGCGGCAGCATCGCGCTGGCCGGCCAGCGGCTGGAATCGCTGGACGAAGAAGCCCGTGCGGCGTTGCGCGCGCGCGAGGTCGGGTTCGTGTTCCAGAGCTTCCATCTGCTGCCAGCGTTGACCGCGCAGGAAAACATCGCGCTGCCGCTGGAACTGGCCGGACGCGAGGATCCACAGCGGGTGCGCGAAGTGCTCGACGCGGTGGGCCTGGCGGCGCGCGCGCGCCACTATCCGCGCCAGCTCTCCGGCGGCGAGCAGCAGCGCGTCGCGCTGGCACGCGCCTTCGTCTCGCGTCCACGCATCCTGTTCGCCGACGAACCGACCGGCAGCCTGGACCACGCCACCGGCCAGCACATCAGCGACCTGTTGTTCGCGCTCAACGCGGGCAACGACACGACGCTGGTGCTGGTCACCCACGATCCGCAACTGGCGCAACGCTGCCGGCATGTCTATCGGATCGAAGGCGGCCGCCTGCAGCGGCAGCTGGAAGCGAACGCATGAACATCTGGCGGCAGGCGGCACGCGCGGTGCGGCGCGAATTCCTCGCCGGCGATCTGCTGACCGTATTCGCTGCGCTGGTGCTTGGCGTGGCGGTGATGACCGCGGTCGGCACGCTGGTCAATCGGGTGACGCTGGCGCTCACCTCCAGCGCCGCCGACGTGCTCGGCGGCGACCTGGGCGTGACCGGACGCCAGGACATTCCGGCCGATTTCGCCGCCGAAGCGCAACGGCGCGGCCTGCGCAGTACGCGCATGGTGAGTTTCCCCAGCGTGCTGTTCCATGGCGAGGCCAGCCAGATGGCCAACATCCGCGCCGTCGCCGCCGGCTATCCGCTGCGCGGCGTGCTGCAGGTCTCGCGCGAGGACAGCGGCGCCGGCGCCCGCCCCGCGGGCCCGCCGCCGCCCGGCCAGGCCTACGCCGATGCGCGCCTGCTCGACGCGCTGGGCGTGCGGGTCGGCGATGCGCTGGAGTTCGGCGCCGGCCATCTCCGCATCGCCGGCGTGCTCGCCGCCGAGCCGGACAGCTCGGGCGAGCTGATGCAACTGGCGCCACCACTGATGGTCAATCGCGCCGATGTCGATGCCGCCGGCCTGCTCGGCCCGGGCAGCCGTGCTTCGTATCGGTTGATGTTCTCCGGCCCGGCGGAGCGGATCGCCGAGTTCCGTGCCTGGCTCAAGCCGCGCGCCAGCGAATACCGGTTGGTCGGCATCGAGGACACCCAGCGTGGCATGCGCGACGCATTCGACCGGGCCGGTCGCTTCCTTGCGCTGTCGGCGCTATTGGCGGTGCTGCTGGCCGGCGTGGCCACCGCGCTGGCCGCGAACCGTTTCGCCCTGCGCCGCATCGATCAGGTCGCGGTGCTGCGTTGCCTGGGCGCGCGCCAGCGCGACGTGCTGGCGACGTTGGCGCTGCAGTTGCTGCTGACCGCAGTACCGGCCTGCCTGCTCGGCATTGCGCTGGGCATGCTGGCGCAGGCCGGGCTGGTGCAGGCGCTCGGCAGCCTGGTGCCCGATCGGCTGCCGCTGCCGCAGGCCACGCCCGCGCTGACCGGCGCCGGCATCGGCCTGCTGCTGTTGCTCGGCTTCGGCATGCCGCCGCTGCTGCGGCTGCGCAACGTGCCGCCGATGCGCGTACTCAACCGCAGCTTCGCCGCCGTGCCGCCGACCTCGCTGATCGCCTACGTTGCCGCCCTCGCCGCGACCCTGGCGCTGACCGTGCAGGCGACCGGCGACGCCCGCCTCGCCGGTTGGGTACTGGGCGGACTGGCCGCACTGGCGCTGGTGGCCGCCGTGCTCGGTGCGGGCCTGCTATGGCTGTTGCGACGCCTGCAAGGCCGCCTGCGCGGGGCCTGGCGGCTGGGCCTGGCCTCGCTGACGCGGCGGCGCGCACTGAGCATCGTGCAACTGGTGGGTCTATCGTTGTCGCTGTGCGCGCTGTTGCTGCTGGCGGTGATCGGGCCGGGCCTGCTCGGGCAGTGGCGCGAGCGCCTGCCCGCCGACACGCCGAACTACTTCCTGATGAACGTGCAGCCCGAGCAGGCCACCGCGGTGCTGGCGCATCTGCGCACGCTGGGGGTCGTGCGGCCAGCCGTGGAGCCGTTCGGCACCGGGCGCCTGCTCGCCATCAACGATCGACCGCCGCAACGCACGGACCGCGACCCGCAGGACGACGGCGACGGCATCAACCGCCCGGTGAATTTTTCCTGGCGGCATGACTTCCCGCCGGCCAACACCCTCACCGCGGGACGCTTCTGGCAGGCCGGCAGCACCGCCGCCGAAGCCTCGGTCGAAGAGGCCTGGGCGCAGCGCTACGGCATCGGCCTGGGTGACCGCATCACCTTGCTGCTGGGCGAGCAGCAACGCAGCTTCACGGTCACCAGCCTGCGCAAGGCGCAGTGGGATTCGTTCCGGGTCAATTTCTTCCTGCTGCTCAACGAAGGCGCGGTCGGCGACGCGCCCTACAACCTGATCTCCAGTTTCCACCTGCCGCGTGCGCGGGCCAACGCGCTGGGTGCGCTGACCCGCGAGTATCCGAACATTTCAGTGCTCGACATCGACGCGATCCTGGTGCGGGTACGCCAGGTCATGGAACAGGTCGGCCAGGCGGTGCAACTGGTCATGGGCTTCAGCCTGCTGGCCGGCGCGCTGGTGTTGCTGGCGGCGTTGCAGGCCACTGCCGGTGAACGCCGCTACGACAACGCGGTGTTGCGGACGCTTGGCGCGCGCCGGCGACAGTTGCTGGGCGCGATCCTGGTCGAGTTCGGCGCGCTGGGCGTGTCGGCGGCTTTGCTGGCGGTCGGCGCGGCGGCGGCGATCGGCGTGCTGGTCGCGCGCAATGCGTTCGAGCTGTCGCTCAGCCCGCCCTGGCCGGCGCTGCTGCTGGGCGGACTGGGCGGCATTGCGTTGAGCCTGTTCGCCGGCTGGTGGGGCACGCGCCGCATCCTGCGCGTGCCGCCAGCGCTGGCGCTGCGCGAGGAATGAGTTGGCAGGAACGAGGCGAGCGCCGGTCTACGGGCCGGCGCCGGCTCATTCCTTGAACATCAGGAAGGCGGCCGCGACGATCAGCGCGAAGGCAGCCCAGTGATTCCACTTCAAAGGCTGGCCCAGGTAGGTGAGCGAAAACACCGCGAACACCAGCAGCGTGATCACCTCCTGCATGCCCTTCAGTTGCGGCGCCGAATACACCGCGCTGCCCAGCCGGTTGCCCGGCACCTGCAGGCAATATTCGAAGAAGGCGATGCCCCAGCTGACCAGGATCACCGTCATCAGCGGCGCGCTCTTGTACTTGAGATGGCCGTACCAGGCAAAGGTCATGAAGACGTTGCTGGCGATCAGCAGCAACACCGGGTAGACGTAGGCAGTCAGGGGCATCGACGGCGGACAGTGGCGGCGGGTTGCGCAGCATACGCGGGCGCCGATGCCCACTGCGTCTTCGGTGGCCACGCCACCTCCACGTGATGACGGATCAGCCGCCGTGCATCCCAGCCAGGCGCTCTGCGGTATGGCGACCGGCTTCCGACATCGACGCGGCCACTGCACCCAGGCCGCCACCCACGGGCCCGCGCGCCTGCAGCCGCAGCGCCGTGGCGCGCCATGCATCACCGCGCAAGCGGCCGGCCAGGCGGCGCCACATCCGCTCGGCCAGGCCCTCGCCCGGCGGCGCATCGAGCACCGGCAGGCCTTCCAGCAGTGCGTCCCAGGCCAGGAAGTCGCTGTCCGGCAACAGGTACAGCCGCCAGCAGCACGCGCCCTGGGCGTCGAAGAACCACAGGCATTCGTCCAGGCCGTCACTGTCCAGGCGCTGGTGCAAGGCGACCCGGCAAGCGCGGCGCCAGCCGTCCAACGGATCGCCCAAACCCGGCCGGTGCACGCACAGCACGGTGCCGAGTGCCGCCAGCAGGCGCGGATGAGGCAGGGCCGCCCGGATCGGCTCGAGACTGGCCCGGCCGGCCATGACAGCGCGGTCGCCATTACCCGGCATGCGCCAGGCCTCGGCCACGGAGGACGTCGCCATGGAATCGGCTCGCGATACGAACATCTGCGCACTCCCGCGACATCGGGCGGTAGAACCCCCGGCCAGGGAGGCGGACGTGGTGACGCCGCGACCCGGGACCGAGGGGGAGAGAGCGGGTTCCGCCGCCGGAATGCCGGCTTGGTTACTTGGTGAGGATCAGCTTGTCGTTGCTGGTATGGCGCAGGCGATAGACGCGGTCGCCGTGCTGGATCAGCACTTCGCGGCGGCCCTTGAGCAGCGCGTCGCTGCTGAGCAGGTCTTCGGCAGGCACGATGCGCGGCAGGGCCCGCTCGCGCAGGGTCGGGACATCGGGATGCAGCTGGATCGTTTGAGCGGTCATGGTCCGGGTCTCCGTGCTATCACGGCTCAGATGATAATGATTCTCATATCATTATCAATAGCTGATCGCATTTGGCTTGATCGAAAAGCCCGATGGCGACCGGGCCAGCGGTAGGCAGCGCCTAATGGGCGGGGCCGCCGGCCGTGGCTCAAACGGCGGCTCAAACGGCGATGGTGGCTTCAATGCCGGACCAGGCATCGGCGTCGAAGCGCTCGGCCAGCGCAAGCGCCGAGAAATTCTGCAGCAGTTGATCGACCCGGCTGGCGCCGAGGATGACGCTGGAGACCCGCGGATTGCGCAGGCACCAGGCGATGGCCAGCGCGGCGGGCGCCACGTCGAGTTCGCGCGCCATCGCGGCAAAGCGCTGCGCGCGTTCGAGCCGGCGTTCCGACGCTTCGCCGATCACCGCCTCGCGCAACCAGGCGTAGCCGGGTTGGGCCAGGCGACTGTCTTCGGCGATGCCGGCGGCGTACTTGCCGGTGAGCAGGCCCGAGGCGAGCGGCGACCAGATCGTCATTCCCATCCCGGCCTCGCACAGTGCGGCGTACTCGTGTTCGACGCGGTCGCGATGGAACAGGTTGTACTGCGGCTGCTCCATCGAAGGACCGAACCAGCCGCCGGCGCGGGCGATCGCTTGCGCCTGTTCGATCAACGCCGCCGGCCACTCCGAGGTTCCCCAATAAAGGACCTTGCCCTGCCGGACCAGCAGATCCATCGCGCGCACCGTTTCCTCGACCGGGGTCTCCGGATCGGGGCGGTGGCAGTAGTAAAGGTCCAGGTAGTCCACCCGCAGCCGGCGCAGCGCGGCCTCGCAGGCATCGGCGACATGCTTGCGCGACAGGCCGCGCTGGGTCGGGCGCGGCTCGGCGACACTGCCGAAGAACACCTTGCTGGACACGCAGTAGCCATCGCGCGGCAGGCGCAGGTCGGCGATGACATCGCCCATCAGCGTTTCGGCGCGGCCTTGCCCGTAGGTCTCGGCGTTGTCGAAGAAGTTGATGCCGTGGTCCCAGGCCGCGGCCACCAGGTTGCGTGCCTCGTCGCGGCCGACCTGGCCGCCGAAGGTCACCCAGGCACCCAGCGACAGCGCCGACAGCGGCAGGCCGGTGGATCCGAGACGGCGGTATTGCATGGCGAGCTCCTGTGGCCCGGCGCGGACGGACCGGGCGCGCAGTTTACCCTCCCCGGTGGCCGCGTTTGCCGCACCTGGCGACGCGCAGTCAGCGCCTGCAGGGCTGAACCGCACCGTCCTTGCCGGCCCCGCCCCCCTGCTCTAGGCTTCCCCCCTTTGCCGGGGTCCAGGGGACACGAATGCTCGAGGGTTTGGGAAGGATCGGCTTCGGCCTGTTCGGGTTGGCGGTGCTCATCGGCATCACCTGGCTGTTCTCCAACAACAAGCGTGCGGTCGACTGGCGGCTGGTGCTGACCGGCGTGCTGCTGCAGATTGGCTTTGCCGCGCTGGTATTGCTGGTGCCGGGCGGACGCACCCTGTTCGATTGGCTCAGCAAGGGCTTCGTGAAGGTGCTGAGCTTCGTCAACGAGGGCTCGACCTTCATCTTCGGCAGCCTGATGGATGCCAAGACCTATGGCTTCATCTTCGCCTTCCAGGTGCTGCCGACCATCATCTTCTTCTCGGCGCTGATGGGCGTGCTCTACCACCTGGGGGTGATGCAGGCGGTGGTGCGCGCGATGGCCTGGGCGATCACCAAGCTGATGCGCGTGTCCGGCGCCGAGACCACCAGCGTGTGCGCGAGTGTGTTCATCGGCCAGACCGAGGCACCGCTGACGGTGCGTCCGTACATCTCCAAGATGACTCAGTCCGAGCTGCTGACGATGATGATCGGCGGCATGGCGCATATCGCCGGCGGCGTACTGGCGGCCTACGTGGGCATGCTCGGCGGCACCGACCCGGTGCAGCAGGCGTTCTACGCCAAGCACCTGCTGGCGGCCAGCATCATGGCCGCGCCGGCGACGCTGGTGGTCGCCAAGCTGCTGGTGCCGGAGACCGGCACGCCGCTGACCCGCGGCACGGTCAAGATGGAAGTGGAGAAGACCACCAGCAACATCATCGACGCGGCGGCCGCCGGTGCCGGCGACGGCCTGCGCCTGGCGCTGAACATCGGCGCGATGCTGCTGGCCTTCATCGCGCTGATCGCACTGGTCAACGCGCCGCTGACCTGGCTGGGCGAAGTCAGCGGCGTAGCCGGCATGCTGGGCCGGCCGACCAACCTGTCGACGATCCTGGGCTTCGTGCTGGCGCCGGTGGCGTGGGTGATCGGTACACCCTGGGCAGACGCGACCACGGTCGGCTCGCTGATCGGACAGAAAGTGGTGATCAACGAATTCGTGGCATATACCGAGCTGTCGCGTATTGTGAGTGGCCAGGTGCCGGGCATGAGCCTGAGCACGGAAGGCCGCTTGATCGCCACTTATGCGTTGTGTGGCTTCGCCAACTTCAGTTCGATCGCGATCCAGATCGGCGGCATTGGCGGGCTGGCGCCGGAGCGCCGTCACGACCTGGCCAAGTTCGGGCTGCGCGCGGTGCTCGGCGGTTCGATCGCCACGTTCATGACCGCGACCATCGCCGGCGTGCTGTCGCATTTCGGTTGAGCGCGACCGGCCCGTTTTACGTTCCACCGCTATATAGAGAGAAGCCTGTTATGAGTTCGGTCGTCGTCGTCGGTTCGTTCAATGTCGATCATGTGTGGCGCTGCGAGTCCCTGCCGGCGCCCGGCGCGACGATCGCCGGCCGCTACAGCACGGGCCCGGGCGGCAAGGGCTTCAACCAGGCCGTCGCCAGCGCACGCGCGGGGGCGGCTACCCATTTCGTATGCGCGCTGGGCGACGACGCCGGCGGTGCGATGGCACGCGGCCTGGCCAGCCAGGAAGGGATCACCCTGGTGGCCGAGGCCAGCGACGAGCCGACCGGCACTGGTGGGATCTACGTCGATACGCATGGCCGCAATACGATCGTGATCGGCGCGGGCGCCAACGCGGCGCTGAGCGAAGGCTTCGTGCAGGGCCAGCGCGACCTGGTCGGTGCCGCCCAGGTGCTGCTGGCCCAGCTGGAGTCGCCGGTCGAGACCATCGAGGCCACGCTCGCATTGGCCCGCGAGCTGGGCGTACTGACGGTACTCAACGCCGCCCCGGCCAACGCCCCCAGTTCGATCAACCTGCTCAAGCTGGCTGATGTGCTGACCCCCAACGAGACCGAATTCGCCGCGCTGCTCAGCCGCCATGTCGGCGAGCGGGTGAGCGCGGACGATGTCGCCGCGCTGGACGGCGGCACCTTGCACGGCCTGTGCCGCAAACTGCTGCCGGGCGGCACGGTGGTGGTGACCCTGGGCGCGGTGGGCGCGTTCATCTCGCACGCCGAGGAAGTGTTGCGCGGCGATGGGCAGAGTTATTACCGCGTCGGCGCCGAGCCGGCGCAGACCATCGATACCACCGGTGCCGGTGATGCCTTCAACGGCGCGCTATGCGCCTCCCTGGCGCAGCAGCCCGAAGAGGCATTCGCCCAGCACGTGCGGTTCGCCACGCGCTTCGCCGCCCGTTCGACCGAGGTCGAGGGCGCTGCGGTGTCGATGCCGCGGCTTACGCCTGCGGCGTAAGGCGGGGCGTGACCCATCCCGCTCCGCGGGCTGTGCCCCCACGGTTGTGCTTCGCAAAACCGCGGGCCCTGACGAGAACGCCTGCTTCTCCAGCGCGTTCTGCGCGCCGCTTTAACATGGTTTTTCTGTCAACTGCCCGGAAAGCGCGGCTCGACTGACGCGGTGCGCCTGAAACCAGGCTCCTCGCCGGCCACGCCGGGGCCCTTCCGATGGAAGAAGAACCTTAACAAAGGCGGCCTTGCTCCAGATGCTCCTGGCCGCGTTTACGAGAGCGGCTCGGCCGCGACAATCGGATCGCTCGGTCGCGGCTGAAGCCGCTCCTACAGGGGGCATTCGGGGCACGCGTACAATGCGCGCATGCGTATCGGCCCTTATCTGATCGAACCGAATGTGGTCCTGGCGCCAATGGCCGGGGTCACCGACAAGCCGTTCCGGCAGTTGTGCAAGCGGCTGGGCGCGGGCCTGGCGGCGTCGGAAATGACGATCAGCGATCCGCGCTTCTGGCAGACCCGCAAGTCGTTGCACCGGATGGATCACATCGGCGAGCCGGACCCGATCAGCGTGCAGATCGCCGGCACCGAGCCGAGGCTGCTGGCCGAGGCGGCGCGCTACAACGTGGACCATGGCGCGCAGATCATCGACATCAACATGGGCTGCCCGGCCAAGAAGGTCTGCAATGCCTGGGCCGGTTCGGCGCTGATGCGCGACGAGGCGCTGGTGGCGCGGATCCTGGAGGCGGTGGTGGGCGCGGTGGACGTACCGGTCACGCTGAAGATCCGCACCGGCTGGGACTGCGACCACCGCAATGGACCGATGATCGCGCGCATAGCGCAGGACAGCGGCATCGCCGCGCTGGCCGTGCACGGGCGCACCCGCGACCAGCATTACACCGGCCAGGCCGAGTACGCGACGATCGCGCAGATCAAGTCGGAGCTGCGCATCCCGGTGATCGCCAATGGCGATGTCGACTCGCCGCAGAAGGCGGCGCGGGTGCTGCGCGAAACCGGCGCGGACGCGGTGATGATCGGCCGCGCCGCGCAGGGCCGCCCATGGATATTCGGCGAGATCGCGCATTACCTGCGCAGCGGCGAACTGCTGCCGCCGCCGTCGCTGGCGTTCGTGCGCGACACCTTGCTCGAACACCTGCATGCGCTGCACGCCTTTTATGGCGAACCGCAGGGCGTGCGCATCGCGCGCAAGCACCTGGGCTGGTACGCCAAGGACCATCCCGACAGCGGCGCTTTCCGCGCCGTGGTCAATCGTGCCGAAACGCCGCAGGCGCAACTGAAACTGACCGCCGACTACTTCGATGCGCTGATCGCCGGCGTGGCCCCGACTCTGTCGGCGGCCGCCTGAGCATCCACGGGAGCACCCGCATGACCTCGCCGATTGCTGCCCCCACCTATCTGCACGGCTTCTCCGATACCGAACAGGCACGCCTGATAAGACAGGCGCGCCTGCTCGAAGCCACGATCTTCAACCAGATCGATTACACCGGCGTGCGCCGCCTGCTGGAAGTCGGCAGCGGCGTCGGCGCGCAGACCGAGATCTTGTTGCGGCGGTTCCCCGAACTGCATGTCACCGGGGTGGACCTGAGCCCGGACCAACTGCAGGCGGCACGCGCCAATCTGGAACAGATGCCCTGGTGCCGCGAGCGCTATGCGCTGCATCAGGCCGACGCCGGCAACCTGCCGTTCGAGCCACGCCAGTTCGATGCGGCCTTCCTGTGCTGGGTGCTCGAACACGTGCCCTCGCCCGCGCGCGTGCTCAGCGAAGTGCGGCGCGTGCTGGCACCGGGCTCGCCGGTCTACGTGACCGAAGTGATGAACGCCTCGTTCCTGCTGCATCCGTATTCGCCGAATGTCTGGCGCTACTGGATGGCGTTCAACGATTTCCAGTACGACCACGGCGGCGATCCGTTCGTCGGCGCCAAACTCGGCAATCTGCTGCTGGCAGGCGGCTTTCGCGACGTGCATACCGAGATCAAGACGCTGCACCTGGACAATCGCGAACCGGCGCGTCGCAAGACAATGATCGCGTTCTGGGAGGCGCTGTTGCTGTCGGCTGCAGACCAACTGGTGCAGGCCGGCGCGGTCAGCGAAGAAGTCGTGGCCGGCATGCGCCGCGAAATGAACGACGTGCAGAACGACCCGGACGCGGTGTTCTTCTATTCGTTCGTGCAGGCGCGCGCGACCGTCTACTGACTTGCTGCGCGCCGCGCGCCGAGCGCGCCGGCGACCTCCGGGGCGACCGTTGCCGGCGGTTCGTGCCAGATCCGCCACCACATCCTGGCCAGCGCCGCGCGCAGTTGGCCGCGCGCGACCGGCGCACGGTAGGCGGCCTGCAATTGGCGCGGCACGATGGCTTGCCACTGCCCCTGCGCATCCTGCCGCGCGACGGCGAAGTTGAAGTTGTATTCCGGCTCGATGCCCATGCGCAGATCGCTGAGCACCAGTTCGCCATCGACCACCTGCGCCCGCATGAAGCCACGGTTGAACCATTGCAGACGCTGCACTGCTGGCAGGTGCGCAGTCTCGGCCAGCGCCTGGACCTGGCTGGGGTAGCCGTCGAAGTGCATCGCGCCGCGGTCGGCGATCAGCGAGCGCTCGCCGATCACGTAGCCGCTGGGCGTCATTGCGACCACCCGCCAGAGCACCGTGTTGAAAGGCGCAGGCACCGAGAAGCGTGGTGCGTTGCCCAAGCCCATCGCCGCCAGTGTGCGCTCGGCCTGCCGGTCGACCAGATGCTTGGCCCATAGCGACCAGCCCAGGTAGGCGCTGCTCAGGACCAGGCCGAGCAGCAGCGCGCGCTGCGCGGCCGGGCGTGTACGCGCGAACCAGGCAATGCCGCAGGCCAGCGCCAGCCACACGGTGTACAGCGGATCGATGATGAAGACGCTCGACCACATCGTCGGATGCGGCCGGAACGGCCACCACAATTGGGTGCCGTAGACGGTGAACGCATCCAGCAAGGGATGGGTGATCAACGCCAGCTGGATCGCCCAGAACCAGCGCACCGGCGCCTCGGCCACGCGACCTCGGCCGGAACGGCGGAACAGCCACCAGATCAGCCAACCGACCAGCGGCAGCACCAGCAGCGAATGGCTGAAGCTGCGATGCACCGTCATCATCGTCACCGGATCATGGGTGAGCGGCAGCAGCAACAGCGAATCCAGGTCCGGCAGCGTACCAAGTGCGGCGCCGGCCAGCAGGGCGGCGCGGCGATGGGCCGGTGGCGCGATGGCGGCCGCAACCGCGGCGCCCAGGACGATCTGGGTGAGGGAATCCATCGGCCAATCGTACGTGGATCTTCGGGCTTTTGTAGGAGCGGCTTCAGCCGTGACCGCCGGGATCTGCCGGTCGCGGCTGAAGCCGCTCCTGCAACACCCGGCTAGGCCGCGCGCGGCAGCGCGAGCGCCTGCGACGGGCCGATCGAAGACAGCACGCGGCCACTGTGGTCGATCAGCTGCAGCTCACCGAGCGCGGTTTCCTGCAGGGCGGTGAGGCTCTCGACCCAGTCGCCATCGTTGGCGTAGATGAGCCCGTCGCGCTCGCGCAGCGCGGCACGATGGATGTGGCCGCAGACGATACCGTCCAGGCCGCGCAGGCGGGCGTCGTCGAGGCCAGCGCTGACGAAGCGCTCGATGTAGCGCTCAGCCGCCCCGCTCTGGCGCTTGAGGTATTCGGCCAGCGACCAATAGCGCAACCCGAGCCGGCGGCGCAGCCGGTTGGTCAGGCGGTTGCCGGTGAGGATGCGGTAATAGAGCCAGTCGCCGAGCTTTTCCTGCAGCCCGCCGAAATGGGTGACCGCATCGTAGTCGTCGCCATGGGTAACCAGCAGGCGGCGGCCATCGCGCAAGGTGTGGATGGCACGCCGGCGGACCTGCATGGCCGGCATCGCCAGGCCGCAGAATCGGCGCAGCGCGCGATCGTGATTGCCGGGCACGTAGATCAGTGCGGTGCCGGCGGCGGCTTGCGCATGCAAGGCCTCGATCACGCGCTGGTGCGCGGCGTCCCAGTGCGCGCGCTTCTGCGCCATCCACCACAGGTCGACGATATCGCCGACCAGGTACAAGGTGTCGCAGCGGAGCGCGGCGATGAAGTCGGCGCATTCGGCGGCGTGGCAATGGCGCGAGCCCAGGTGCAAGTCGGACACGAAGACAGCGCGGCGGGGCGGATCGAGCACGGTCAAGGTCATGCGCAGGTCTCCCGGGACGTGGTGGGGCCGAGGTAGCGTTCGCGCTTCTTGGGCTTCAGGCGTTGCAGGTCGACTTCGATCAGTCCGTCGACCGCGTCGCTGAAGTCCGGGTCCACGCCGAAGGCGAGGAAACGGGCGCCGCCCGGCTCGCACAGTTCGACGTATTGCTTGTAGAGCATCGGCAGAGCCGCGCCGAGTGCATCGAGGTTCTCGCGCAGCACGCGCATGGCGGTGGCCGCGTCCAGGTCCTGGTAGAGCGCCGGCTGCTGTGCCGCGAATGGCCGCTTGGCCGCGGCATGCGCGCGGCCGTCGGCGTGATAGTGCGCGTAGTAGGCGACGATCTGCTGGCGCGCCGCGGTCGGCAGCGTGGCGCTGATCGAGACCGCGCCGACCAGATAGCGGATCTGCGGGTGCGCCTGCAGATAGGCGCCGATGCCTTGCCACAGATAGTCGATGCTGCGGCTGCCCCAGTAGTCCGGGGCGACGAAGCTGCGACCCAGTTCCAGCGCTTCGGCCAGGCGCGGGATCATCTCGTCGGCGTAGTCGAACAGACTGGCGGTATACAGCCCGCCCAGCCCACGAGCGGCGAGCAGCCGTGCGCAGCGCGCTACCCGGTAGGCGCCGGCCACCCGGCGCGCGGGCGCGTCCCACAGCACGATGTGTTCGTACCAGCTGTCGAAGCGGTCCAGGTCCAGCGCTTGCCCGCTGCCCTCGCCGACCTCGCGGAAGGTCAGTTCGCGCAGGCGGCCGATCTCGCGCAGCAGCAGGCTGCTCGGGGCCAGCGTGCCTACCCGCACTTCCTTGCCGTCGGCGGTATGGCCGAGCAGGCGCAACCGCGCCACTTCAGTGGCGATCGCCGCCGCCGGCGCGGCCTCGGGCAATGGCTGTTGCGGCGGCAGCGGCCGGCGCGACAACGCGTAGACCTCGCGCCGCAACTCGGCCAGCATCGGCCGCTCATCGCCACCGGCCGGGTCGAGCCGGCGCAGGGTACCGATCCGCAGTTGCAGGAGCTGCCGGCGCGGTCGCAGCGTCTCGCGCGCCAGCAGGGCCGTGCCGGCCGGGCGGAACAGCGCCGAGGCACCGTAGAACAGCACCGAGTTGCGCGCCTGCACGTGCACCGGCAGCACCGGCGCGCCGCTGTGGCGGGCGAAGCGCAGCACGCCGCGCCGCCAATGGCTGTCGCGTACGCCGCGCCAGCCCAGCCGCGAGACTTCGCCGGCCGGGAACACGATCACGCATTGTTCCTGCGCGAGCGCCTGCTCCACCGCCGCCAGGCTGGCGCGATAAGGATGGCCGCCGAGGACGCGCACCGGCAGCAGCAGTTCGCGCAGCGGCGCGACTGCTTCGAGCCAATCGTTGGCCAGGATGCGCACGTCGCGGCGGCGGCGGCCGACCAGGTCCAACAAGGCCAGCGCGTCGCGGGCGCCGGAAGGATGGTTGGCCAGGATCAGCAGCCGGCCCTGGGCGGGAATGAGCTGCAGGCTGGCGGGATCGCAGCGCCAGGAAACCCGCAGCCAGGCCAGCGTGGCGCGGACGAAGTCCAGTCCGCGCAGGTCGGTATGCTCGGCCAGGAATCGCTCGGCGGTGGCCAGCCCCGACCAATGCCCGAAGCCGCGCAGCAGCGGGCGCACCCAGTGGCCGCGGCGGCCCGCGAACCAGTGCGGATATCGCTGCTGCAGGGCAGTTTCCAGCATCGTGGCCATCTCGACTTCCCGCGTCCCCCGACTGCCGGTGCATGCTCGGCCCGATCGGCGACCGTTTCATGGCAAAGATGCGGCAGGCCGATGACCGGCTGGGACGGTCTTTGCGGCGACGCCTTAACCCGGGGCAACCCGGGAAAAGGCACAATGCACGTCCCGCGCGCGGCGTGTATCATGCGCACCCATCTTTTCATCCGAATCAAGGGATATAAGCCTGATGTCCAGCTACCTCTTCACTTCCGAATCGGTCTCTGAAGGCCATCCGGACAAGGTTGCCGACCAGATCTCCGATGCGGTGCTGGACGCCATCCTGGCCCAGGACGCGCGTGCCCGCGTGGCTTGCGAGACGATGGTCAAGACCGGCGTGGCGATCGTCGCCGGCGAGATCACGACCAGCGCATGGATCGATCTGGAAGCGCTGACCCGCAAGGTGATCGTGGACATCGGCTACGACAGCTCCGACGTCGGCTTCGACGGCGCGACCTGCGGCGTGCTGAACCTGATCGGCAAGCAGTCGCCGGACATCAACCAGGGCGTGGATCGCAAGAAGCCCGAGGAACAGGGCGCTGGCGACCAGGGCCTGATGTTCGGCTACGCCACCAACGAGACCGACAGCTACATGCCGGCGGCGATCCACTTGTCGCACCGCCTGGTCGAGCGCCAGGCGCAGGTGCGCAAGAAGAAGAACTCGCCGTTGCCGTGGCTGCGCCCGGACGCCAAGTCGCAGGTCACCCTGCGCTATGAAGATGGCGTGGCGACCGCCATCGACGCGGTGGTGCTGTCGACCCAGCACGATCCGGGCGTCAAGCAGAAGGACCTGATCGAGGCGGTGCGCGAGGAGATCCTGCGTCCGGTGCTGCCGGCCAAGTGGCTGCACAAGGGCACCAAGTTCCACATCAACCCGACCGGCAAGTTCGTGATCGGCGGCCCGGTGGGCGATTGCGGCCTGACCGGCCGCAAGATCATCGTCGACACCTACGGCGGCTGGGCCCGTCACGGTGGCGGCGCGTTCTCGGGCAAGGATCCGTCCAAGGTCGATCGTTCGGCTGCCTACGCGGCGCGCTATGTGGCCAAGAACGTGGTCGCCGCCGGCCTGGCCGATCGCTGCGAAGTGCAGGTTTCCTACGCCATCGGCGTGGCCGAGCCGACCTCGATCTCGGTCACCACGTTCGGCACTGGCAAGATCAGCGACGACAAGATCGAGAAGCTGATCCGCAAGTACTTCGACCTGCGTCCGTACGGCATCATCAAGATGCTCGACCTGATCCACCCGATGTACCAGCAGACTGCGGCCTACGGTCACTTCGGCCGCAAGCCGAAGGAATTCAGCTATACCGATGCCAGCGGCAAGCAGGTCGCCGCCACGGCGTTCTCGTGGGAGAAGACCGACAAGGCCGACGCGCTGCGCGCCGATGCCAAGTTGAAGTAAGCCGCGCTAGCGCTGCAACCAAAGAGGCCGCCCAACTGGGCGGCCTTTTTGTTCTCTACTCGTCAGTGGGCGCTGCAGATTTCGCGGCTTGCGAGGTGGGGGGTTATTGAGGGGCGCGCGTTGCTTGGGCGGTTTGTTTTGTCGGCTTACGGTGTGGGCACCGCCCTGGCGGGGTGGGCGCGTTAGCGGCACAGGGATGTGCCGCGGCGGTGAGTGCGGACAGGCACCGCCCGAACCGAAAGCGAACATCCCGGCAGGGCGGTGCCCGCACCGTAAGCCAGCAAGAACCACCGCCAACGCACGCGCGCCCTCAATAAACCTCCACCTCACAAGCCATCGGGCCTGCACGAGCTCACACGAAACAGCAAACACTCCCGACTCAACCCGTGTTCTGCACACCCTGCGAAACACCGTTGACGCAGGCCACCAGCGCGCGCAGCAACTCATCATCCTCGCCATCAGTCTCGCGCCAGCGCTTGAGCAGGTCGACCTGCAACACGCTGATCGGATCGATGTACGGATTGCGCAGGCGGATCGACAGCGCCAGCCGCGGATCGTGCTGCAGCAACGACTGCTGGCCGGTCAACGACTTCACCCAATGCTTGGTCAAGGCCAGCTCCTCGCGGATGCGCGGGAAGAAGCGCTCGTGCAACGGCCCGGACAGCCGCGAGAACAACTCGGCGATGTTGAGGTCGCCCTTGGACAACACCATCGCGATGTCATCGAGGAAAGTGCGGAAGAACGGCCAGTCCGCGGCCATCTCCCGCAGCAGTTCTTCGTGACCGGCGTCGATCGCGGCCTGCAGTCCGCTGCCGACGCCGTACCAGCCGGGAATCACCGCGCGCGCCTGGCTCCAGGCGAAGACCCAGGGGATCGCGCGCAGGTTGGTCAGCGCCGCGTCCTGGCCGAGCCGGCGCGAAGGCCGCGAGCCCAGCGTCATCCGCTCGATCACGTCGATCGGCGTGGCCAGGCGGAAGTAGCGCATGAAATCCGCCGCACCGACGAAGCCACGGTAAGCCTGCGTGCTCGTCTCGGCGACCAGATCCATCACCGGGCGCCACTGCACCTCGCGCGGCTCGGGCGCGCGCGGGCGCAGGCTCGATTGCAACACCGCTCCGGTCATCTGCTCCAGCGAGCGCAGTGCCAGCGCGCGAATGCCGTACTTTCGATGGATGACCTCGCCCTGTTCGGTGACACGCAGGCGGCCATCCACGCTGCCGCGCGGGGCCGCATCGAGCGCGCGCGTGGTCTTGCCGCCGCCGCGCACGATCGAACCGCCGCGACCATGGAAGAAGGTCAGCCGGATGCCGGCCTCGGCCGCGACTTCCAGCAACTCGACCTGCGCGCGTTGCAGGCCCCAGCGCGAAGCGGCGATGCCGCCATCCTTGCCGCTGTCCGAATAGCCCAGCATCACCATCTGCACGTCGCCGCGCGCACGCAGGTGGGCGCGGTAGACCGGGTCGGCCAGCAGATCGCCCAGGGTGCCGGTGCCGCCGCGCAGATCGTCCACGGTCTCGAACAGCGGCACGATGTCCAATGGCACCGCGCCGCCCTCGACCAACCCGCCGCGGCGCGCCAGCGCCAACACGGTTAGCACGTCGGCACGGTCGTGCGCCATCGAAATGATGTAGCTGCCGATCGCGTCGGCGCCGTGGCGGCGGCGTGCATCGGCCAACGCGCCGAACACCGCGTCCAGGCGCGCATTGCCCTCGTCGCCCGTGGCCGGCAGCGATTGCGCGCCACTGGCGTACGGCGCCAGCAGCTGCGCGCGCGCGGCCGCATCGCCGTGCTCGAAATCCTCGCGTTGCAATGCGGCAGCCACCGCACGCGTATGCACGCTGGATTCCTGCCGCACATCCAGGCGCGCCAGGTGGAAACCGAAACTGCGGATGCGCCACAGCAGGCGGCGCACCGCGAACCAGCCGGCATGCACACCGCGATTGGCCTGCAGGCTGTCCAGGATCAACTGCACGTCGCCGGCGAATTCCTCAGGGCCGGTGTAGCCGCCAGGCGCGTCGTCGCGGGTGGCGGCCAGGCGCGCGCGCATCAGATCGTTGAGCAGCCGGTACGGCATGTCGGCGTGGCGCGGCCGCGAACGCGCGGCCGCTTCCGGCAGCAGCGCACGATAGGCCTCCAGGCGCTGCCGCAAGGCGTCGCTCACCGGCACCAGGGTGGTGGATTGGCTGAGCAGGCTGGCCAGTTGCCAGAGCTCCTTCAGGTAGCGATCCAGCACCGCGCGGCGCTGCGCGTCCAGGGTCGCGGTGACCGTGGCGGCATCGACGTTCGGGTTGCCGTCCATGTCGCCACCGACCCAGGTGCCGAAGCGCAGCAGGCGCGGCAGCGAGACGCTGGCGCCGTAGGTCTCCTCGATCGCGTGTTCCAGCGTTTCGTACAACACCGGCATGACCCGGTACAGCACCTGGATGAGGTAGAAGCCGACATGCTCGCGCTCGTCGTCCACGCTGGGGCGCACCGGCGAGGAATCGGCGGTCTGCCAGGCCGCGGTCAGCGCCATCCGGAAGCGCGCCGCGTCGGTGGCGCGCTCGCCGGGGGTGCGCAGGCCATCGAGGTCGGCGACCAGGCTGGCGACCATCAGCTGTTCTTTTTCCAGCAGCGCGCGCCGCACCGCTTCGGTGGGGTGTGCGGTGAACACCGGCTCGATATCGATGCGCGGCAGCCACTGCGCCAGTTCGTCCACGGCCACGCCCTGCGCCTTGAGCCGACGCAGTGTGTCGTGCAGACCCTCGGGCTGCGGCGAGGTGCTCGATTCGCGCTGGTAGTCGCGGCGGCGGCGGATGCGGTGCACGCGCTCGGCGATGTTGACCACCTGGAAGTAAGTGCTGAAGGCACGCACCAGCGCTTCGGCATCGCGCGGCGTGCGGCCTTCCAGCTGCGCGCTCAACGACGAGGGCGGCGCGTCGCTTTCGCGGCGCGCGATCGCGGTCATGCGGATGCGTTCGATCTCGCCCAGGAAGGCCTGGGATACCTGCTCGGCCAGGATGTCGCCGACCACCGCGCCCAACCGGCGCACATCGTCACGCAAGGGAATATCGGGTGTGGCAAAGACCAGACTGCTGCGGTACTCGTTCATCGATCACCGGGCGAGAGGCGGTTCGGGGCGTCTGTGGGGGCGCCGGGGCCGCTCAGCCTAACCGAAAAAAGCCGGTCCGCTACGGCAGCCGCCGTGGTTTCTATTGCAACGAAATCGCTGGCGAAACAGGGGTTTGGCGCGACCGTCCGGCAATCGTCCGCGCGGGTCGGCCGAGCCCGCATTCGCATCGCGGCGGCCCTCGGTTCCGAGCCGAGTACACCGCGCCGGACCGGCGTGTTCATTCGCGCCGAGGCATCGACGATATAATTGCAGTTCTGTCCGCCGAGGGGCGCTGCGACCAGGGACCGTCCATCGGTGCCGCTGGCCAGGCTCGGCCGACGGCACACGTACAACGGCGCCCGGAACCTGCGAATACTTCGCCGAAACCGGAGCCATGCCATGAATGCGCAACTGAAGAATTTCTCGACCGACGGCGATTACAAGGTCGCCGACATCTCCCTGGCCGACTGGGGCCGCAAGGAGATCGACATCGCCGAGCACGAGATGCCGGGCCTGATGTCCATCCGCCGCAAGCACGCCACCGCCAAGCCGCTGTCGGGCGTGCGCGTGACCGGCTCGCTGCACATGACCATCCAGACCGCGGTGCTGATCGAGACGCTGAAGGACATCGGCGGCGACGTGCGCTGGGCCTCGTGCAACATCTTCTCGACCCAGGACCAGGCCGCCGCGGCGATCGCGGCCACCGGCACCCCGGTGTTCGCCTGGAAGGGCGAGACGCTGGAAGAGTACTGGGACTGCACGCTGGCCGCGCTGACCTTCACCGCTGCCGACGGCACCCTGCTCGGCCCGCAGCTGGTGGTCGACGACGGCGGCGACGTCACCTTGCTCATCCACAAGGGCTACGAGCTGGAGAACGGCGCCAAGTGGGTCGACGAGCCGGCGTCCTCGCATGAAGAGCAGATCATCAAGAACCTGCTCAAGCGCGTGGCGGTCGAGCGTCCGGGCTACTGGACCCGCGTGGTCCACGACTGGAAGGGCGTCTCCGAAGAGACCACCACCGGCGTGCACCGCCTGTATCAGCTGGCCGAGGCCGGCAGCCTGCTGGTGCCGTCGATCAACGTCAACGACTCGGTCACCAAGAGCAAGTTCGACAACCTGTACGGCTGCCGCGAGTCGCTGGCCGACGGCCTCAAGCGCGCGATGGACGTGATGCTGGCCGGCAAGGTCGCGGTGGTCTGCGGCTACGGCGACGTCGGCAAGGGTTCGGCGCACTCGCTGCGCGCCTATGGCGCACGCGTGGTGGTCACCGAGATCGACCCGATCTGCGCGCTGCAGGCGGCGATGGAAGGCTTCGAGGTCAACACCGTCGAATCGACGCTGGGCCAGGCCGACATCTACGTCACCACCACTGGCAACAAGGACATCATCACCATCGAGCACATGAAGGCGATGAAGGACCAGGCCATCGTGTGCAACATCGGCCACTTCGACAACGAGATCCAGGTCGACGCGCTGGTCAATTTCCCGGGCGTGCAGCACGTCAACATCAAGCCGCAAGTCGACAAGTACATCTTCCCGGGCGGCAACGCCCTGTTCCTGCTGGCCGAAGGCCGCCTGGTCAACCTCGGCTGCGCGACCGGCCACCCGAGCTTCGTGATGTCCAACTCGTTCGCGAACCAGACCCTGGCGCAGATCGATCTGTGGCAGAACAAGGACGTCTACGAGAAGGCCGTCTATCGCCTGCCCAAGCATTTGGACGAAGAAGTCGCGCGCCTGCACCTGGAGAAGATCGGCGTGGTGCTGACCAAGCTCAGCAACGAGCAGGCCGCCTACCTCGGCGTGCCGGTGGAAGGCCCGTACAAGCCGGACCACTACCGCTACTGATCCGCGCGTCACACGCAAACGAAAACGGGGCCCATGGGCCCCGTTTTTTTTTCTTCACCCAACCGCGGGAAAGCTACCCGGCTGATGCGGCTGGGCGCCAGGCGTGGATGCCCTGCGGCGCGAATGTCCTCCGGCACCGATAAAGCCGGTGCCTCCCCCTTTACTTCGCGCCGCAGGGCATCCACACCCGTCGTTCCGGGATTGCGGTGGCTCAACAAATAGCAGCCGGCTCGCTACTCACCCATCCGCAAGCCGAAGGCCCCGGCGCGGCCTGCGGGCCTTCGGGGCGAAATCAAGGGGAAGGCACCGGCTTTATCGGTGCCGGCGGACATTTGCCCCGAAGGCCCGCAGGCCGCGCCGGGGCCCGTCCGATCGCGCAAAGGCAGCAGGCGTTCACCGCACCGGCGAGAACTGCAACGCATCCAGATCGCTGCGGCCTTGCGCCGCGCCAACCACGAGGGTGTTGCGGCCCTGCTGCAATTCCATCGTCACGCGCCCGCCATTGGCCGGCACGTGGTCGTCCAGCCGCCGTCCGTTGACCTGCACCCACAGCTGGCCCTCGCCTTTGCCGCGCAGCTGCAGCGAATAGACGCCGGCCTGCGCCGCCTCGACCGTGTACTTCAGCCATTCGCCCGACTCCAGGCCCGCCACATACAAGCGTTCGCCATCGCGGCCCAGGTCCACGCCATCGTTGCGATAGGTCTGCGCCGGATTCCAGTCCACCCGCTCGCCGCCGTCGCTGACGTGCTGATTGGCCGGCGTGAGGTCGTGGTAGGCGACGCCGTCGCGGCCCATGTCGAAATCCACTGCGGCGACCTCACCGCCGCCGGCCGCGATCGCGTGGTGCTTGAACGGCACCGGCTGCAGCGAATGCGGCGACCGGAACAGCGCATCGACGACATCCGGATGCTGGATATTGTTCTCGTAGCGCACGTCATGGCTGGCGAACTGCATCAACGCGCGCTCGGCGTCGGCGGCCGAGGGCTTGGGTCCTTGCTTGCTCCAGTACGCGAGCAGGCGGCGGTAACCGTCGTTGGGCACGATCTGCAGCGGATTGTTGTAGCGGATCTTCTTCAGCGGCCACCACGACCAACCAATGCCCTGGCCCTCCACCAACTCGATCGCGCGCGCGAACCAGTCATTGGAGTTCTCGCCGCTCTCGCCCAGCCACACCGGCACCTGGTAGCGATCGCGCAGCGCCAGCACCTTGGACAGGGTATCCGGCGTGGTCGCGTCCCAGTATTTGTGGAAGCTGACCACCAGGTTGTTGTCCCATACGCCGCCCTCGAACACGCCGGCGTAGTTGTTGCCCCAGCAATTGCCTTCGACGATGACGATGTGGCGCTTGTCGACCTCGCGGATCGCCGCGGTGGTGCGCACCAGCAGGTCGCGCAGCGGCGCGTTGGCGGTCTCCTTGCAGCCGTTGCGGTCGGCTGCGTCGGCAAAGCCCCAGTTCGGCTCGTTGATGATGTCGTAGGCGCCGATGTAGGGCTCGTCCTTGTAGCGTTCGGCCAGACGGCGCCACAGCGCGATCATCTTTTCCTGGTTGGCCGGCTCGTCCCACAACGATTTCTTGCCGGGGTCGCGGTCGGAGATATTGATGTCGTTGCCCTGCCCGCCCGGCGCGGCATGCAGGTCGAGGATCAGGTAGACATCGTTCGCCTTGGCCCAGGCCAGCAGTTCGTCGGTGCGCCGGAACCCTTCTTCCAGCCACGTCTGCTGGCCCTTCACCGGCTCCTGCTCGACCGGCAGGGTGTACAGGCCGTAGTGCATCGGCAGGCGGATCGAGTTGAAGCCCCAGCGCGCCATCGCATCGATGTCGGCCTTGGTGGTGTGGTTGTCCAGCCAGGCGGTGTAGAAGTCCTGGGTCTTCTGCGGGCCGATCAGCGCCTGGATGTTCTTGCGGATCACCTGCTGGGTACCGAACTGCGGCAGCTCCAGCATGTAGCCTTCCTGCAGCATCCAGCCGCCCAGACCCATGCCGCGCAGCACCACCGGCCGGCCTTCGGCATCGACGATGCGGGTGCCGTCGGCGCGCAGGAAATCCTTGGCTTCGGCGCCGGTCGCCAGCAGGACGGCCAGGCCAAGCAATACGGTCGGCAGGCGCCGCGGGCGCCTCCTCTTGTCAGTCGTCATCGCCAATCCCCTCCCAGGTGTGCGATCGCCGCCGTCGGCGGCAGAGCCCCGATGATGGCATGACAGCGCAAGACAATGAGATCGGAGACGCAGGAATGTGCGCCGCATCCGGTCTGCGCCGTGCCAGCCGCCTCCTGTTGGCTGATAAATGCATCCATCGCGATGAAGAGATACACTTTCCACGACCGCCCCGCCCAGACCTTGCAATGACCCCGATCAGCTTCGAGTTCTACCCACCGAAGACGGACGAACAACGCGCCCAGCTCGACCGCACCGCGCAGCGCCTGGCGCGCTACGCCCCCGAATACGTTTCGTGCACCTTCGGCGCTGGCGGCTCGACGCTGAGCTACACCTCCGAGACGGTGCGCCACCTCAACCAGCACCATGGCTTCGATGCCGCGCCGCACCTGTCCTGCGTGGGCGGCAGCCGCGAGGAGATCCGCGAACTGCTCAAGCTGTACCGCGCAATCGGCTGCCGCCGGCTGGTGGCGCTGCGCGGCGACCTGCCCTCGGGCATGGGCCACCCGGGCGACTTGCGCTATGCCTCGGAGCTGATCGCCTTCATCCGCGCCGAGCACGGCGACGCCTTCCACATCGAGGTCGGCGCCTATCCGGAGACCCATCCGCAGGCCCCCGACGCGCTGGCCGACCTGCGCCACTTCAAGGCCAAGGTCGATGCAGGCGCGAACGGCGCGATCACCCAGTACTTCTACAACGCCGACGCGTACTTCCAGTTCGTGGACGCGGTCCGCGCCGCGGGCGTGGAGATCCCGATCGTGCCCGGCGTCATGCCGATCTCCAACTTCTCCCAGCTACGCCGGTTCTCCGAGCAGTGCGGCGCCGAGATCCCGCGCTGGATCGGCAAGCGCATGCAGGCCTATGGCGACGACGTCGAATCGGTGCGCGCGTTCGGCGCCGACGTGGTGGCTGGCCTGTGCGAACGCCTGGTCGCCGGCGGCGCGCCGTCGCTGCACTTCTATACGCTCAACCTCGCCCGGCCCACCGTGCAGGTGCTCGAACGCCTGGATCGTTGAGGCACGGCGGTCGCCATCGCCGGCCAGGCCGGCTACGCTGCGCGGATGACCTCGTTCCTGCGCGCGCTCCTGCTGTTGGCCTGCCTGCCGCTGTGTGGAGGAGCCGCGGCGGCGAACGCGCCATCGGACATCCATCGCTGCACCGGCCCCGATGGCCAGACCGTTTTCACCGATCGCCGCTGCGAGGACCTGGGCGCCAGCTCGCGGATGCCGCCGCCGGCGCTGCGTGACGGCGAGACCGGGCTGTACCGATACGGCTGCCCGCGCCGCTTGAGCGAGTTGGTCGGCCTGCTGCGTACTGCGATCGAAACCCACGACGTCAATCGGCTGTCGAGTCTGTATCTGTGGAACGACATCGGCGACCCGGCCGCCAACCGTGTCCTCACGCAGTTGGAAGCGATCGCCGAACGCCCGCTGCTCGACATCGCGCCGATGTATCCCGACACGCCGGTGGAAACCTACGCGCCGGCGCCCGTAGCCGAACAGGACACGCCAGCGCCGAACCCACTGCCGCTCAGCGAAGCCGATGCCGCGGTGGCCGAAGCCGAGGCGATGCCGGTCGCGGTGCGGCCGCGTCCTTGGGGGCTGCGCCTGGAACAAGTCCTGGCCAATGGCAGCACGCCGTCGCGCACGGTGTTGCGGCTGCGCCGGCAGTACAACTGTTTCTGGGTGAGCTTCTAGCGCGTCGGCCAAACGCTAGCCGGCGGTCGTTGCCGGCCACAGCGCCCGGATCGCGGCAATGCCTTGTGCGCCATGCCGGCGCGCGTTCTGCAGTTGTTCTGGTCCCAAGCCGCCGATCGCGTAGATCGGCAACGACACGCTTTCGCGCAGCCGCTCGAAGCCTGCCCAGCCGATCGGCTCGGCCTGCGGATGCGTGGCGGTGTGCAGCACCGGGCCCAGCACTGCGAAGTCGCATTGCAGGCGCTGCGCGTGGCGCAGTTCTTCCAGACTGTGGCAGGAAGCGCCGACCGTCGCGTGGGTGGGCAGCGGGCGTGACTCCAGTTGCGCCAGCTGTTCCGATCCCAGGTGCACGCCCAGGTCGAACGCGCGCGCCAGCTCGACGTCGCGATTGAGCAGCCACTGCACGCGGTGTCGGCCGTAGCGCGCATGGATCTGCTGCAGCAGCCGTTCCTTGCGGGCACGATCGTCGCCGAGCAGGCGCAACTGCACCCGCTGCACGCCGGCTTCCAGGGCCACGCCGAGCCGGTCCAGCCATTCGCCGTGATCGCCCGGCTCGGGCGTGACCAGGTAGCGATCCGGTTGCCGCAACGCCGCCACCACCGGCAGGTCGGCCGGCGGCATCGAGTACCGGCTCAGCTGCTCTGGCGCGACCCAGGCCAGGGCCTGGCCCTCGCGGCCGCGCGGCTTGCCCTTCCAGGCACCGATCCAGCGCACCTCCAGGCGCAAGCGCTTGTCGGGATAGCGCTGCGGCACTTCCATCAGCCAGTCGCCGACGTCGGCATCGATGCCCAGTTCTTCGTGCAGTTCGCGCGCCAGCGCCTGTTCGGAGCTTTCACCCGGCTCGCGCTTGCCACCGGGAAATTCCCACAGCCCGGGCATATCGCGGCTTTCGGTACGGCGGGTCAGCAGGATGCGGCCGCGCGCGTCACGGATGACGCCGGCCACGACATGGATCGATCGCAAGGAATCAGGCATGGCCTGACTTTGCCGTGGGAAATGCATCTCAGGCAAGAGCACAGAGCAAGAGCACGGGCAAGAGCGCTGGGCCAATGAGCGGCGTACGGGCTCGGCCCCGGCCGGGACACGCCGTGAATCCATCCCTGGAGGCTCATACGCGCCATCCATGGCGCGTATGGTCCCGGCCGGGGCCGAGCCCGCACGCCCGATAGTTCAACGCGATCTGCTGGTCTCCACCGCTGATCTTGCTGGAGGAGAGCCCCCTTCTGTTAAGGGGCGCGGCGGCGGCCGTGGGGATAGGAAGCAAGGAACACGGGGCCCCGAAGTCCGCTACGCGGACTTTGGGGGATGCCGCCCGCTGCGCGGGCGGCATCACGGACAGCTCAGCTGAGCTGTCCGTGGCAATGCTTGAACTTCTTGCCGCTGCCGCACGGGCACGGATCGTTGCGGCCGACCTTGGGCGCCTCGCGCGTCACCTGCGCGACCGCTGCACCGCCACCGCCCTGCAGTTCGGCGACCTCGTCCTCGGTGCCGTAGCCGCCGGCATCCTGGTGCTGGAACTGCGACTGCCGCAGCCGTGCTTCGGCCTGCAGGCGCTCCTGGGCTTCCATCGCGGCGACTTCCTCTTCGCTGCGGATGCGCACGCGCGCCAGCAGGTTGACGACTTCGCGCTTGACCTCTTCGAGCATCTCGGAGAACAGCTCGAAGGCTTCCTTCTTGTATTCCTGCTTGGGCTGCTTCTGCGCATAGCCGCGCAGATAAATGCCCTGGCGCAGGTAATCCATCTTCGCCAGATGCTCCTTCCAGCCCTGGTCGAGCACGGTCAGCATCACGTGCTTCTCAAGCGCGCGCATGGTTTCCGGCCCGACCGCGGTCTCCTTGTCGGTGAAGTGCGCGTCCACCGCCTGCAGCACTTTCTGCGCGATCTGCTCGGCGTCCAGCTCTTCCTGGCCCTTGGCAAAGGCGACCAGCGGCACGTCCACGCCCAGCTCGGATTGCAGCGTGCTTTCCAGGCCGGGCAGGTCCCACTGGTCGTCGATCGAGTTCGGCGGCACGAAGCGCGCGACCAGGTCGTAGATCACGTCGCTGCGGATGCCGTCGACGTTGTCCCTCACCGACTCGGCGTCCAGCAACTCGTCGCGCTGGGCATAGATCACCTTGCGCTGGTCATTGTTGACGTCGTCGAAGTCGAGCAGGTTCTTGCGGATGTCGAAGTTGTGCGCCTCGACCTTGCGCTGCGCCTTCTCGATCTGGCGGCTGACCAGGCGGTCCTCGATGACGTCGTCTTCCTTCATGCCCATCATCCGCATCGCCTTCTGGACCCAGTCCGAGGCGAAGATGCGCATCAGGTTGTCTTCCAGCGACAGGTAGAAGCGCGACGAACCCGGGTCACCCTGGCGGCCGGAGCGGCCGCGCAGCTGGTTGTCGATGCGGCGCGACTCGTGGCGTTCGGTACCGACGATGTGCAGGCCACCGGCGGCCTTGACCGCGTCGTGGCGGCGCTGCCATTCGGTCTTGACGCGGAAGCGCTGGTCTTCGCTGGCTTCCTCGCCCAGTTCTTGCAATTCGGTCTCCAGCGAACCGCCCAGCACGATGTCGGTACCGCGACCGGCCATGTTGGTGGCGATGGTCACCGCGCCCGGGCGGCCGGCGTTGGCGACGATGGTCGCTTCGCGCTCGTGCTGCTTGGCGTTGAGCACTTCGTGCGACACGCCGGCCTTGCGCAGATGCTCGGAGAGCATCTCCGACGTCTCGATCGAGGTCGTGCCGACCAGCACCGGCTGGCCGCGCTTGTTGCAGTCCTGGATGTCGGCCAGCACCGCATTGAACTTGCCCTTGCGGTTGAGGAAGACCTGGTCCGGGTGATCCTTGCGCACGGTCGGCCGGTTGGTCGGGATCACCACCACTTCCAGGCCGTAGATGCTCTGGAATTCGTAGGCTTCCGTATCGGCCGTGCCGGTCATGCCGG
>Ga0160434_100175_pt1 | contig 32528 bp, 15 predicted proteins | sample HID1973I_E0MG_FD_108273 | JGI IMG/M metagenome (GOLD analysis project Ga0160434, IMG submission 108273) | Enriched mosquito-associated microbial communities from UW Madison campus, WI, USA - HID1973I_E0 MG | ecosystem: Host-associated > Arthropoda: Insects > Digestive system > Unclassified ...
AATGGCGACCAGCCGTTCTTCTGCTGGTTCAACACCACCGCCATCCACATCCACTCGCACTCGCCGCAGAAGTGGATCCAGAAGGCGGTGGACGAGGGCCGCGCCGAAGAAGACGTGGTGCGGGCAAAAATGCTCGAGCACGATGAGCAGGTCGGGCAGTTGCTGGACAAGCTGCGCGAGCTGGGCATCGAGGAAAACACGATCGTCATCTACAGCACCGACAACGGCAACGAGCTGATGCTGTGGCCCGATGGCGGCTATGCGCCGTTCCGCGGCGAGAAGGGCACGACCTGGGAAGGCGGCGTGCGCGTGCCGCACCTGGTCAAGTGGCCGGCGAAGATCCCGCCGCGCAGTGTCTCCAACGAGGTCCAGACCCACGAGGATGTGTTCGCCACCCTGGCGGCGGCGGCTGGCATTCCGGACCTCAAGGAGAGATTGTTGAAGGGCCACACCATGAACGGCACCAAGTACAAGGTGCACCTGGATGGCTACAACAATCTCGACCACTGGCTCGGGGACTCGCCGAAGTCTGCGCGCCGCGAAGTCTATTACTACGATGAAACCGACCTGATGGCCGTGCGCATCGACAACTGGAAGATGCACATCGGCGTCAAGCGTGAAGGCAGCTGGTGGGACCAGAAGTACTACCCCAGCGTGCCGTACGTGTTCAACCTGCGCATGGACCCGATGGAGAAGATGGATCCACAGTCGCATGAGTGGGGCTACATCGGCCGCAAGTTCTTCGCTTCCAAGTTGTGGGCGCCCACGGCCGGCGGGCCGTTCATCGCCGCGCACCTGAAGAGCCTGATGGACTTTCCGCCGTCGCAGGGGGCTGACACCCTCAGCATGAAGAAGGCGTTGGAAGAGGCGCAGCGGAAGATGGAAAACCCGCACGGCAGCAGCAACTGACCCACCCGGCGCGGCGGCCCACCGGCCGCCGCGCCCTGCACTGCCCCAGGAGGGCGCGACATGACTTCAGAGCCCTCTTCGCCCGCTTCCTCCGGCTCGCTTTCCAACGACCTGGCCCGCGGTCGCACCCACCTGGCCAACGAACGCACGCACCTGGCCTATTTGCGCACGACTGTGTCGCTGATCGGCTTCGGCATCACCATCAACCGCTTCAGCCTGTTCCTGATCCAGAGCTCGGACGCGCCCAAGGGCACCCGTTGGGTGCTGCGCGACGCCGGCAACGCCGGGCTCGGCATGGTCGTGCTTGGGCTGGCGCTGCTTGTGTGGTCGCTGGTGCGCTACTGGAAGGTGAGCCACGACATCGAACGCGGGGTCATCGTGGCACGTCACCGGGCCACGATCTTCTTCACCCTGGGATTGTTGCTGATGGGCGGCTTGACCGCGCTGTGGCTGTTTATCGAGCGCTGAGGGCGCGGGACCTTCTCACTTCGGATACAACAAGGTCACCGTGAAGCGCAGGCCCCAGTCGGGGCCGCCATCGGGCTTCTCAAGGTAGGCGCGCACGCCGCCCTGGTAGCTGATCATCTGGCTGCCCAGCTTGGAAATCTTGGAATAGCCGATGTTCAGCGGCACGGTCCACTGATTGCCCTTCCAATCGTAGGTGGATTCCAGATTGAAGGTCAGCGTGCGGCCGCCGCTGAAGGCACGTGACAGGAACGGCTGCACGAAGGTCGAGCTGATGTCGGCGCGATGGCTGCCGACCCCGCCGATGTCGGAGATGTGGTTGATCAGCGCGCCATAGGTCCAGCCGTGCTCCTGCTTGAGCAGCACCAACGTCGGGCCAGCGCCCCAGGTGTCGGCGCCCAGGTCATCGGTGCCGGTGGGAATGAGCAAGGCCGGGCCAATGCCCCAGATCAGTCCGCCGGAAGTGGGTTCCTTCGGCGAGAAGAAGAAACTCTGGGTGACATCCCCAATGCCGGCCTGGTCGGTCCCAGGCACCACATCCTCCTGGTAGATCACCGGCAGGATCGTGCGGGAAATGACATTCCAGTGCTCGGAGATCGAGAACGGCGCCACCGGCTGGATATTCAGCGTATGCCGATAGCCCTCGTCGCCGTAGGTCTCGTCGTAGTTGTACTGCAGCGGCACACTGATCAATGCGGCCACCGGGTTGGAGAGTTTCTTGGCCAGCTCGTCGGCGTCGTGGTCCTGCGCCCACGCGACCGATGGCAGGCTGGCCGCGACTACGAACATCACAGCGGGGGTGTACGGGCGCATGGCAACACTCCATTACAAAAGGGCAAGACGATTGAGGACGATGTCAGGCGCGGCGGCAATCCCTATCCGGCATGCGCTGAAGGAACCACGGGGCGAATGCTGCGCTGCAGGTCGATCATCGGGTCCTGCGGGACGTTGGTCATGCCGGTGCTCGGACGATCCAGATCGATCACCAACCCCACCGCCAGGGTGAACAACAACAACAACAGCGCGGTGGCCTTGGGCTGGCTGGCGCGCTCGTAGCCGACCATAGCCGCGGCGAGCACGGCGAACAGCAGCAGCAGCCGCAGTATCCGCGGCGGTATGTGGGCCTGGCGCGTGGCCAGGCGCTCGGCGGCCAGGTCGATGGAATCATTGGTGGTGCTGACCACCAAAGAAGCGCGCGGGGTGTCCTGGAAGGTGGATACCGCGCCGGTCATGACCGACCACAGCTCGTTCTGCAGCAACTCGGTCTGGTGGTAGCGCACCAATTCCTCATCGGAGGTGCGGGCTTCGCCGAAGGCTACGCGGGCGTCGACATAGCGGCGCAGCACGTCCTGCATGTGCGCCCGTTCGGCCGGCGGCAGCAGGTCCGTGCGCAGCCAGGTCGTGCCCAGCGCATTGGCTTCCTTGACCACCAACTCGCGGCGGCTGTCATAGCGGTTCAGCGCCAGCGAGAAGGTAAAGCCGATCAGCAGCGCGAGCAGGCCCAGGACCGAGTTCATCGCAAATGAGTCTTCGCTGGAGACTTGCTTGCCCTCATCGGCAGCGCGTTGTCGCGCTTGCGCCTGCTGCCGCCGCCGCAGGTACATTCCAGCACGCTGCGAGGCCAACAACACCAGGTAGAACAGGAACGTCAGCAGCCACAAAGGCGTGGAACTCAAGCTATAGGACATCGTCGATTCCCCTCGCCGATGCCTGCATCGGCCGTTGCAGGGAAGTCTGATTGATGCGAAACCTCTGCTGCGTCAGTACTTTTACCGATGCGGCGACAGTGAACGATGCAGTTGGATAGCGTCAGTGCGCCGATGCATGTCATCGAGCACCGTAGCGCGCAGCGCTTCATCTGGCTTAACGAGTGTTACGCCCTCTTCACGCCGCCGCGGGGAACGATTCGCGGAAGGCTTCGGGGAAAGACCATGTCTCGAGCTCCTGCGTTGACTGCCGTGCTACCGCGATTGAATGCCCTGGCCCTGGAGCCCCGGCTGATGTTTGACGGCGCGGCGGCGGCCGATGCCCAGCACCACAATCCCGCCGTCGAGGCGGGACATCGCGAAGCCACGGAGGCCCCTCGGGCCGAGAGCACTGCGCGTGCGGGTGCCGCTGGCGTTGCGCCTGCCGCGCCTGCTCCTTCTGCCGCGCGCGAGTTGCTGGTGATTGATGCGCGCCTCGAAGGGAGCCAACTGCTGGCCGCAGCGGCCAGTCCAAATGCGCAGGTGTTACTGATCGCGCCGGGTGAGGACGGCCTGCAGGCGATCTCGCAGGCACTGGGCCAGTTGGGCCAGGTCGACAGCATCCAGATCCTCTCGCACGGCGCGCCCGGCAGCTTCCAGCTCGGCAGCCGCACCGTCAGTGTCGATGCCGATGCTTCGCTGCGGGCGGCCGTCAGCGCCTGGAAAGGCGCCCTGACGGCCGACGCCGACATCCTGCTCTACGGCTGCCGCGTGGGCGACGGCGTCGAAGGCCAGCGCCTGGTACAGAACCTGGCCGACTGGACCGGCGCGGATGTCGCCGCCTCCGACGACGACACCGGCGCGGCCGCGCGCGGGGGCGACTGGCAACTGGAAACGCATGCCGGCGCGATCGAGCACGGCCTGGCGATCGACGCCCGCGCGCTCGCCGGCTACGCCACCCTGCTCGCAGATGCCACGCCGACAGTGGACCTGGCCGGCGGCGGCGATGTGCTGATCGGCGATGCGTTCTCCTTTACCGCGACCTTTACCAACCCCTCCAGCCAGGAAGGCTACGCGCCCTACGTCGACCTGTTCATGCCGGCCACCGGCCGCGATGGCGACGACGGTGCCAGCTTCGTCTCGGCGACCTACCTGGGCCAGGCGGTCACTTCTTACGTGATCACCTTCGATGCCAGCGGCAATGCCGTCCACCCACTGGCGCGCGACAACAGCGGCCAGCCACTGGTCATCACCGCCGCCAGCGTCGGCATGCGCGCTGGCGACCAGATGGTCGTGCTGGCCCTGCCCTACGCCTCGGTCGGCAGCGACCAGCCGGCGATCCAGATCCAGGTCAACGCCCGCCTGAGCAACCTGGCCGATACCGCCGCCAGTAACGGCGCGCCCGACCTCGGCATCGTCGCGCGCGGCGGTTTCCAGTACGGCAACGACTCGCTCAACAACCCGCTGAGTGATCCTTCGCTGGTGCAGGCCGGCACGCGCAGCATCACCGTGCACCCCACCGTCATCACGCTCAGCCAGAGTATCGATGCGCCCGAAGGCAAGACCGCCACCGGCGAAAACTATGGCCGCCAGCTCACCGTCACCGCCACCCCGGCGCCGGGCCAGACCTTGACCAACGTGGTGCTGGAGCAGGACCTGCCGACCGATATCAAGGTCACCGGCATCACCGCGCCTGCGGGCGGCGAAGTCACTCGGCTGGTGCTCGCCGACGGCCGTGTCGTCACCGGGCAGTCGGAGATCCGCATCCTGCTGACGGCCGGGGCGTATGTGGCGCACTACACGGTGGATATCCCCAGTCTGTCGGGGCCGACCAACGTGGTAGTGGATTTCTTCGTTCCCGATGCCGACGCCACGGGCACGCCGGTACTCGATCCGACCACCGGTGCGCCGGTCGTCATCGACATTCCCGCGCCCAGCGCCGCGGCGCAGTGGGTGCCGCTGGACCCCCGCGATGTCGGCCCCAACGGGACCATCGATCTGACCGGCACCGGCCGCGACGTGACCTTCCTCGCCGAGTCGATCACCCTCTACAAGCAAGCCCAATCGGGTGCGGACGTCGGCTATCCGGGCGCCACGCCCGGCGACTCGTTCAACTATTCGTTGACGATGGAGTTGTCGGACTACTTCCTGTTCGGCATCAGCCGCATCGGCCAGGGCAACTTCGTCATCCTGGATGCGGTGGGCGATGGCCAGGTCCTCAGCGGTGCGCCGACGATGCAGGTCTCGCTCAACGGCGCGGACTACACCATCGCCCTGGTCACGCAGACGGTGAACAACCCGGACGGCTCGACCTCAATCACCTTCGATATCGGCCTGTCGCTGCGCAACCTGTTCGGCAACTCGGGGCAACTGGGCGGCGACATCGCCGACGACGGGCTCCTGCAGGGCGCTACGCGCGTGCTCATCGCCTACACCACGGTGATCGCCCAGGCCTACACCACGCCTTACCCGCAGAGCGAGATCAACGAAGGCGACACGCTGGGCAACGATGCCACCGTGCAGGCCAGCGTGCTGGCCGACCGCATCAATACCACCGGCTACGTCGCCACCGACCACGACGCAGTGACCGGCACGGTGCCGGTCAGCAACGTGGACATGGCGGTGGTCGCGGTCAACGGCGGTGCGGTGCCGGCCAACGGCGAGTTGCGCCCTGGCGACACGGTGACCTTCCGCCTCGGCTACGACCTGGTCACCGGCGATTACGAGAACCTGGTGCTCACCGGCTACCTGCCGCTGCCCTTGTTCAATGTCTCCGGCATCGCCTGGACCCAGGGCGGGGGCAGCGGCCAGTGGGACTTCGGCGGCGGCAACAACAACGGCGACACCAGCGTGGCCGTGCGCAGCGGCCCGGGCAACTCGGTGGTCTTCGACTTCGGCAACTGGAGCGTCAACCAGACCACGGGCAGCCGCATCGAATTGGTGTTCAGCCTCACCGTCGGCGACCAGCCGTTCGCCGACCTGCGCCAGCTCACCGTGCTGGCCACTTCCGACCAGACCACGACCATCGACCAGACCCACCTGCAATCGGCAGCCGCGGCGACGATCGAGTCGATCGCCGAGCCTTCGCTGCAGATGTACCACGGCGTCGTCTCCTCTACCCAGGGCACGATCACCGGTACGCTCGGCAGCTGGAATGCGCCCGGTACCAGCGGCGTGCCATTCGGCGGCAGCCTGCTCGATCCGCTGGCGGTCAACGGCGACATCAGCGGCATCGATGCCGGCGACCGCCTGCGCCTGGCCACCGCGTTGGAGAACATCGGCGGCGGCAGTGCCTACGACGTCACCGCCGACATCACCCTGCCGGCCGGCGTGCAGTTCGTCAACGGCAGCCTGGCCAACGCCAACCTGCTGATCTACCGCGGCGACGGCAGCCAGCTGATCCAGGGCGTCGATTTCAATGTGGTCGGCAACCGCATCGAGTTCGTCGACACCGGCGGCAATGGCGCGCTGCTCGCCGGCCGCGCCGGCTCGGCGAATGACCTGGCCGGCAGCAACGTGGTGGTGATCACCTACGACGTGGTCGTAGTCGATGGCGTGGCGGCCTCCAGCACCCTGCAAAGCGCGGCCACGCTGGCGCGCTATGCGAGCGTGGAAGGCGGCGCCAACTTCACCGAGGGCGACATCGAGCGGGCCGTGCAACAGGTCGCGGCGCCTGCCATCCGCATCGTCTATGCCGACGGCTCGCTGGACAATGGCGATTCCACCGCCGCCCACACCCAGGGCAACGCGCAGGCGATCGGCGAAGCGATGACCTACGACATCGTCGTCACCCTGCCCGAGGGAGAAACCCGATCGCTGCGCATCCAGGACTTCATCCCGGACGGCATGCAGCTGGACATGAGCTTCGCCAATGGCGCCGGCTACCAGCTCATTACCCTGGCCAACGGCAGCGGTGCGCTGTCGGCCAACTTCGCCGGCACGCTGCTGGTTGCCAATGTCGGCGGCATCGGCGGGACGGTCGGCGACAACGGCGTCGATGCGCAGATCACCTTCAGCAGTGCGTTCACCGGTGCCGACAACGTCCTCGGCAACAACAGCTTCGTGCTGCGCATTCGCCTGGTCGCCGCCAATACCGCCAGCAACCAGGACGGGCGCACGCTCAACCATTCCACCCAGCTGACCTATAGCGACCCCGATGGCGACACGCCCAACGGCAGCGTCGCCCTGGACCGCGTGGTCAGCAACCCCAGCGGCACGCCCAGCGTGGTGATCCGCGAACCGACGCTGGTCATCACCCAGACCACCGACACCCTGCCGCCGCTCGGCGTGGACGAGGCGGTGCCGGTGACCTTCTACATCACCATCCGCAACACGGGCAGCAGCAGCGACTACAACGCCTTCGACCTGGGCCTGCAGGACCCGCTGCCCAGCCAGATGAGCGGCTACACGATCCTCGGCTACAGCCTGAGCGGCGGCGCGACCGCCAGCAGCGCCACCCCGTTCGTGATCGACAACGGCGTGCTGCGCCTGGCCAACGGCGTCAAGCTCGACATCCCCGCGGGCGGCAGCGTGATCATCCGGGTCAACGGCACCGTCAACGACACCGCCGCGGGGCTGCCCTCCTTCCCCAACACCGCGACCGTCAGCTGGACCAGCCTGGACGGCGTGCAGCCCGGCGAGCGCACCGGCGTGGACGGCCTGCTCAACAGCGGTGTGCTCAACGACTATCGCGCCAGCAACACGATTGAGGTCCCGGTGCTGCGTGGCGTCTACATTTCCCGCGTCGGCGGCCTGCCCGACACGGCGCCGGCCGATCCGACCTACGATCAGTACGAGAACGTGACCATCGGCGAAGTGATTCGCTACCGCGCGGTGGGGGCGTTCGCCCAGGGCGCGGTCGGCGATTTCCAGCTTCGCATCACCCTGCCCTCCGGACTGGGCTTCATCAACGACGGCACCCTGCGGATCGGCCTGATCTCCGATGGCGGCCTGACCTCGGACCAGGCGCTGGTCAGCGGCGGCACGCTCTACATCAATGGCGACGAAAGCAGCGATCAGGCACAGCCGCTGCGCGTGGACCTCGGCGGCGCGCAGCTGAGTGGCGTGCTCGACATGTCGCGGGTCCAGGTGACCACCGACGCCAACGGCAACACCGTGCTGATCTTCAGCCTGGGCAACATCACCAACGCCGATGTCGACACCGACTTCGAGCTGTACGCCATCGAGTTCAGTGCCCGCGTGCTCAACCAGGCCGGCAACGTGGCCGGCACGGCGCTGGGAGTGAGCGCGGCCGAATTCTCCAGCGGCACGCCGCTCAGCAGCAGCCAGACCGTATACGAGCGCATCGTCGAGCCTGCCTTCAGCAATCTCGACAAGCGCGTGTATGCATTCGACCCGGCGCTGACCGGCACCACCGGCCGCGCCTCGGTGGCGGTGGCGTTCCAGCAGAGCGGCGGCGAGCCGGCCTTCGACGTGGTGCTCAGCGACGCCTTCCCCAACGGCAGCGGCTACACCCTCACCAGCCTGACCATCAACGATGTCGTATACACGCTCGGCAACCTGCCCGCCGGCGTCAGCGTGGACACCAGCAACGGCATCAGCGTGCGCTTCGCGCAACTGGATCCGGGCACGCGCGTGGCGGTGCGCTACGACGTCACCGTACCCAACCAGGCCGCCATCGCCAGCAGCGATGCCAGCCTGACCTGGACCAGCCTGCCCGACGACTTCACCAGTTGGGGCGGCTCGGCGGTGGGCAGCGCCGGCAGCGCTACGGGCGAGCGTACCGGCAGCGGCGTGTCGCCCAATACCTACGTGCTGCGCGAAGGCGCCGGCCTGGGCATCATTACCGGCACGCTGTGGGACGACACCTTCTCCGCCGATGGCAGCACCACCCCGGATGGCACCGGCCTGGCCGGGCAGACCGTCACCCTGACCTGGGGCGGCGTGGACGGCAACCTGGCCACCCCTGCCGACAACGCCACCTTCACCGCGATCACCGATGCCAACGGCCGCTACAGTTTCGGCACCCTGCCCGCCGGCGCCTATCGCATCGACGCGCCGACCGGCACGCTCAGCTATCCGCAGCCGCTGGGCGACCTGCACATCCGCATCGATTCGGATGCCGCCAGCCCGCTCGGACAAATCCTGGTCGGCATGGGCGAAGGCCAGGCCAGCGCCGCCAACGCCGGCTATGTCCACCAGAACGTGGCTCCGGTGAACCAGGTACCCGGCGACCAGCAGGGACTTGAAGATGTGCTGTTGGCGATCGCCGGCATCGGCGTCAGCGACGTCGATGCCGGCACGCGCAACCTCGACGTGTTGCTGACCGTCGCCCACGGCACGCTTTCGCTGTCGGGCACGCCCGCCGGCGTCAGCGTGACCGGCAGCGGCACCGCCAGCCTGCGCCTGACCGGCAGCATCGCCAATCTCAATGCGGCGCTGGCCCTGCTGCAGTACCTGGGCAACCAGGATTACAACGGCCAGGACCTGCTGACGGTGACCACCAGCGACCTGGGCAACTTCGGCGACGTCGACGGCAATGGCACGCCGGGCCAGTCCAGCGATGCGCTCTCCGACCTGGACACGGTGCGCATCGTGCTGGCGCCGGTGAACGACCCGCCGACCGGCGTGGACGATGCCTATACCGCACGCGAAGCCGGCGGCCGGGCCAACGGCACCGCCGGGGTGGATCCGCGCGGCGACTTCCTCGCCAACGACCTGGACGTGGACATCGCCACCAACGGCGACGCGCTCAGCGTCACCCAGGTGCGGGCATTGCTGACCGGCAACGCCGCAAGCCCGGTGAGCGCAAACGTGGCGGTCGCCCTCGTCGGCCGCTACGGCACGCTCTACTTCTATGCCGACGGCGCATTCCAGTACTTTGTGGACAACAGCAATGCGGACGTGCAGGCCTTGCGCACCAGCGCGCAGACTCTGCTGGAAACCTTCCAGTACGACGCCGTGGACAGCGGCGGCCTGGCGACCGGCGCAACCATCACCATCACCCTGCAGGGCGCCAACGACGCGCCAGTAGGCGTCGACGATCGCGGTGACGCGACCGAGGCGGGCGGCGTGCTCAATGGCAGCCTCGGCAGCGACGGCACCGGCAATGTGCTCGGCAACGATACCGACGTGGACAGCGTGGCCAATGGCGAGGCCCGCATCGTCGGCGGCGTGCGCGCTGGCCAGGAGAGCCTCAACCTGCCGTTCAACGGCGTGGCCGCCGGCAGTACGTCGGCCAACGGCACCTCCATCAACGGCCTATACGGCACCCTGGTGATCGGCGCCGACGGCAGCTATCGCTACGTCGTCGACAACACCGACGCCAACGTGCAGGCGCTGATGGCCGGTGAAGAGTTGGTCGACACCTTCAGCTACCTGGTCGCCGATGTCGCCGGCCTGCAGGACATCGCCCAGCTCGACATCCACATCGCCGGCGCCAACGACAACCCCGTGGCGACCGACGACGTCGCCTCGGCGCAAGCCGGCTCCACCGACGACGACACTCAGGAAAGCAATCCCAACGGCAATGTGATCTGGGCGGTGAGCCGGCCCGGCAATCCGCTCGACGATGGCCACGACTACGACGTCGACCACGGCGACCAGCCCAACTCGGTGCTGCATGTGATCGGCGGCGCGCAAGGCGGCAATCTCACCGGCGCGCTCGGCGCGGTCGACCAGGCCGCTGGCGTGGATACGGTGATCCAGGGGCTTTACGGCACCCTCTATCTACGCGCCGACGGCACCAGCCGCTACAACGTCGACAGCGGCAACCTCGACGTGATTGCGTTGACCGCAGGCCAGACCCTGCAAGAAGTGTTCACTTACGAGATCGCCGACAGCACCGGGCTGACCGACCGCGCCAACATCACCATCAACGTGCATGGCGCAGAGGACCCGCCGGTGGCGCAGGATGTGATCGCCATCGGCCAGGAAGCCGGCGGCGTGGCAAACGGCACGGCCGGCAGCGATCCCAGCGGCGATGCCTTGACCAACAGCTCCGACCCCGACGGCGAACCGATTTCGGTGGTCGAAATCCGCACCGGCAGCGATCCCGCTGGCGGGACCCTCGGCGCGATCGGCGTACCGCTGCGTGGCCAGTACGGCACGCTGACGATCCAGGCCGACGGCACCTACCTGTACGAGATCGACAACGCCCTGCCCGCCGTCGAAGCGCTGCGCACTGCGGCGCAGAACCTGCAGGAGGTGTTCACCTTCACCCTGGGCGACGGCACCAACCGCTTCGACTCGGCGACCATCCGCATCATCATCCTCGGCCAGAACGACGATCCGATCGCCGTCGCCGACAGCGCCGACGCCACCGAGGCCGGCGGCATCAACAACGCGCAGCCTGGCATCGACCCGACCGGCAACGTGCTGCTCAACGACACCGATGTCGATGCGGCCGATACCCGGACCGCGGTGGCGGTCAGCAACAGTGGCGGCACCGCGGGCGTGCTCGGCACCGCCCTGCGTGGCCTTTACGGCGACCTGGTGCTGCAGGCCAACGGCCAGTACGTGTACCGCGTCGACAATACACTGGCCGCGGTGCAGGCCCTGCGCACCTATGGCGACACGCTGACCGAGGTCTTCAGCTACGAGATCGCCGACCGCATCGGCGCCCGCTCCACCAGCACCCTGACCATCACCCTGCACGGGCAGGACGACACGCCGGTGGTAGTCGCCGACGCGGCCGTGGCGGTCGAGGCCGGCGGCATGGCCAACGGCACGCCAGGCACCAACCCTAGCGGCAACGTGCTCGGCAACGACAGTGATGTCGATGCCGGCGACACCCTCAACGTCAGCAGCTACCAGTTCGGCAGCACGCTGGCGCTGGCCGGCCAGAGCCTGGCTGGCCGCTACGGCACCCTGACGCTCAACGCGAACGGCAGTTACAGCTACGTCGTGGACAACAACAACGCGGTGGTCCAGGCGCTGCGCACCAGCGCCGACACCTTGACCGAGACCTTCACCTACCTGGCCATCGACACCGCGGGCGCCACCCGCAGCACCACGCTGACCATCACCGTGCAAGGTGCCAACGACAACCCGGTGGCCAACGACGATCTCGCCCTGGCCACCGAGCAAGGCGGCGTCGGCAACGACACCGGCGGCTCGGCCCCCAGCGGCAACCTGCTCGGCAACGACCGCGACGTCGACGCCAACGACACCCGCACGCTGGACGGCGTGCGCACTGGCAACGAGGGCGCAGGGGGTGCCTTCGACGCGGTGGCCGGCACCGTGGTAGTGCGCGGCACCTACGGCGACCTCACCCTTGGCCCGAACGGTGCCTGGCAGTACACGTTGCGCGACGCTGACGCCAACGTCCAGGCGTTGCTGCCCGGTCAAATCGTCACCGAGCAGTTCACCTATCGCATCCACGACCTGGCCGGCGCACAGGACGCGGCCACCTTGACCATCGTGGTGGTAGGCGCCAACGATGCACCAACCGCCAGCACCCGCATCGAAACCGCGGTCGAAGCCGGCGGCATCGGCAACCAGTCCCCCGGTACGGACCCGTCCGGCACCCTGGTCGACAACGTCGGCGATGTCGATGACGGCGTGGCGGGCCTGCAGATCAGCAACTTCAACAACGGCATCGCCATCGGCACCCTGGGTCAACGCCTGCAAGGCCGCTATGGCGAACTGCTGCTCAACGCCGATGGCACGTTCCAGTATTTCGTCGACAACGACAATCCGGAAGTCGAGGCGCTGCGCGGCAGCACCGACCGCTTGTTCGATGGCTTTTCCTACACGGTCACCGATCCGCATGGTGGCAGCGCCACGGCCGAACTGCTGGTGGTCATCCATGGCGTGAACGACACACCGGTGGCCAGCGACGACTACGCCGACGCGTTCGAAGCCGGCGGCGACGACAACCGCACGCCCGGCGTCAACCCGCGCGGCAATGTGCTGCTCAACGATGCCGATGCCGATACCGCCGCCTACGGCGAGACCGCCGTGGTCACTGCCATCCGCGCCGGCGGCGAGAGCGAGAGCGGTACGGCCGGGACGCTGGGCGTCGAGTTGCGCGGGCGCTACGGCTGGCTGCTGATCCGCGCCGACGGCACCAGCAGCTACCGACTGGACAATGACATGGCCGAGGTCCAGGCCCTGCGCGGCGCCAGCGATACGCTGGAGGAACGCTTCACCTACACCCATGCTGATCGCGACGGCGCCAGCGACCAGGCGACGATCCACATCGTCATCCACGGCGCCAACGATGCGCCGGTGGCGCGCGACGATGCCGCCGCGGCCGTGGAAGCAGGTGGCGTGGCCAATGGCACCCCGGGCGTGGATCCGACCGGCAACGTCCTGGACAACGACAGCGACGTGGATGGCCCCGCCTACGGCGAGCAACTGCAGGTCATCGCCTACCGCAGTGGCCTCAACGGCACGCTTGCCGGCAACGTGCTCGCCGGCCAATACGGACAACTGGTCATCAATGCCGATGGCAGCTTCCGGTACGTGGTGGACAACGGCAATCCGCTGGTGGAAGCATTGCGCACCGCCGGTGACCAGATCAGCGAGAGCTTCGTCTATGAAGTGCGTGATGCCGCCGGCGCGGTACGCACGGCAACCCTGACGGTGACGATTCGCGGCACCAACGACGCGCCGGTGGATCAGGACGACATAGCCGTGGCGGTGGAAGCCGGTGGCGACAGCAACCAGACCCCGGGCGTCGATCCGGCGCTGCAGGTGTTTGACAACGACATCGACGCCGATGGCCGCAACTACGGCGAAACCGCTAGCGTCGTGGCGATCCGTACCGGGGGCGAAAGCGAGACGGGAATCGCCGGCGTGGTCGGCTCGGAACTGCGCGGCCGCTATGGCTGGTTGCTGATCGCCGCCGACGGCAGCGCCAGCTACCGCCTGGACAATGACATGGCCGAAGTCCAGGCACTACGCGGCCCCGGCGACACGCTGGAAGAACGCTTCACCTACACCCATGCCGACCGCGAGGGCGCCACCGACCAGGCCACGATCACGGTGCTGATCCGCGGCGCCAACGACGCGCCGGTGCCGCTGGACGATGCGGCCCTGGCGATCGAGGCCGGCGGCCTGGCCAATGGCACGCCGGGGTTGGACCCGGACGGCAATGTGCTGGACAACGACAGCGATGTCGATGCGCCAGCCAACGGCGAACAACTGCAGGTGCTGGGATATGGCAACGGCAGTGGCAGCGTCGGCGCCGGACAGGTATTGGCCGGCCGCTATGGGCAACTGGTCATCAACGCGGATGGCAGCTACCGATACGTGGTCGACAATGGCAACCCCATGGTGGAGGCGCTGCGTACGCGCGGCGACCAGCTCAGCGAAAGCTTCGTCTACCAGGTGCGCGATGCGGACGGGCTGGTGCGCCAAGCCACCCTCACCCTCACCGTGCAGGGCAGCAACGACAACCCGATCGCGCGCGATGACCAGAACGTGGCCAGCGACGAACTGCCTGCCCCGCAAGCCACCGGCAACGTGCTGCCCAACGACAGCGATGTCGATGCCGGAGATGCCCGCAGCGTGGTGGCGGTACGGCCGGGTGGCGCGGCGGACGCCGGCGCCGATGGCGCCCCGGGCAGTTCGATCGCCGGCCGCTACGGCACGCTGGTGCTGCAGCCTGACGGCAGCTACCGCTACGACATCGACATGAACAACCCGGACGTGCTCGCCGCCGCCGGCCTCGGTCGCGTGCTCACCGACGTGTTCACCTACACCATCGCCGACCTGGCCGGCGCCACCAGCCAGGCGCAGCTGTCGATCCAGCTCGACATCGCCGCACCGTACATCCCGCCCGGTCGTGTGCAGGACTACTTTTCGCGCTACGACGAAAGCCGCATCGCCCCGGACCTGTTGCCCGTGGTGCAACCGGTGGTGTTCGTCGGCCCCACGGTCGAACGCCTGGCACTGGAACGCGACCTCACCCATGGCACAGGCCTGGACAATGGCCGCCGCCTGGACGGCGATCGCTACCGCGTTTCCAGCAGCATCCTGGCGCCGCTGGGCGAAGTGTCCGGCCAGTTCGTCGCCCGGGCCGTGGCCGAGAGCCGCACGGCCAACACACTGGAATTGACCCAGTTCGCCCAGCGCGAGGGTCGCGGCAACCTCAGCGCCGACGGGCTGCTGCCCACGCCCGGCCTGGAAGCCTTGACCCCGCATGGCCTGCTGCACGGAGACTTCGCGCCACGCACCGGCGCCGAATCCGCCCCCGGCTTTTCGCGCCAGTTGCGCGAGGCCGCCCGCCAACGCCAGCTGCCGGCGCACTGACGAATCCGCCATGAAGACGAGCCTGCCCGTGATCCGACCCAAGGCCTTGATCGTGTCGTGCGCCGCCACCCTGCTGCTGGGTGCCTGTGCTTCCCAGCAACCCAAGCCCTACAGCGAGGACGAACTGCGCGAGCGCGTCGTGCAGGACCAGCAGCGCATGTACGCCGACCAGGAGCCGGTGACCGCACCGATCACCTTCTACGAGGCGGCCGCGCGCGCGCTCAAGTACAACCTGGACTACCGCCTCAAGTTGATGGAAAGCGCGCTGGCCGCCGACCTACGCGATGTGTCGAGCCACGAGATGCTGCCCCGGCTGGTCGCCTCGGCCGGCTGGGTGGGCCGCAGCAACGACTCCGGCGGCACCTCGATCGGCATCGAGGATCGCCAGCAGAGCCTGCGTCCTTCCACTTCCGAAGAGCGTTATCGCAACCTCAACAGCCTGGGCCTGAGCTGGAGCCTGCTCGACTTCGGCGTGGCCTATTACCGCAACCAGCAGAAGATTGACCAGGTGCAGATGGCCGAGGAACGCCGGCGCAAGGTCGCGCAGAACGTGCTGCAGGACGTGCGCAATGCCTATTGGCGGGCGCTGGCCGCGCAGCGCTTGATGCCCGAGGTCGATCGGCTGCTCGAGCGCACCAACCACGCACTCGACCAGGCGCGCGAAGCCGAACGCCAGGGCGTCACCGGGCGCCAGGAGATCCTGGCATACCAGCGCTCGCTGCTCGATGCGGTGTACATGCTCACCGTGCGCCGCCAGGACCTGGAGTTTGCCCAGGCCGAGCTGGCCGCGCTGATGTCGTTGCCGCCGGGCTCGCGCCTGCAACTGGCCGACATGCCCGAACCCGCCCTGCCCGATCAACTGGCTGGCGTCGACCAACTGGAACAGCTGGCCCTGCGCCAGCGCCCGGAGATCATGGAAGAGTGGTACCGCAAGCGCGTGGACATGAACGACATCAAGATCGCCAAGGCGCAGCTGTGGCCGAACATCTCGCTGAGCGCCGGCTACCAGTACGACTCCAACAAATACCTCTACAACAACCACTGGAGCGATACCGGCCTGCAGGTCTCGATCAACCTGCTGCGGCTGACCCAGTACCCCTCGCTCAATCGCGCCCAGGAATCGCAAGCGCAGGCCGACGACTTCCGCCGTATCGCCCTGTCGATGGCGGTGTTGACCCAGGTGCGCGTCGGCGCGATGCGCTACGCCCTCGCCCGCCAGGAAGTCCGCTTCGCCGACGAGAGCCTGCGCGTGGACGAGCGCCTGCTCGACTACGCGCGCGCCGCACGCGGCACCGCCTTGGGCTCGGAGCTGGAAGTGATCCGCACCGAGAGCCGCACGCTGCTGTCGCGATACCAGCGCGAGGCGGCTTATTCCAGCGCGCAGGCGGCCTGGGGCCGGCTGTACAACTCGGTCGGGCTGGATGTGTTCCCGGAGCAGATCCAGTCGCACGACATCAAGACCCTGGCGGCGCAGCTGGAAGCCACGATGCGCCGCAATGAACAAGCCGGGCTGCTCGCCGCGCCGGCCGGAGCGCGCGAATGAGGCGTTCGCTGCAGGGCCTGGGCGGTGCGCTCGCGGCGCTGCTCGTTCTGTCCCCCGCGGCCGCGCAGACCAAGCGCGCGGCCGACCCCTACAGTGACCCCAACGCCATCCGCGTGCTGCTCAGCGCCGAGAACGAGACCACGCTGTCGGTGCAGATGAGCGGCACGCTCGGCCCGCTGAAGGCACGATTGGGGCAAAAGGTCGGCAAGGGCGACACCCTGGTCGCGCTGGAATGCGGCGAAGCCACGGCCCGCGCGCAGGTCGCCGAGGCCGAGCTGGCCATGGCCAAACAGAATCTGACCGCCAAGCAAAGCATGCGCAAGCTCGATGCCATCGGCGACATCGAGGTCGCCACCGCGCGCACCGACGTGCAGAAGGCCGCTGGCGCGCGCACCCTGGCCAACACGCAGGCCGCGTACTGCCGCGTTCGCGCGCCCTTCGCCGGCCGCATCGCCAAGGTCTACGTGCGGCCCTACCAGACCATCTCCGCCGGCACGCCGGTGTTCGACCTGGTCGGCGACGGTCCGCTGCGCCTGCGTTTGAACGTGCCCTCCTCGCAGATGCGCAACCTGCGCGATGGCATGCCGTTCCAGTTGCAGGTGCTGGAGACCGGCAAGACCTACCCAGCCCATGTCAGCGCGGTGAATGCACGCGTGGATGCGGTGGCGCAGACGGTGGAACTGGAAGGCCGGCTGGATGCCGAGTATCCCGAGCTGATCGCCGGCATGAGTGGCATCGCCAAGCTCGGCCCCACGCGATGAACGTGTCTACCGCCGCGGCCTCCGCCCCCTGGCTGATGGCGCTGGCGGCGCTGCGCGACCGTGCCATGGCGGCCGACTCGCTTGGTGCACTGGCCTTCTCGATCGTCAACGATCCGCATCCATTGCTGCGCTACCACCAGGCGCTGGCCTTCGATACGAGTGGCGCGCGACCGCGGCTGTTGGCGGTGTCGGGGTTGGCGCTGCCCGAGGAGGCATCGCCGTATCTGGTCTGGCTGGAGGGCGCCTCGCGTTGGCTGCACGAGACGACGCAGGGCAGCGAGCCGGTCTTGATGACGCGCGACACCCTCGCCCTGCCGGACACGCTTGCCGAAGGTTGGGACGAATGGTGGCCGCCGCATGTGTGGTGCGTGCCCCTGCACGGCCGCGATGGCGCGCGGCTGGGATTGATCGTCTTCCTGTTCGACGAACCGCCAGAGCCGGCGCTGCTGACGCAGCTCAAGCCGGTGACCGCGACCTGGGCGTACTGCTGGCAGGCCCTGACCCGTCACCGTCGGGCCCGGCGCTGGGCCCTGAGCAAGCGCCAGCGCTGGATCGCGGCCGGCGTGGTGGTCGCCATCCTGTTGCTGCCAGTACGCCAGACCGCCTTGGCGCCGGCCGAGATCGTCTCGCGCAATGGCCAGGTCATCAGCGCGCCGCTGGACGGGGTGATCGCCGAATTGCTGGTGCGCCCGAACCAGGCGGTGCGCAAGGGCCAGCCGTTGCTGCGGCTGGATGAGACCACGCTGCGCAATCGCGCCGAGGTGCTGCGACGGCAGGTGGCGGTGGCCGATGCAGAGCTCATGGCGGCGAGCCAGAGCGCCTTCGACAGCAGCCAGAGCAAGTCCGAGCTGATGCTGCTGACCGGCCGCTCGCAACAGCAGCGCGCCGAACTCGAAGCGGTCGAGGCGCAACTGCAACGCACCGAAGTCACCGCGCCGCGCGAAGGCGTGGCCGTGTTCTCCGATCCCAACGACTGGATCGGCCGGCCGGTCAACACCGGCGAGCGGATCATGCTGCTGGCCGATCCGCGCCAGCCGGCGATGCTGATCCAGCTACCGGTGGCCGATGCCATCGCCCTGGAACGTGGCGCGCGCGTCACTTTGTTCCTGTCGGCCTATCCGCTGCGACCGCTGCGTGGACGCATCCTCGAGACCAGCTACCAGGCCCGCGCCAGCGATGACAATGTGGTGTCCTACCGGTTGCTGGCCAGCGTCGAGGGCGTTCCCGAACATGCGCGGCTCGGCCTGCACGGCACCGCCAAGGTCTATGGCGATCGCGTGGTGCTCGGCTATTACCTGCTGCGGCGGCCGATTGCCGCACTGCGCGGCTGGAGCGGCCTGTGACCACACTCGACATCGCCGACCTGCCGCTGCCGCCGCTGCGCGAGGACCTGCGGCTGCAGACCTTGCCGGCCGACCGCGGCGGCCAGCCGGGATGGATGATCCAGGACACGGTGGTCAACCGTTTCTACCGCGTGGGCTGGCTGGAGTTCGAAGCGCTCAGCCGCTGGGGCGGCACCGCGCGCGAACTGGCCGCACGGATCGCCCGGCAGACCGCGCTGCGGCCCTCGGCCGAGCAGATCCTGCAGTTCACCCAGTTCCTGGAACGCCACCAGTTGTTGCGCCTGCCGACCTTGGCGCTGGAAAAGCTGCGCGTGGACAGCGAGGCACGACGCCGGTTCAGCGCCCGCTGGCTGCTCCACCACTATCTCTTCTTCCGCATCCCGCTGGCCCACCCCCAACGCGGCTTGCAGCGCGTGGCCGCGCGGCTCGGCTGGCTGTTCACGCGCTGGACCGTGGTCGCCATCCTGGCCTTGAGCCTGCTCGGCATCGTGTTGGTGGGCCGGCAATGGGACGAGTTCTCCAGCGCGGTGGTCGACTCCTTCAGTACCGAGGGCCTGCTCAGTTTTGCCGTCGCCTTGTGCGTGGCCAAACTGCTGCACGAACTCAGCCATGCGCTGGTCGCGACCCGTCTCGGCCTGCGCGTGGCGCACATGGGCGTGGCCTTCGTGGTGATGTGGCCGATGCTCTATACCGACACCGGCGAGGCCTGGCGCCTGCCCCGGCCCAGCCAGCGCCTGGCGGTGGCCAGCGCCGGCATCCTCGCCGAACTCGCGCTGGCGGGGCTGGCGACACTGGGCTGGGCGCTGGCCGACCCTGGCGCCACGCGCGATGCCTTGCTCTACCTGGCGACCACCGGCTGGGTGTTGAGCCTGGCGTTGAACGCCAGTCCGTTCACGCGCTTCGATGGCTACTTCATCCTTTCCGACCTGCTCGACTTCCCCAACCTGCACGAGCGCTCGTTCGCCCTGGCACGCACCGCGCTGCGCCGCAGTGTGCTCGGACTGCCCGAGGCCTGGCCCGAGCCGTTGCCGACGGCGCGCCGCCGCGGCCTGATCGCGTTCGCCATCGCGACCTGGATCTACCGTTTCGTGTTGTTCTTCGGCATCGCGCTGGCGGTCTACCACTTCTTCTTCAAGGCCTTGGGGATTTTCCTGTTCGCCGTTGAAGTGGGCTGGTTCATTGTGCTGCCGGTGATGCGCGAGCTGCGCCACTGGTGGCGCCAGCGCGCCGCGGTCCCTACGCGCTGGCGGCGCGCACATGTCATCGTGCTGCTGGGGCTGGGCGTGATCCTGCTGGTGCCGTGGCGCGCCCAGGTGCACGGCTATGGCGTGGCGCGCGCGGCGCAACAGGTCCGGGTCTACTCGCCCTTCCCGGCGCGGTTGCAGCAACTGCACGCGGCCGGTCGCGTCGCCGCCGGCGCGACCCTGATCGAACTCGAACAGCCCGACATCGCCGCGCGCCTGCACGGCACCGAGGCCAGCCTGCATGCGTTGGATGGGCAGCTGTCGGCGTTGCTGGCCGATCCCCAAGGCATCGGCCAACAAGCCGCGATGCGCCAGCGCGCCGCCGTGCAGGTGGGCGAAGCCAGCGCGGCGCAGGCCGAGCGTGCACGCCTGCAACTGCGCGCGCCTTTCGCGGGCATCTGGAGCGACCTCGACCCTGATCGCCGACCCGGGCAATGGGTCGGCAGCGGCGAGTCACTAGGCGTGCTTTACGACCCGACGCATTGGCGCGTGGATGCTTACATCAAGCAGGAAGACGTGCCACGCCTGCGTGTCGGCGACCGCGTGCACTTCTATCCCAAGGGCAGCGCCCGTCGCCTGGATGGCCAGGTCGCTTCCATCGCCAGCACGCGCGCGCGGCAGCTCGACTGGCCTGCCCTCGCTGACCGCTATGGCGGTCCGATCGCCACGGCGAAGAACGCCGACGGATTGGCGCCGCGGCTGCCGGTGTTCCATGTGGTGATCGACCTCGCCGAACCGCTGCCGCATCCGCGCGAGGCACCGGGCGAGGTGCAGATCGCCGGCCAGCGGCGCAGCCTGCTGGCCAGTGCCGGAACCTGGGTGGCGGCGACTTTCCTGCGCGAGAGCGGGTTCTAGCAGGGTCTCGCGCATCGGCCCCGTGGCCGATGCGCGAGCAATGCGCCCTTAGTTGGTCCGCATCGTCTCCAGTTCCTTGAGCCGCTTCATCGCGTCCTGCTGGCGCAAGGTGCCGTAGTTGATGTTGCTGGGATTGAGCGAGCTGCCGGCCTGGTACGGGAACTCGTCGAAGTCCTGGAAGAAGGCCTTGATCTGCGCCTGGATCGGCACCAGCAGCCACATCTGCTGGCCAATGAACTGCATCGCGCCACCGCCCTCTTCGATGCCGCGCTCATAGGGGTCCATGCGCAGGTTGGTGATCGTCGCCCACGAAGTGACCTCGCGCTTGGCCGTGGCGATGTTGCCATGGCTGGCGACCGCGAAACTCACCTTCCAGTCCGCATAGCGCACGGCATTGAGATTGCCGCCCTGGTCGAAGTAGTACAGCGCCTGGCGCGGGCCCTGCTTGGCTTCGCCCTTGAAGTACTGGGTGAAGTCGTAGCCATCAAGGTGGACCTTGAAGGTCTTGTCGCCGACCTTGTAGCCCTTCTTCATCTTGCCGGCGAGGTCGTCGACGCCTGCGGCCGCGGCCAGGGTCGGGAACCAGTCGATCAGCGAGATGATGTCGTTGTAGGCCGTGCCCGGCTTGATCACGCCCGGCCAGCGCACCATCATCGGGATGCGCATGCCGCCTTCCCAGGTGGTGCCCTTCTCGCCGCGGAACGGGGTCATGGCGCCATCGGGCCACAGCGCGATCTCGGCACCGTTGTCGGTGGTGTAGAGGACGATGGTGTTGTCGGCGATGCCGAGCTTGTCGAGCTGATCGAGCAACTGGCCGACGTGGCCGTCGTGCTCGACCATGCCGTCGGCGTGCAGGCCCTTGCCGGTCTTGCCATCGGACTCGGGCTTGAGATGGGTGAACACGTGCATGCGAGTGGTGTTGAACCAGACGAAGAACGGCTTGTCGGCCTTGGCACTGCTGTCGATAAAGCCCTGCGCCGCCTCCAGGAACTCCTCGTCGATGGTCGGCATGCGCGCCTTGTTCAACGGCCCGGTGTCCTCGATCTTGCCGCCGGCCTTGGAGTGGATCACCCCGCGCGGGCCGAACTTCTTCTTGAACGCCGGATCCTTCGGATAGAAATAGCCTTCCGGCTCTTCTTCGGCGTTGAGGTGGTACAGGTTGCCGAAGAATTCGTCGAAACCGTGGTTGGTCGGCAGGTGCTGGTCCTGGTCGCCGAGGTGATTCTTGCCGAATTGGCCGGTGGCATAGCCTTCGGCCTTGAGCACGTCGGCGATGGTCGGCATCCAGTCGGCAATGCCGTGCGGGTCGCCGGGCATGCCGATGGTCAGCAGGCCGGTGCGGAACGGCTCCTGGCCCAGGATGAACGAGGCACGGCCAGCGGTACAGCTCTGCTGGCCATATGAATCGGTGAACAGGGCGCCTTCGTTGGCGATGCGGTCGATGTTGGGGGTCTGGTACCCCATCAGGCCGCGGGTGTAGGCGCTGATCTGCGGGATGCCGATGTCGTCACCGAAGATGACGAGGATGTTCGGCTTGCGGTCGGGCGAAGACGCTTTGGGGGCCACAAGTTACTCCTAGCTTCCCTTGCGGGAACGGGAAAGGAGTGCCCAGCATCTGCCCAGGCTGGCCGCGCTTCATCGGTAAAATACGCAAGCCTTGTCAGTACTTCTACTGTGTACGCGTGATGGCACGGCACACATCAACTGGCGCGTTGTCGCACGCCCTTGGCAGTGAGGCTGGCCAGCGCATCGAGCAGTTGCGCCAGGCGGTAAGGCTTGGTCAGGAACATCGTGCCTTCGGGCAGCGCGCCGAGCTCGCTGCGCGGATAACCCGAGGTCAGGATCAGGTGCAACTCCGGGTACAGAACCCGCACGCGCTCGGCCAGTTCGATGCCCGACATGCCGTTGGGCATGGCCACATCGCTGCAGACCACGTCGAATTCGCCCTGCTCCAGCTTGACCAGCGCGTCGCGGCCGTCGACCGCGGTGGTGACGTTGTGCCCCATCAACTCCAATGCTTCGCAGACGACGCGACGCAAATCGGTGTCGTCCTCGACCAGAAGGATTCTCTGTTGATCCATTGCCATTCCGAGACCTGCTACTCCGAGACCGGGAACGACAACCGGATCGTCGTCCCCACCGCCACTTCGCTCGATATCCGCACGAAGCCCCCTGACTGCGCAAGAAATCCATACACCTGGCTCAACCCCAACCCGCTGCCCTTGCCGATGTCCTTGGTGGTGAAGAACGGTTCGGCGGCGCGGGCCAGGACGTCCGGCGGCATGCCGTGCCCGGTGTCGGCCACTTCAATATACGCGTATTGCTGCTCGGGCACTTCGGTCAGGCTCGGGGTCCGGTCGAGGGCGAGCCCGGTGCGGATCTCGATCACCCCGCCGGCCGGCATGGCGTCGCTGGCATTGACGATCAGGTTGAGCACGGCCGCTTCGAGCTGGGTCTCGTCCACGCTGACCAGCGGCAGGCCTTCGGCCAGCGCCAGGTGGCACGAAGTGCTGGGCCCGCAGGCGCGGCGGTACAGGTCGGCCGAGCGTGCCATCAGGTCGCTGAGCGAGTGCAGGTCTGGCGAGAGGGTCTGCGCGCGCGCGAAGGACAGCAGCTGCCGGGTCAGCAAGGCGCCGCGGTCGGCGGCGCGCTGGGCGGTTTCCATCAGGCCGGTGACGCGGCCGTCGTCGTTCATGCGCAGCGCGGCCAGGTCCAGCGAGTTGATGATGATGCCGAGCAGGTTGTTGAAATCGTGGGCGATGCCCAGGGTGAGCTTGCCGACCGCTTCCATCCGCTGCGAGGCGATCATGGCTTGCTGGGCGTGTTCGAGATTGCGTTGGGCTTCGTAGCGTTCGGTGATGTCGCGGGTGATCTTGGCAAAGCCGATTGGCTGGCCGTTGTCCTGGACCGAGTCGATGACCACGCTGGCCCAGAAGCGCGAGCCGTCCTTGCGCCGGCGCCAGCCCTCTCCGGCGAAGCGGCCTTCGTCGCGGGCAATGGAGAGGTTGCGTTCGGGCAGGCCGGCGTCGATGTCGTCGTCGGTGTAGAACATGCGGTAGTGCTGGCCGATCACTTCGGCGGCGCCGTAGCCTTTGATGCGTTCGCCGCCGGCGTTCCAGCTGCGGATCCGGCCTTCGGGATCGAGCATGTAGATCGCGTAGTCGGTCACGCCTTCGATGAGCAGGCCCAGTTGGCGCAGGTCGTCGTCCAGGGGACGCGAGCGGGCTGAGCGTGAGGCTTCTTCAGACATCTGCTTTCTTGCTCCCTGCTAGGGCTTGGGGCTGGACCCTATCCGACGCTTTTTGATGTGCCAGGGTGGTGAAGGTCCCCGGGTGGGGTTGCTTGGCGGGCGCGTGAAGATAGCAGATTTGGGGGGGTGGGCGGCCTGCGGCCGCGGGTGCCTTTTTTGTTGTTCGCAAGTTTGGGCTTGGCTGCGCGCGAGGCGGATCGGCTTGCTAGCTTCTCTCGCGGCCTGCGGGGGCGTGGCCCTTTCGGGACACGCCGTGAACCCGTCCATGGGGGCTCCTTGGCGACATCCATGTCGCCAAAGGTCCCGAAAGGGCCACGCCCCCACAGTCCCTACAGTTCCTGCATGCGGAGGGGAATGGCCAGTGCGAAAGCGAGAAGCGCGAGGTTGGGAGTGATGGGGTGGTTAGAAGGTGTAGGTCAAGCGCGCCACACCACTGTTCGAGGTGTAGCCCTTGCCTACTTCCGGTACGTATTGCACCGAAAGGCTCAGGTGGTTGGCGTTGAGCAGTTCGGCGCCCAGGGAGAACCGGCCCAGGGTGCCAGGGCCCGCAGTGTTGAGGTCGAAGCTGTCGCTTCGCGGTTGGTCGGCAAATTGCGCTGTCGTCGTCCAGTCGCGGTTGTTGCCAAATTCGGCCGCGGCGCTGGCAAAGGGTCGCAAGGTCAGGCCGTGCGACAAGGCGATGGTGCCGCCCAGTTCGATGCCCGCTACGCCGATCAACGCGGTGTCGGATTGACCCTGTACTGCCAGGCGGAACGGGGAGCTGCCGTTCTCGGTGAAGGCTTGGTCGTCGACGTGGATGACGTGGCCTTCGAGGAAGGGACGCAGGAAGCCGCTGTTGCCCATCGGCAAGCTGTAGGCGGCTCGCAGGTGGGCACCGGCCTGCCACTGGGTCGGCTTGGCGTCGGCCTGGTCGGTGATGCCGGCTACGCTGATCTCGCGGGTCGAGCGGTAGTGACCGCTCGCGGCGTCTATGCCACCCGATAGTTCCAGGCGGCCGGCGTCGTAAAGCAGGCCCACGCCGCCCAGCAGGGCGTCGCCGTCAACATGCGCGGTGCCGTCGGCGTCGTGCAGGCGGCTGTCTTCGTAGGCTAGTGAGCCGGTCAGGGCGAGGTCCGGGGTGAGCTGCACCTGGCCGCCAGTTTGATAGGCGGTGGTGTCGGCGCGGTAGCCAAGGGCGTCGTGGGTCTGGTCTTGCTCGGCACCGTTGACGATTACCCGGCCCCAGGCGCAGGTGTCGGTGCTCTTGGCCGCGAGCGGGGCGTTGGAGCAGCCGCCGTAGAGGTTCATCGCGAAGTCGCGGCTGCTGTTGTAGCGGAACGCGCCGATCGCGCCCAGCGCTTTGCCCGACATGGCCGAGAGGCCCGAAGCGTAGGAGGGAGCGTCGCCGATGCCGGTCAGGCGGGTGAAGCCGTCATCCATCGTCGCGCCGCTGTCGAACAGTGTCTGCAGGTTGTCCGCCACGGCGCGCTGGTTGGCGCCGAGGTCGCTGGCCTTGGCGCTGAACATGGCGGTGGGCGTCACGTGCAAGGCTTTGCCGTCGGTGTCGAAGTGGTAGCTGTAGAGGTGCGTGTCGGCGGCGGATGCCAGGGTCGGGTCGAGGCTCAGGTTGCCGGTGGCGGTGGCCAGGGTGAGCGTGGTGTTGCGCATCACGGTCGGGCGGACTTCGACCTGGCCGGCAATCGTGGCATCGCCATCGATGGTCAGCGGCGTAGCGGTCTTGCCGGAGAAGTCGCCGTTGACCACGATCTTGCCGCCGGCGTTGTTGAGCAGGTTGCCCTGCACCGCCAGTGGCGTCGCGCGGATGTCCATGACGCCGTTGTTGCTGACGCCGCAGGCGCCGACGCTAACCTTGTCGCCGGCGTCGAAGGTGCCGTTGTTGGTGAAGCAGCCGGTGCCGCCGCCGTTGTTGAGCAATACGTCGCCGCCAAGGGTGCCGTTGTTGATGACCTGGGTGTCGCCGGCCACGCTGTAGACCGCCACCGAGTTGGTCTGCGAGCCGTAGGTGTAGAGGGTGCCGTTGTTGGTGATCGTGTTGACCACCGGGTTGCCGTTGCTGTCGTTCTTGCCGGTACCGCCGTGGTCGATGTAGATGCCGGCCGAGGCGCCGTTGGCCGAGGTCGGGATCGCCTGTTCGCCAACGAGAACCTTGCCGGTGCTGCCGATGGTGATGTTGATCGGTGCGTTGGAGCTGCTGTCGCCCATGCTCTGCGCCACGATGCCGGCCGAGCCGATGTTGGTGGCCCACACGGTGCCGTTGATGGTGGCGTTGATCGCGCCACCCGTGCCGCTGCCGCCGGCGCTGCCCATGAAGATGTTGCCGTCGTTGATGACGCGGCCGCCGCCGCCACCGATGGACTGCAGCACCATCGCTGGCGAGTAGCCGCCCACGGTGCCGACCGAGGCGCCGGCATTGACGGTCGCGTTGATCACGCCGCCATTGCCCGAGGCGCTCTTGCTGCCGCTGAAGTAGACCGGCGCTGAATCCAGGCTGGCCTGCCCAGAGATGCCGCCGGCCACGCCACCGCCGCCACCAATCGACTGCGCCAGCACGCCGATGGCGTTCTCGCCGTAGGTCTGGATGTTGTCGCCCACGGTCACCGACAAGCCGCTGTTGCCGCTGGTCGGGCTGTTGACGCCATCGTTGTTGACACTGCCGGTGGTCTTGCCCGAGCCGAAGAAGTCCGACACGGTGCTGCCGCTGACCTTGCCGCCGAGCTGCAGGCCACCGCCGCCGCTGATCGATTGGGCGAGGATGCCGTAGCTGTTGTCGCCCTTGGTGGTGATGGTGCCGCCGGTGGCGGTGGTGACGTTGACCAGGCCGCTGCCGCCGGAGGTTTCGCCCTTGTCGCCGCCGAACTTGAAGCCGACGTCGTAGCTGCCGCCGTGGGTGCTGGCGTCGCCGCCGGCGCCTTCCAGGTCGCTGGCCAGGGTTTTGGCGATGCCGCCACCGCCGGTGATCGACTGGGCGATGATGCCGCTGGAATCGTGTGCGGCAGTGGAGATCGCGTCGCTGCTGGTCACCCGCACCTGGCCCGAATCGTAGCTGTTGCCGCCGTTGCCGCCGACCGACAGCGAGATCGACTTGAACGCGCCATCGTTGGCGTCGTCGTCGCCAGCGTCCTTGCTGCTCGCCTTCACCGACGACGCCGATACGCCACCGACACCGCCGCCACCGGCGATCGATTCGGCGACGATGCCGGCCGCCAGCGCGCCCTTGGTGTAGATCGCGCCGTTGTTGCCGACGCTCACCTGGCCGCCGTAGCCACCGCCGCCACCCGAGCCGCCGACCGACAGGTTGCCGCTGTAGTCGTTGGTCGAAGCGGTGCTGGCGGCGCCGCCCTTGCCACCGCCGCCGCCGATGGCCTGGGCCAGGATGGCGTCGGAGTGATTGCCCAGGGTGGCGATCTCGCCATTGTTGGTGACCTCGACCTGGCCAGCCGAACCACCGCTGCCGCCGGCCGCGCCGAGCGAGACGGAAAGCTGGATGCTGGTCGATTCGTTGTCGTCGTCGGTCTCGCCCTTGGATTGGGCGGCATCTTCGAGGTCGTCGTCGAGGTCGTTGTCGGCCAACGCCGCGGCGCGTACGCTCGCCACCTGCGAGGTGCTGTCGGCGAGCAGGCTGTTGGTGAAGTTCACTGCGTTGTTGAGGCCGAGATAGTTGTTGAGCGCAGCGCTGCCGTTTGCGTCAAAGGCCTGGGTCAGCGTGCTGGTCGCGGCCCCGGCATTGCTGCCGCTGTTGCCGCCGGCACCATCGGACTTCTTGGTGGCGATGTTGGAGCCAGCCTTGCCACCGACGCCACCGCCGCCACCGATCGACTGGGCGATGATGCCGTTGGCGTCCGCGCCAAAGGTGACGATGGTCGACTTGGCATCATTGAGCACGCTGACGCCGTCGATCTCGTTGCCGCTGCCATCGATGTGATACGTGTTGCCGCCGTTGCCGCCATTGGCGCCCATGGTCACGGTCGCCACGTACTGGCCCTTGGCCGAGCCGGCCGCGCCACCGCCGGCGCCACCGCCGCCGCCAATCGATTGCGCGCCGATGCCGAACGCGCCGTCGCCGAGGGTGATGATCGAGCCGCCGACGTTGTTGGCGGTCGCGCCGTAGCCATCGCCGCCGGAGGCCCCGGTGCCGCCCATCGTCAGCGTGGTCGAGATCTTGGTCTCGCCGCCGCTTGACGAGGCCTGGCCATCGCCGGTGCCGCCGGCGCCGCCACCGCCGCCGACCGACTGCACCAGCATGCCGGCCGCCGACTCGCCGGTGGTCAGGATCAGGCCGCTGTTGTTGGTGGTCGCCGCGCCGCCGTCGCCGGCGGTGCCGCCCTTGCCGCCGAGCGCCATGCTCGCTGAGATGTCGAACTCACCACCGGTGGCGGTCGAGGCCGACGAGGAATCGCCACCCGCACCGCCGCCACCGCCGATCGACTGGGTCAACATGCCGACTGCGCCTTCGCCGCTGGTCGTGACCAGGCCAGTGTTGGTCGCGCTGAGCAGGCCGCCGCTACCGGCCTGTCCGCCCGATCCGCCGAGCGCTGCACTCAAGGAGATGCTGACGTCTTCGGCCGCGTACACGCGCGACTTCGCCGTCGCCGCGCCACCGATACCGCCGCCGCCACCGATCGACTGGGCGAGGATGCCGTAGCTGTCCGAGCCCTGCGTGGTGACGCGGCCGTCGTTTTCCGCCGTGGTGCCCGCACACGACGACACGCAGGCATCGCCACCGGCGCCGCCGTTGCCACCCACCGCCATCGAAGCGCCGAATCCGGCCGAGGTCGATTTGCTGTAGGCCGCGCCGCCCTGGCCGCCACCGCCGCCGATCGACTGCACCAGCAGGCCCGGCGCGTGCGCGCCATGGGTGAGGATCTCGCTGCCCTGCTGGCTGGTCAGCGAAGCGCTGTAACCGCCACCGCCGCCACCGGCCGTGCCGCCGACCACGTAATTGAGGCCCACGCTGGAACCACTGGCATCACCGCCGTTGCCGCCACCTCCGCCGATCGACTGCGCAGCCAGGCCATCGGAACCGAAGCCGAAGGTTTCGATCGTCGATTGCAGCGCGACATTGACCGTATTGCCGTTGACGCCGTTACCACCCTCGCCGCCCACTGCGAACACGCCCTTGGACACGCCGCCGGAACCGCCACCGCCGCCGATGGATTGGGCGAGCACGCCGGGCGAGCCTTCGAACTGGGTCGGATCGACATGCAGGCCGGTGCGCACGTTGAGGCCGGTGCCGGTAACGCTCACGGTGCCGGCAGTGCCGCCGGTCGAACCGGAACCGCCGTTGGGGCCGATCACGTATTGCGACGGGGTGCCGCCATCGCCGCCGTTGCCGCCGAGCGATTGCGCCAATATGCCCGGTGCGTAGGTGCCGTTGGCGGCGATCTCGCCACCGCTGCCGGCACTGCCGTCGATAGTTACGATGACATTGCCCGCATTGCCGCCAGCGCCGGCATTGCCGCCCGAGCCGCCGGTGCTGCTGGCCTGCCCGCCCGCGCCGCCCTGCGAAAGCACGTGCAGTGCCGCGTCGCTGGTGGCGCCTTGAGCGATGATGACGTTGGAGCCCACGGTGACATTGACGTTGTTGCCATTGCCGGCCAGGCCGCCGCTGCCGCCTTGCGCGCCATCCACATCTTCGGCGCTGCCGCCATTGCCGCCATTGCCGCCCACGCTCTGCACCAGCACGCCGGACTCGCCGACAAAGCCGTTGTTGGGGTTATTGCTGGTGTTGTAGAAGTTGGCGGTGACGACGCCGGCGTTGCCGCCGATGCCGTCGGTGGCGTCGGCGCCTTGCGAGTTGTAGCCGGTGCCATAGTCGCGGCCTCGGCCGCCGGCGCCGCCCTGGCTGGAAACCAGCACGCTGCGGTTGAAGGAGTTGGTGTAGCCGTCGAGGGTAGCGTTGATGCTGCCGCCGGCGCCGCCGACACCGGAGGTGCCGTCGCTGCCGCTCATGTTGCCCTTGCCTGCCGCGCCGCCTTCGCCGCCGAGCGAGATCAGGGTGATGCCGCTGATGCCGTTGGTTTCGTCGGACGATTGCGCGGTGACCTGGGTGCCGACCGAGATGGTGAGGTCGCCAGCGGTGTTGCCGGCGCCGCCATTGCCGCCGACCTTGTCGAAGCCGCCGCCGGTGGCGTCGGAGCCCTGCGCTCCGGCGCCGCCGATGCTCACGGCGTTGATCGGCGAAGAGGCGATCTGCAGGTTGCCCTTGCTGTCGTACTGGGAGTAATCGTAGAGCGTGGGGCTGCCGGCGACGACGAGGTTGATGTCGGCCGCGACACCACCAGGACCGCCGTTGTAGCCGTTCTTGTCGTCGAACACGGGATCGGAGCCGGAGCTGCCGGCCGGGCTGCCGGGACTGCCGCTGGTGTTGAGGTAGCAGGAGATGTGGCTGCCGGCGGTATAGAGCTGGCAGCCGTCGGCGAGCGCGTTGCCGGAGGCCATCGTAGTGGCGATGCCGGTCGCGATGACCACGGGACTGATCGGCAGCGCGGTGACCGCGATGGCGTTGAGCAGTGCAAGGGAGAGCGCGCGCTGGCGGGGGGTGCTGGCGCGCTTGCTGGCTGCGCTCGACGAGGTAAACGACTGCATGACATTAGGCTCCTGGGGTGGTGAGGGGAGCCTAGTGACGCTGCAGTTTTTGCACTTGACCTAGGTCAGGTGCAGGGGTTTCGTGCGTGATCGGGTACGGATCGAGTCAGTTGGGGTACATGCGACTCGCGCTGCTCAACAGCACCCCAACTATTCAGCCGGCGCCGCTTCCACCGAGGCCTCCAGGTTCGCCAGGAACTGGCTGAAGCCGCCTGCGGCGCGGGCGCTGCGCCTTGCACTGGTAATCACGCAAGGGTCGCCGCGGCGGGCGATGGCGATGCCCGCTGCTGCAAGTTGCCGCACCAGGGCAACGTCTTCGCCGCAACGCAGTTCGGGAAATCCGCCAACGGCGCGGTAGGCGTCGGCGCTGCAGCCGAGGTTGGCGCCATGGACGTGTGGGTGTTCGTCGACGGGCGTCTCCCACCGCTCGAAGGCACGACGGGTGGCACTGCAGTAGCCGCGCCAGTCGGCAACGCGCACGGGGCCGCAGAAGACTTCGGCACCACAGTGCAGTTGGCCGGCCAGCCAGTGCGCCGGGACGCGGGTGTCGGCATCGGTGCTCGCCAGCCAGCGGGCACCACGCGCAAGCGCAGCCTCGGCGGCGGCGGCACGGGCGGCGCCGACCCCGGCGGTGGTGGCGACGGTATGCGCATGCCACCGGGCCGCGATGTCGGCGGTGGCGTCGCTGCAGCGATCGAGGGCGACAAAGATTTCCACCGGCTCGCCTTGCAGGGCAGGATGCGCGGCCGCGGCGCGCACAGAGCGCAGGCATGCGCCGATGCGGCGCGCTTCATTGTGGGCCGGTATCAGCACGGCGATCATGCCAATCCCTCCCGCTCGGCAATGCTGGGGCCCGGCCACCACGCCTGCATCAGCATGTCGGCATCGCGGTAGTCGTGCGCCGGCGCGCTGCCGAGTGCGTCGGACAGCTGTTGGTGAATGTGTTCGGCGCTGTGCTGGCGGCCGTCGAAAGGGCGACGCCAGTGGCAGGCTATCAGGCCGCCGCCCTCTTCCAGCGACCCCGCCAGTTGCTGCGCGGTCAGCCGCAGCGCGGCCTCGTCGAGGTAGTAGCCCACTTCGCTGAAGACAATCAGGTCGAAGCGGCCTTCCGGCCATTGTTGCGGTTGCCGCGAGCATTCGAAGCTCAGGTTCGGCAGTGGACCGGCGGCGCGGGCCTGGGCAATGGCGCCGGCGGAAACATCGGTGCCGGTAATGTGTTCGCAGCGCGCGGCCAACAGGCGCGTGAGTTCGCCGGTCGAGCACCCCAGCTCCCAGGCGCGACCGAAGCGCGGCCGCGGCAGCATCGCCATCAGGAGCTCGCGCTTGCGGCGCTCGTACCAGCGGTGGGCGTAGCCGAAGGGATCGGCGTGTTGGTAGAGGGCGTCGAAATCCGCAGTCATACGCGCAGGAAGACTTCGAAGGGTCGATAGAAGCGTGCCAGTACCGATGGCGGCAGGACCGGCGTGGCCACCGCAGGCGAGGCAGCGCCGGTCTGGGTGGCAAAGCAGCGCAGCGCCGCTGCCTTGCGTTCGCGGCAGGCTGGGCCCAGCAGGTAGCGGCGGATGTGCGGGCCGAAGGGTTCGGCGTCGGGTTGCGCCCAGTGCCAGCCCCAGATCGGATACTCGTAGTGGACCAGGCTGAGCGCTGCAGCGACTTCCGCGGTCGCCGC
>Ga0160434_100181_pt1 | contig 31399 bp, 27 predicted proteins | sample HID1973I_E0MG_FD_108273 | JGI IMG/M metagenome (GOLD analysis project Ga0160434, IMG submission 108273) | Enriched mosquito-associated microbial communities from UW Madison campus, WI, USA - HID1973I_E0 MG | ecosystem: Host-associated > Arthropoda: Insects > Digestive system > Unclassified ...
GCGCCAGGCCGGCGAAGCCGGGCAGCGTCATCGTGGCGCCGAACATCGACATCACCGCCACCACGATCAGCAGGTTCATCAGCAGCGCCACCGAGGTGATCACGCCGAACATGCGGTAGTAGATGGTGAAGAACACCAGGGTGAACACGAATGCGTAGAGCACCGCGGTGATGCCGCGCTCGACGTTCTCGGCGCCCAGGCTGGGTCCGATGATCCGCTCTTCGACGAAGTCCATCGGCGCGGCCAGCGAACCGGCGCGCAGCAGCTTGGCCAGGTTCTCGGCCTCGCTCTTCTCCAGGCCGGTGGTCTGGAAGTTCTTGCCGAACACGCCGGCGATGCGGGTCGGCGACAACGCCTCTTCCTTGACCCGCACGCTACGCACTTCCTGGCCGTTGACCATGGTCACGGTCGGGATGCGTTCGATGTAGACCACCGACATCAGCTTGCCGACGTTGGCGCTGGTGAAGTCGAACATGCGCTGGCCGGCGACGTTGTTGAGGGTGATGCTCACCGCCGGCAGGCCATTCTGGTCGGTGCTCACGGTGGCGTTGACCATCTGGTCGCCGGAGACGAGCACGCGCTTGTTGAGCAACACCGGGCGGCCGCTGTCGCGGATCGTGAACAGCTTGGCCTCCGGCGGAATGCGGCCGGTGCGCTTGGCCTCTTCGGCATCGCCTTCGACCACGGCGCGGAATTCCAGCGTGGCAGTGGCGCCGATCAGGCGCTTGGCCTCGGCGGTGTCCTGCACGCCGGGCAGCTGCACGACGATGCGGTCCTCGCCCTGGCGCTGGATGATCGGCTCGGCCACGCCCAGCTCGTTGACGCGGTTGCGCAGCGTGGTGATGTTCTGCTCGATCGCGCTGCCGGCGATCTGCGCCAGCTCGGACTGCGGGATGCCGACGGTGACGCGGTTGCCGCTGACGTCGTAGCTCAGCGTCGGCTGCGACTTGGCCAGCACGGCGCGGGCGCGGTCTCCGGCATCGGCGCCGGCCGACGGGCTCAGCGTGGCCACGATGGTGTTGTCCGGCCGGCGCTCCACCGACTGGTAGGCGATGCGGTTGTCGCGCAAGGTGACGCGGATGTCCTCGGCATAGGCGTCGATGCGCTTCTCCAGCGCCGCCCGCTGGTCGACCTGCAGCACGAAGTGCACGCCGCCCTGCAAGTCCAGGCCCAGCACCATGGGCTTGCCGCCCAGCCTGGCCAGCCAGTTCGGCACGGTCGAGGCCAGGTTCAGGGCGACGGTGTAGTTCTCGCCCAGCGTGGTACGCAACGCATTGCTGGCCTTGCTCTGGGTTTCCAGGCTCGGCAGGCGCACCATCAGGCTCTCGCCTTCCACGGCCACCGACTTGGGCGTGATGCCGGCCTTGGCCAACTCTTCCTGCACGCGAGTGCGCAGCGCATCGTCGAGCTGGGCGCCACGGCTGGCGGTGATCTGTACGGAAGGATCCTTCTGGTAGATGTTGGGCAGCGCATAAAGCACGCTCAGGCCCAGCACGAGCAGGATCAGGACATATTTCCAGCGAGGAAATTCAAGCATTGCGGAACCCCGCGCGGCGCCTCCCCGGCGCCACGCCTCAAGAGGAAGACTGGATCAGGCGGACTTCAGCGTGCCCTTAGGCAGCACGTTGCCGACGGCGGCCTTCTGCACGCGCACGCGCACGTTGTCGGCGACCTCGACGGTGACGAAGTTCTCGCCGACCTCGACCACCACGCCGGCGATGCCGCCGGAGGTGATGACCTCGTCGCCGCGCGAGAGCTTGTCCAGCATGGAGCGGTGCTCCTTCTGGCGCTTCATCTGCGGGCGGATCATCAGGAAGTACATCACCGCGATCAGGATGATCGGGAACAGCAGCGTGCTGAGCCCCATGCCACCGCTGGCCGGTGCACCCGCGGTCTGCGCCTGGGCGGCGGGAATCAGGAAGTCGAGCAGGTTCATCGGTTGCGTCCTTGGTTGGGCCGCCGTGCCTCGGGCGCGACGGTCGTTGCGTTTAGGGTCGCCGGAGCGACGCAGAGCCCCCGATTATGCCACGGGCCGCGCCAGCCGCACCGGCCTGGCGCGGTGCGGCGGCTCGGTCACCGCCCGGCCACCGCCCAGGTGCCGGCGACGGCGGATCAGCCGCCTTGGCCCGGCAACGCCGGTGCCTGGCTGCCAAGGGTCAGGTAGAAGGACTGCCTGAATGCGGCAAAGGTTCCCGCCTCGATGGCCGCGCGCATGTCGGCCATGAGCTTCTCGTAGTACCACAGGTTGTGCAGGGTCCCCAGCATCGGCGCCAGCATCTCGTTGCAGCGGTCCAGGTGGCGCAGGTAGCTGCGGGTGAAGCCGCCGCTGCAGGCCGGGCAGCCGCAGCCAGGCTCGATCGGGTCCAGGTCGCGCTCGTACTTGGCGTTGCGGATGCGCACGGTGCCGAAGGCAGTGAAGTAGTGTCCGTTGCGGGCGTTGCGGGTCGGCATCACGCAATCGAACATGTCCACGCCGCGCGCCACGCCCTCGACCAGGTCCTCCGGCCGGCCCACGCCCATCAGGTAGCGCGGGCGATCGGCCGGCATCCGTGGGTGCAGGTGTTCGAGCATGGCGTTGCGCTCATGCTCCGGCTCGCCGACGGCCAGGCCGCCGATCGCGTAGCCGTCGAAACCGATCGACTGCAATCCCTCCAGCGAACGGCTGCGCAGGTCCGGGTGCACGCCACCCTGGACGATGCCGAACAGCGCCGCATCGTTGCCCAGGCCATCGTGCGCGTCGCGCGAGCGCTGCGCCCAGCGCAGGCTCAGTTCCATCGAGCGGCGCGCCACCTCCTCGGTCGCCGGGTACGGCGTGCACTCGTCGAAGATCATCACGATGTCCGAGTCGAGCACCTTCTGGATCTTCATGCTCTCTTCGGGGCCGAGGAACACCCGCGCGCCATCGGTCGGCGAAGCGAAGGTCACGCCCTGCTCGCTGATCTTGCGGCGGTGCGCCAGCGAGAACACCTGGAAGCCGCCGGAGTCGGTCAGGATCGGGCCGTCCCAGCGCGAGAACCCGTGCAGCCCGCCATGGTCGGCGATCACGTCCAGGCCCGGCCGCAGGTACAGGTGAAAGGTGTTGCCGAGGATGATCTCCGCGCCCAGCGAGCGGATCTGCCCCGGGAACACCCCCTTGACCGACCCATAGGTGCCCACCGGCATGAAGGCCGGGGTCTGCACGGTGCCGCGCGGGAACGTCAGTTGGCCGCGGCGCGCGTGGCCGTCGGTGGTCTGGAGCTGGAACTGCAATCGGGACATGGGGATGGTTTGGAACTCAGGAGTTGGAATCGAAGCGACCAGCCGTCGGCTCAGGCGCCCGCGGCCTGCGGCTCGGACGCCCACAGCAACATCGCATCGCCGTAGCTGAAGAAGCGGTAGCGCTGCTCGATGGCGTGCCGGTAGGCCTCGAAGATGCGCGCGCGCCCGGCGAACGCCGACACCATCATCAGCAACGTGCTTTCCGGCAAATGGAAGTTGGTGACCATCGCGTCCACGCTGCGGATGCGGTAGCCGGGCAGGATGAAGATCTGGGTCTCGCCGGCGAACGGGCGCAGCTCGCCGTCGACGGTGGCGCTCTCCAGCGAACGCACGACGGTCGTGCCGACCGCGATCACCCGACCGCCGGCCGCGCGCGTGCGCCGCACTTGTTCGACCAGCTCCGGCCCCACGTTGAGCCATTCGCGATGCATGACGTGCTCTTCCAGCGACTCCACCCGCACCGGCTGGAACGTACCCGCGCCGACATGCAAGGTCACATGGCCGAAGCCCACCCCGCGCTCGCGCAGGCGCGCGAACAGCGCCTCGTCGAAATGCAGCCCGGCGGTCGGCGCGGCGACCGCACCGACCTCGCGGGCGAACACCGTCTGGTACCGCTCGCGGTCATCGACGCCGGGCTCACGGCGGATGTACGGCGGCAACGGCAAACGCCCCGCGTGCAGCAGCCATTGCTCCAGCGGCTCGTCGACATCGAAGCGCAGCACGTAGAACTCGCCGTCGCGACCGAGCACCTCGGCCTCGCCGCCGGCGTCGAGCTGGATGCGCCCGCCCGCCTTCGGCGATTTGCTGGCACCGATCTGCGCCCGCGCCTGCTGCGCGCCCAGCAGGCGCTCGATCAGGATCTCGACCCGCCCGCCGCTGGCCTTGTGGCCGAACAGCCGGGCCGGAATCACCCGGGTGTCGTTGAAGACCAGCAGGTCGCCCGGCGCCAGCAAACCGGGCAGATCGCGCACGTGCAGATCCTGCAGCGCCGCCGGCGCCGGCGGCACGATCATCAGCCGACTGGCCGAACGCTCGGCCAAAGGCGCCTGGGCGATCAGTTCTTCGGGCAGCTGGTACTGGAAATCGGACTTCTTCAAGGCAGACTTAGCGCCGGGCGTAGGACCGCCTATTGTAGCCGCCCCGCCCGGCCAGGCCTGCCCGGCCTACTCGGTGTGTTCCTTCAGCTTGATGCCCTGCACCGAATTGCCGGTCAGCTGCAGGTCCAGGCGGGGCTTGCCCAGGCGCTTCTTGATCAGCACATCCTCGCCATCGTCGATTTCGATGTGGTAGTCCTTGCCGATGGCTTTCTTGAGCGCGTCGCGGATCAGCCGGGCGACATGGTTCTCGTGCAGGTCCTTGGCCACTGGCACGTCGATCTGCTGCGAGGTGCCGCCTTCGGGGGTGACGGTCAGTTGCAGGCTGCCGGCGGTGTCGGCCTCGCCGTCGACCTTGATCCGCCATTTGTTGGACGGCGCGGCCTGGGCGGTCGCCAGCCAGGCCAAAGCCGTCGCTGCTACGGTTGCGCGCAGGAACCAGCGCCGATGTGCCGGGGAATTTGCGGTGGACATGACGGTTACTCCGTTGGGTCGCTGGCGTCGATGATGCTTGCGGCCCCGATCCGGCGCCATCGGGAAAATTACTGGCCTGGCAGCGCCTCGCGGCCGCTTCACGAATGCCGGTTCTGACCCGGCTCGCTGGCCGCCCTTGTAGGAGCGGCTTCAGCCGCGACCACCGGTATCGCGCAGTCGCGGCTGAAGCTCCTACAAGGGGCGGGCGGCGCGCGTAGCCGGCCGGGGGCCGGTGCGCCGCCGGCAGCCACTGCGGCCTGGCCGGCTCAGCGCTCGAACTTGGTCGACAGCACGATCGAGGATGTCGTGCGCTCCACCCCCTCCAGCGCGCCGATCCGGTCGGTCAGCACATCGATCTCGCCCACCGATGAGGTCACCGCCAGCGCCACCAGGTCGTAGGGGCCACTGACCGAATGCAGCTCGCGTACCTGCGCGATCTGCTGCAGCGCCTTGACCACCTGCGCCATCTGCTTGGGCAGCACGGTGATCATGATGTGGGCGCGGATGTAGCCGCGCTCGACCTCATCGTGGACGCGCACGGTGTAGCCGGCGATCACGCCCTGCCGCTCCAGTTTCTCGATCCGGCTCTGCACGGTGGTACGCGACACGCCGAGACGGCGCGCGATCTGCGCGGTGGAGGCGCGGGCGTCCTCGCGCAGCACGGCCAGCAGGGCCTCGTCGGCGGGGGTCAGCTTCATTCTGTGAAGATCCTTCGTCGAATCGACGGAAATTGACGTTCCTTTGATCAGACCGCAACTGCCAAACGCCGACACTCTGCCGTTACCTTTAGATGACATCAAGCTTTGGAGGAGCCCCGCATGTCCCTGACCGATACCCTCGCCCCCTTGCGGGCGCACGCCGGCCAGCGCCTGACCCACGGATTGGACGAGGCGACGCTGCAGCGGCTGGCGCCCTCCCACCCGGTCCTGCGCCAGGCCATCGAGGCCGCCGCTGCCGAGTACCTGCGGCTCAAGGGCGAATTCGCCGAACTGCTGGACCTGGACGAGCACGCCCAGATCGAGGCGGTGCAGGGCGGTTTCGTCAATTTCTATGCCGACGACGCGGTGACTCCCTATGTCGCGCTGGCCGCCCGCGGCCCCTGGGTCGTGACCCTGAAGGGCGCGGTGCTCTACGACGCCGGCGGCTACGGCATGCTCGGCTTCGGCCACACCCCCGGGCCGGTGCTCGAGGCGATGGCGCGGCCGCAGGTGATGGCCAACATCATGACCCCCAGCCTGTCCGAGTACCGCTTCGTGCGCGCGCTGCGCGCGGAGATCGGCCAGCGCCGCGGCGGCTGTCCGTTCGCCCGCTTCATGTGCCTCAACTCCGGCTCGGAGGCGGTCGGCCTGGCCACCCGCGTGGTCGACATCAACGCCAAGCTGCAGACCGACCCGGGCGCGCGCCACGCCGGCCGCAAGATCCGCCGCGTCGTCATCAAGGGCGCTTTCCACGGCCGCACCGACCGCCCCGCGCTGTATTCGGACTCCAGCCGCAAGACCTATATGCAGTACCTGGCCAGCTATCGCGGCGAAGACACGGTGATCGCGATCGCGCCGTACGACGGCGAGGCATTGAAGCGCGTGTTCGCCGATGCCGAGCAGCAAGGCTGGTTCATCGAGGCGGTATTCCTGGAGCCGGTGATGGGCGAAGGCGACCCGGGCCGCGCCCTGCCGGCCGATTTCTACGCCATCGCGCGCGAACTCACCCGCGCGCACGGCAGCCTGTTGCTGGTCGATTCGATCCAGGCCGGGCTGCGCGCGCACGGCGTGCTGTCGGTGACCGACTACCCCGGCTTCGAGCAGCTCGACGCGCCGGACATGGAAACCTATTCCAAGGCGCTCAACGCCGCGCAGTACCCGCTGTCGGTGCTGGCGCTGTCTGGCCACGCCGCCGAGCTGTACCGCAAGGGCTGCTACGGCAACACCATGACCAGCAACCCGCGCGCACTGGACGTGGCCTGCGCGACGCTGGCCCTGCTGACCCCGCAGGTGCGCGCCAACATCCGCGAGCGCGGCACGGAAGCCTTGCGCAAGCTCGAACAGCTCAAGGCCGAGCTGGGCGGGCTGATCACCAAGGTGCAGGGCACCGGCCTGCTGTTCTCGTGCGAGCTGGCGCCGCAGTTCAAGTGCTACGGCACTGGATCGACCGAGGAATGGCTGCGCCAGCACGGCGTCAACGTGATCCACGGCGGCGAGAACTCGCTGCGCTTCACCCCGCACTTCGCGATGGATACGCAGGAACTGGACCTGCTGGTGGAGATGGTCGCGCGTGCGCTGCGGGAAGGGCCGCGGGTGAGTCAGGCGGTGGCTGCGTGACCATGGCCGCTCCGCGGCCATGGTCCCCAAAGTTTTGCTGGCGCAAAACTTTGGGCCCCGACTACGACCTTGCCTATCCCCGCGGCTTTGCCGCGCCCCCTTAACAAAGGGGACTCTGCACCCGAGGCGATGTCGCTCGCTGTTTGTGGGAGCGGCTTCAGCCGCGACTGCTGGATCCTGCGGTCGCGGCTGAAGCCGCTCCTACAACTCTGCGGCGATTCGGTGATCCGCTTGCCGGCATCGGTGGCGTTGCTCCGACCAGGTCGCCGCTTCGATGCAAGGCGCTGATCGCTATCGAAGCCCTCGACGATGTCATTCCCAGCAACGATCGTCGCGTCCTTTCGGGCTGCGCGCGCGCGGACAGTCGCGCGGCGCGATGCGGCCGGCTTCCTGTTCGACCAGGCGCTTGGCGCCGTCGACGTCGCGGATCAGTTCGAACGCGTCGTACAGCCGGCCGGTCGCGGTGCGCGACTCATAGGCGATGCGTTGCGGATCGATGCGCAACACCTGGTACAGCTGGGTGTCCTCGCCGACCGGCCGCATCGTGCTGCGGGCCATCTCCGATAGCCGGTATTGCTTGGGCCCGGCCACCGATACCACGAACACCGGCGTGGCGGCACCGCCCTCGTCGCCACGGCGCCCATAGGTGTGGTCGTGCCCCTGCAGGACCAGGTCGACCTTGCGACGGCGCAGTACCGGCAGCAATTGCTCGACCAGCTCGGCGTTGTCGCGATCGGCGCGCGGCGAATAGAACGGCTGGTGGACGAGCACGATCGACCACGGATGCGGATTGTCGGCGAGTACGCCATCCAGCCATTGCGCCTGCGCTTTGCCGGTGCCCAGGTCCAATGCCGAGGTGCCGTCGATCACCGCCACCCGCACGTCCTGGTAATCGAACCAGTAGGTGGTGCGCGCGGTCTCGGCCGGGCCGTTGCGCGGCAACGCGAAGGTCAGCGGCCAATGCCCGCCCAGCACGCGGCGTTCCTGCGGCGTGTCCTCGAATTCCTCGTGGTATTCGTGATTGCCCGGCGCCGGCGCGACCGCCGTGCCTTCCAGCAGCCAACGCCCGGCTTCGAACCACTCGCCCCACTCGCTGTCGTCGACGCCGTCGCCACCGCTGACCAGGTCGCCGGCGAACAGCGCCAGCCGCGCGTCCGGCGCGCTGCGCCAGGCCTGCCGCAGGACCCGCGAGACCAGGCTGAGGTTCTTGTTCTGGGTGTCGCCGAAGTACAGCAAGGTCAGCGGCTGTCCGGGCAGCGCGGCGGTGCGGAAGTGGTTCCAGGCGCTCCAGGTATCCTTGCCCTGCACCCGATAGGCGTAGAGCGTGTCCGGCTGCAGTCCGTCCACGTCGGCGCGATGATGCCGCGAAATACCGTTCTCGCTGCGCAGTTCGGCGCTGGTCGTGTGTACCGTGCGCGGCTTGCCCAGGTCAGGCGAATCGCCGGCCACGACCAGTTCCAGCACCGGCGCAGCGACGCTGGCGTCGGTGCGCCAGGCCACCGCGAAACCATGCGCGGCGTCCTGCGCCGGCGAGCTCACGATGCGGTCCGGGAAACCGCTGGCCGCGTAGTGATGGCTGCCCGCCGGCACCTGGGTATTGGGCTCGGCTGCCGCGCGCGCCACTGACGGCAGTGCGGACAGCAGGCACAGCATCGCGGCGCCGACCCTGGCGCGCAGGTTCGCGTCGGCGATCATGGCACGCAGTCCGTCAGGTGCAGGCCCCCGGCCACGTCGCGCCGATCGAATGCGGCAACGGCCTGGTCGCCACGCCATGTGTAGAACATCCCGGGCCGGCGGCATCGATGGCCATCGCCGGCGCAGCGATCGCGCCCACGGCGAGCGTCGTTGATGTGCACTTGCCATCCCCATGCGTGTCAAGAATGGGTGTGCACGTTATGTCCAACAGGTTGCATGGGAATGACACCGCCACGACGACCGCGCCGCGCCGCAGCGCCGACCGCTTCATCGCGGCAGTCGCGGCGCTACACTGTGGCCAATCCCGTCATCGCACTGCCATGAAGACCGTCGAAGTCCGCCATCCGCTCGTCCAGCACAAGATCGGCCTGCTGCGCGATGCCTCGCTCAGCACCAAATGTTTCCGCGAACTGGTCACCGAGCTGGGCTCGCTGCTCGCCTACGAGGCCACCGGCGACCTGGAGACCGAGTCGTACACGGTGGAAGGCTGGGCCGGGCCGGTGGACGTCCAGCGGATCGCTGGCGCCAAGATCACCCTGGTGCCGATCCTGCGCGCGGGCCTGGGCATGCTGCCCGGCGTGCTGGCACTGATCCCGGCCGCGCGGGTGAGCGTGGTCGGCCTGCAGCGTGACGAGGAAACCCTGCAGCCGGTGCCGTATTTCGAACGACTCACCGGCCGGCTCACCGAGCGCGATGCGCTGATCCTGGACCCGATGCTCGCCACCGGCGGCACCCTGATCGCGACCATCGACATGCTCAAGCGCGCCGGCGCGCGCCGCATCAAGGGCATCTTCCTGGTCGCTGCGCCCGAAGGCCTGCGGGCACTGGAAGCGGCGCACCCGGACGTGGAGGTCTACACCGCCGCGATCGACGAACGCCTCAACGAAAAGGGCTACATCCTGCCCGGCTTGGGTGACGCGGGCGACCGGATATTCGGGACCCGGTTGTAGGAGCGGCTTCAGCCGCGACCGCAGGATCCCGCTGTCGCGGCTGAAGCCGCTCCTACAACGGCGGGTCACGCGTCGTCGACGACCTCACGATCAGCCCAGCGCCCGCGCCTTGAGCTCGCCGACCTCGTGGGTCGTGCCGAAGCGACCGCGCTCGTCGCGCGCGACCTGCGCGAGCGCGCAGCCGGGGTCGTGGGTGAAGAACAGATGGACGTTGCGCGCCAGCTTGTCTTCGAGGAACGCGCGCTTCTCGTCGATCAGCAACTCGGCATTGCGGTCGTAGCCCATGGTGATCGGCACGTGCACCCACGAACGGCCCGGGACCAGGTCGGCGCAGAACACTACGCCGCCGTGCGCCTGGCCGTCGATGAGTTCCGGCCCGACGATCTCCGCCAGCATCAGCCCCGGCGTATGGCCATCGCTGAAACCAAACCGCACCGCCTCCCCCAACGCGCGCGAATGCGGGCCGTCCACGAGCTCCAGCCGACCGCTGGCTTCCAGCAGGCCGGTTAGTTCGGGAATGAAACTGGCGCGATCGCGCGGATGTGGATTCACCGCGCGCTGCCAGTGCGAGGCACCGACCAGGTAGGTCGCGTTCGGGAACAGCAGCTGCGGCCCCTGCCCTTCGCGCCACGGCGCCAGCAGGCCGCCGGCATGGTCGAAGTGCAGATGGCTGAGCACCACGACGTCGATGTCCTCGTGCGAGTAGCCGGCCTCGCGCAGCGAATCCAGCAGCACGTGATGCGGCTCCTGCACGCCGTAGCGCTCGCGCAGTTTGGGCTCGAAGAAGGCGCCGATGCCGGTCTCGAACAACACGTTCTTGCCGGCCAGCGGCGCGGCCAGCAGTGCGCGGCAGGCCAGCTCGATGCGGTTGTGCTCGTCCGGCGCCGCCCATTGCCGCCACAGCGCGCGCGGCGCGTTGCCGAACATCGCGCCACCGTCGAGCTTCTGGCTGTTGCCGCGGATCGACCAGAGTTTCATGAAGCCTCCTCGCATGCGCTCGGCCCGTGGCGGGCCGACGCGGTGCCGGCCGCTCAGCGGGCCGGCGTGTCGCTCAGCACTTCGGCGCTGCCGACCGGGTTGCGCGGATCGCTGCCGCCGCGCAGCAGGTTGCCGCGGCGATCCCATTCCACGGTTTGCAGATTGCCCCACACGTGGCTGGAACCGCGTCCGCCTTCGGCGCTGTCGCCGGGCACGTCGACGGTGTGGCCGAGCTTGCGCAGGCCATCCACGACCTGCGGAGTGAACGCGCCGCTCTCCGCTTCGATCACGTCCGGCAGCCACTGGTGGTGGTAGCGCGGCAGCGCGGCGACCTGCTGCGCGTCCAGGCCGGCGTCGTAGCCGAGAATGCCCAGCAACACCATGGTGATGATCCGGCTGCCGCCCGGCGTGCCGAGCACCGCAACCCGATCGGCCGATTCCAGGAAGGTCGGCGTCATCGAGCTGAGCATGCGCTTGCCCGGCTTCGGCGCATTGGCGTCGTAGCCCATCACCCCGAACGCGTTCGGGGTGCCCGGCTTGAGCGCGAAGTCGTCCATCTCGTCGTTGAGCAACACGCCGGTGCCCGCCGGGATCAGCCCCGAGCCGAACAGCAGGTTGACGGTCTGGGTGGCGCCGACGCGGTTGCCTTCGGCATCGATGATCGAAAAGTGGGTGGTCTCGTCGTCTTCCAGCGGCGTAGCGTTGCCCGCCAGCAGGTCGCTCGGGGTGGCCTTGGCCGGATTGATCGTCGCGCGCAGGCCCATCGCGTAGTCCTTGCTGGTCAGCACGCGCTGCGGGATGGTCACGAAATCCGGATCGCCAAGGAAGAAGGTGCGGTCGCGGTAGGCGCGGCGCATCGCCTCCACCACCAGGTGGGTGCGCTGTACTTCGTCCAGCTTGGACAGGTCCCAGCCTTCGAGTATCTGCAGCATTTCCGCCAGCGCGATGCCACCGGACGACGGCGGCGGCGCGGTGGTCACCTTCCAGCCGTTGTAATCGAAGCTGATCGGCTTGCGCTGCTTGACCCGGTAGCCGGCCAGCTCCTCGGCGGTCCAGCGGCCGCCGGCCTGCTTGACGCCGGCCAGCAGCTTCTTGGCGGTCTCGCCGCGATAGAAGCCGTCGAAGCCCTTGTCGCCGAGCAGGCTCAGGGTGTTCGCCAGTTCCGGCTGCTTGAACACGTCGCCGATGGCGATCGGCCGGCCGCCGCGCAGGTAGACCTCGCGCGTGCCGGGATAGCGTTCCATCACTTCGCGCCGCGACGCGTAGCCCTTGGCCATGCGCTCGTAGACCGGGAAGCCTTCGCTGGCGATACGGATCGCCGGCGCCAGCGACTGCTTCAGCGGCAGGCGGCCGTGCTGGCCGGCCAGCTCGACCAGCGCCGCCGGCAGGCCGGGGATGCCGGCCGACCATGGGCCGTTGATCGAACGATCGCGGTCGAGCTCGCCGTTCTTGTCGAGGAACTGCGCCGGCGTGGCGGACTCGGGCGCGTACTCGCGCGCGTCCAGCATCACGTCCTGGCCCTTGCGCGCATCGTGCAGCAGGAAGAAGCCGCCGCCGCCCAGGCCCGAGCTGATCGGCTCGACCACCGCCAGCGTCGAGGACACCGCCACCGCCGCATCGAACGCGTTGCCGCCCTCGCGCAGGATCTGCAGACCGGCTTCGGTGGCCAGATGGTGGCCGCTGGCAATCGCCGCGCCGGGGGGATGTGCGGTTACCGAGGTGGCCGCCGGGGCGGGCTTGGCGAGCGGCGGCTTGGCCGCGGCGATCGCCGGCGCGGCGACCAGCGCCAGCAACAGGGTGCTACGGACGAACAGACTCATGGGGAAGGCGGCTCCTGTGCATACAACTCGGGATGATCGTGCTGCAGCATGCGCAGCTTCGCCAGCAGTTGTTCGTGCGTCTCTGGAATATTCGGATCCGGATCGATGCATTCGACCGGACACACCACCACGCACTGCGGCTCATCGAAATGGCCGATGCATTCGGTGCAGCGCGCCGGGTCGATGACGTAGATCGTCTCGCCCATCGAGATGGCCTTGTTCGGGCAGGCCGGCTCGCAGACGTCGCAATTGACGCACAGCTCGTTGATCTTCAGCGACATGGCGGCGGCATCACACAAGCGCGGCAGGCGCTGGCAACAGGCAAGCGGCCGATGATCGAACCGCCCGCGCCGGCCCAAAGGCCAACCGTCGAGGCACACGGACCGACGGTGCCGGGTCCGGCAACGTGGCGCGGGGCCACGCGATGAGGGAACTTCGGTGTCACGGGTTCTCCGTGGAACCGGTCCGGACGCGCGGGGCGCCCGGACCGGCAGGGCATTACTTGGCTTCGACGAAGATGTACTCGGCGCCGGTCGGCTGGATGGTGGTCTGCACGCGCGCGTTGTCGGCGGCATCGCCAATGAACACGATACGCACACCCTTCATCGAGTCGGCCTGCACGTCCTTGAACACCACGCCGATCATGTCGGCCATCTTGGCCGAGGCCGACGAACCGAACGCGATCATGTTGCCGGGGCTGATGCCGCGGCTGATGGCGGTCGTGGCACTCTCGACCTGGCGCTCGTACTTGGCCGCGAACTCCGGATCGGATTCCGGCGGCAGGTAGTACAGGAACGGGCTGTTGGTGATCGTGCCCATGTTCTGGATCGCGACCGCCTGCAGGTACTTCTTCCAGCCGGCATCGTCGTCCTTGCCCGGCGCAACCAGCGCCGCAGCGGCATCGGCGACCGGCTTGGCTTCTTCCTTCTTGCAGCCGACGAAGGCAAGCGCCATCGAGACGGCCAGCAGGACACGCAGCATGTTCTTCATTGGGTTCTCCTCCCGGGTTTGCTTCTAGTGGGGTGTTCTGGTTATGGGTGCAACGGTGGTTTCAGGCCTGGGCGCGTGATTCGCGCACCCGGCGCAGCGCCTCGACGACCGAGGCCGGCACGAAGCCGGACACGTCGCCGCCCAGGCGGGCGATCTCGCGCACCAACGACGACGAGATGAAGCTGTACTGCTCGGCCGGGGTCAGGAACAGCGTCTCGACCTCCGGGATCAGATGGCGATTCATGCTCGCCATCTGGAACTCGTATTCGAAGTCCGACACCGCGCGCAGGCCACGCAGCAGCACGCCGGCACCGATGTCGCGCACGAAATGCGCCAGCAAAGTATCGAAACCGCGGACCTCGACATTATCGTGCCCGCACAGCGCCTCGCGGGCCAGGTCCACGCGCTGTTCCAGCGGCAGCGACGGCCCCTTGGACGGGCTCTGGGCGATACCGACCACAACCTTCTCGAACAGCGGCGCGGCGCGGGCGACCAGATCGATATGGCCGTTGGTGATCGGATCGAAGGTGCCCGGGTAGACGGCAATGCGGCGATTGGCCACGGTCATGCTGGGTTACCGCGTTAAGGTGGCGTCAGTGTAGCAGTGGCCCGCCGGTACAGCGCATAGCGGACGTCGCGGGTGGCGCCGTCGCGGTGCGCGGACCATTCGGCCGGCGGCGGCGCTGGATGGTCCTGCGGTGACTCCACATATAGCCAGGCATCACCTGCCAGGTGCGGCGGCAGTGCCGCAAACGCCTGATTCCAAAGGCTGCCGGCAAAGGGCGGGTCGACGAAGGCCAGATCGAAGGGCGGCACGGCCGGCGCGCGCGCCAGCCAGCGCAAGGCATCGTCCTGGACCACTTCGATCTGCGCGGACGCGCCCAGCCGGGCGACCTGTTCGCGCAGCCGCTCGGCCAGCACCGGATCGCGCTCGACCAGGCAGGCCGAGGCGGCGCCGCGCGAGACCGCCTCCAGCCCCAGCGCGCCGCTGCCGGCGAACAGGTCCAGCACGCGCGCGCCGGGCAACTTCGGGGTCAGCCAATTGAACAAGGTCTCGCGGACCCGGTCCGAGCTCGGGCGCAGGCCAGGCAGGTCCGGCACCGCCAGGCGGGTGTTGCGCCAGCGCCCGCCGATGATCCGCACCTGGCCTTCGCCGCCACGGCCGCGCGCGCTCATTGGCGGGCTTCCAAGAAACACAGGCGACGGCAGGCAGGCAACGCAGCGGCGGACATGGCAGGGCGAGGTACGGACCGGGCCCGGCATGATAGACCAGCGCGCGGCCGCCGCTCGCGCAGCCTCTTGAAAAGCCGCCATCGCCGCCCCCATACCCCGAGCGCATTGCCGCGCCCTCGCGGCCAGAACCACGGAGCAGATCCACGATGACCGCCGAATCGCAAACCCAGACCCTTGGCTTCCAGACCGAGGTCAAGCAGCTGCTGCAGCTGATGATCCATTCGTTGTATTCGAACAAGGAAATCTTCCTGCGCGAGCTGGTCTCCAATGCCGCCGACGCGGCCGACAAGCTGCGTTTCGAGTCGCTGGTGCGGCCGGAACTGCTGGAGGGCGGTGGCGAGCTCGGCATCCGCATCGACTACGACCCGACCGCGCGCACCGTCAGCATCGAGGACAACGGCATCGGCATGAGCCGCGAGGAGGCCATCGCCCACCTCGGCACGATTGCCAAGTCCGGCACCGCCGACTTCCTGGCCCACCTCAGCGGCGACCAGAAGAAGGACGCGCACCTGATCGGCCAGTTCGGCGTGGGCTTCTACAGCGCTTTCATCGTCGCCGACCAGGTCGACGTCTATAGCCGTCGCGCCGGCACCCCGGCCAGCGAAGGCGTGCACTGGTCTTCGCGCGGCGAAGGCGAGTTCCAGGTCGCCACCATCGAGCGTCCCGAGCGCGGCACCCGCGTCGTGCTGCACCTGAAGGACGGCGAAGAAGGCTTCGCCGACGGCTGGCGCCTGCGCGGCATCGTCAAGAAATATTCCGACCACATCGCGTTGCCGATCGAGCTGCGCAAGGACACCGCCGGCAACGAGGCCGCGGGCGAGGATGCTCCGGCCGCTCCCGAGTGGGAGACCGTCAATCGCGCCAGCGCGCTGTGGACGCGTCCGCGCAACGAGATCAAGGACGAGGAATACCGCGAGTTCTACAAGCACCTCGCCCACGACCATGCCGACCCGCTGGCGTGGAGCCACAACAAGGTCGAAGGCAAGCTCGAATACACCTCCCTGCTCTACCTGCCCGGCCGCGCCCCGTTCGACCTCTATCACCGCGATGCCGCCAAGGGCTTGAAGCTGTACGTGCAGCGCGTCTTCATCATGGACCAGGCCGAGCAGTTCCTGCCGCTATACCTGCGTTTCATCAAGGGCGTGGTCGATTCGGCCGACCTCTCGCTCAATGTTTCGCGCGAGATCCTGCAGGCCGGCCCGGTGATCGACTCGATGAAGTCCGCGCTCACCCGCCGTTCGCTGGACATGCTGGAGAAACTGGCCAAGGACAAGCCCGAGGACTACGCCACGTTCTGGAAACAGTTCGGCCAGGTGCTGAAGGAAGGCCCCGCCGAGGATTACGGCAACCGCGAGAAGATCGCCGGCCTGCTGCGCTTCGCCTCGACCCAGGGCAACGACGGCGCCCAGGACGTGTCGCTGGCCGACTATGTGTCGCGCCTGAAGGAAGGCCAGGACAAGCTCTACTACCTGACCGGCGAGAGCTACGCACAGATCAAGGACAGCCCGCACCTGGAGGTGTTCCGCAAGAAGGGCATCGAAGTGCTGTTGATGACCGACCGCATCGACGAATGGCTGATGGGCTACCTCAACGAGTTCGACGGCAAGTCGTTCGTCGACGTCGCCCGCGGCGACCTCGACCTGGGCGCGCTCGACAGCGCCGAGGAGAAGCAGGCGCAGGAACAGGCGGTGCAGGACAAGCAGGCGCTGACCGCGCGCATCAAGGCCGCGCTGGGCGAAGAGGTCGCGGACGTGCGCGTGTCGCAGCGCCTGACCGACTCGCCGGCGATCCTGGCCATCGGCCGCGACGACCTCGGGTTGCAGATGCGGCAGATCCTCGAAGCCAGCGGCCAGAAGCTGCCCGACGCCAAGCCGGTGTTCGAGTTCAACCCCGCCCACCCGTTGATCGCGCGCCTGGATGCCGAGCGCGACGAAGGCCGCTTCGGCGACCTCGCCCGCGTGCTGTTCGACCAGGCCGCGCTGGCGGCCGGCGACTCGCCGAAGGACCCGGCCGGCTACGTGCGCCGGCTCAACAAGCTGCTGCTGGAGTTGTCCGGCGGCTGAGTTGCGCGCAAGGGGCGGCCACCGCCCCCTGTAGGAGCGGCTTCAGCCGCGACCGCAGGACTGCAGTGGCCGGCCCCGGCCGGGGGAGGGGCGTCAGCCCCGACATCGGTCAGGCCGTCACGTCCAGCAAGAATCCCAGCATCGCATCGCGCAGATGGGCAGGCACCACCCCTCCTGTAGGAGCGGCTTCAGCCGCGACCGCAGGACATCCGTGGCCACGGCTGAAGCCGCTCCCACAGCCCCGACATCGGACAGGCCGTCACATCCCACAAGAATCCCAGCACCGTGTCACCGGCATGCAGCACCCGTGCATTGGCATTAGAAGGCCAGCGCCGCCTAACGTGCTTCGACGAGGCGCCCATCGGCGCGGCGAAATCCGCCCCACCCGCCACCAATACGGCGCCCGCCGCGGTCGGCAGGCCTGCGCAATCTTCATCGGCAGATCCCCTCCCGGCTTGAGTGCACGCGGCCCTGCCAACCCCGGGTGTTAGCATATCGATCTGCCTCAAAGCCCCCGCCAATGCTGAATATTTTCCGCCGCAAGAAGCCCCAGGACACCACCCAGGACGCCCCCAAGACCGCGCATTACACGGCCGAAGAGCTGGCCGCGGCGTTCCCGCAGGCGCCGTCCACCGCCAGCGAATCGGCCACGCCGGAGGAGCTGGCGCAGGCATTGCCGCAGGAAATCGACACCGCAGCCGCGCCCGCACCGCCGGCCGCCACCGTGGTGGCGCCACAGGCCGAACCGATCGGAGCCGAACCCGAAGCGATCCCGGCCCCTGTCCTGCCGGCGCAAGTCGACGCAGCCGCGGCCAAACCCAAGCCCAGCGAGCCCGCCGTCGTCGCGACCACCGATGCCGCCGGCGACATGACCGACCTCGGCGCGCATGCCGCCATCCCCGCCGCCGCCGGCAAGACCGGCTGGCGCGAGCGCCTGCGCAACAGCGGTTTCGCGCGCACCTTCGGCGGCTTGTTCTCGCGCAATCCGCGCCTGGACGACGACCTGCTCGATGAAGTCGAGACCGCGCTGATCACCGCCGACGTCGGCGTGCCGGCGACCACCGCGCTGGTCGAAGGCCTGCGCAAGCGAATGAAGGCGCGCGAATTCGTCGATGCCAACCAACTGCTGGCCGCGCTGCGCAGCGAGCTGATCGGCATGCTGCGCCTGGTCGCCCAGCCGCTGCGCATCGATACCGCCAACCAGCCCTTCGTGGTGCTGACCGTCGGCGTCAACGGGGTCGGCAAGACCACCACCATCGGCAAACTGGCCAAGCGCTTCAAGGACGAAGGCCACAGCCTGATGCTCGCTGCCGGCGACACCTTCCGTGCCGCAGCGGTCGCGCAGTTGCAGGCCTGGGGCCAGCGCAACGGCGTGCCGGTGATCGCGCAAGGCCAGAACGCCGACGCCGCCTCGGTCGCCTTCGACGCCCTGCAGGCCGCCAAGGCGCGCGGCACCGCCGTGCTGATCGCCGACACCGCCGGTCGCCTGCACACCCAGACCGGGCTGATGAACGAGCTCGGCAAGATCCGCCGCGTGCTCGGCAAGGTCGACCCGACCGCGCCGCACGAAGTGCTGATGGTGATCGACGGTACCACCGGCCAGAACGCGCTTTCGCAGCTGCGCCAGTTCCACGCCGCGGTCGGCGTGACCGGGCTGGTGGTGACCAAGCTCGACGGCACCGCCAAGGGCGGCGTGGTGTTCGCCCTGGCGCGCGAGTTCGGCATCCCGATCCGCTTCGCCGGCATCGGCGAACGCCCGGAAGACCTGCGCGTGTTCGATCCGGAGGCCTTCGTCGATGCCCTGCTGCCCGAAGCGCTCGGTGGCAACTGAGCGCGGACGCTGATGTCCGACCCTTTCGTCTCGCGCCTGCTGGCCTGGTTCGACACCCACGGCCGCCACGATCTGCCCTGGCAGCATCCGCGCACGCCGTACCGGGTGTGGCTGTCGGAAATCATGCTGCAGCAGACCCAGGTCGCGACGGTCATTCCGTACTTCGAACGCTTCCTGCAGGCCTTCCCGACCCTGCCCGACCTCGCCGCGGCCGACGACGACGCGGTGATGGCGCAGTGGGCCGGCCTGGGCTATTACGCCCGTGCCCGCAACCTGCATGCGACCGCCAGGCGCTGCGTGGCCGAGCACGCTGGCGAGCTGCCGCGCGACTTCGATGCCTTGCATGACCTGCCCGGCATCGGCCGCAGCACCGCCGGCGCCATCCTCAGCCAGGCCTGGAACGAGCGCTTCCCGATCCTCGACGGCAACGTCAAGCGCGTGCTCACCCGCTACCACGGCATCGCCGGCTTTCCCGGCCTGCCGGCGATCGAGAAACAGTTGTGGGCGCTGGCCGATGCGCATGCGCAGACCGTGCCCGCCGATCGGCTGTGCGACTACACCCAGGCGCAGATGGATTTCGGCGCCACCCTGTGCACACGCGCCAATCCGGCCTGCGTGCTCTGCCCTTTGCAGGACGATTGCAGTGCGCGCCGCGAAGGCCTGGTGGACGCACTGCCCACCCCCAAGCCCGGCAAGGCCGTGCCCGAGCGCGAGGCCATCGTGCTGATGCTGCGCAATGCGCAGGGCGAGCTGCTGCTGCACAAGCGACCGCCCACCGGCATCTGGGCGTCGTTGTGGTCGCTGCCGCAGGCCGAGGATACGGACGCCGCGCAAGCCTGGTTCGCACGGCATGCGCGCGGCGATTTTGCCACCGCGCAGGCGCTGCCGCCGCTGCAGCACGCCTTCACCCATTTCCGCCTGCAGTTGCGGCCGCTGGCGATCGCACCGGTCGCCCTGTCCGACGCGGTGGGCGACAATGAGCAACTGCGTTGGGTCGGACCGGACGAGATGTCGCGGCTGGGCCTGCCGACGCCCATCCGCAAACTCCTGAGCCCGTGACCGCCATGCCCCGCACTGTCTTCTGCCAATACCAGCAGGTCGAAACCGACGGCCTCGACTTCGTGCCCTATCCCGGCGAGCTGGGGCAGCGCATCTATGCCCACATCGGCAAGGCCGGCTGGACCGCCTGGCTGGCGCACCAGACCATGCTGATCAACGAGAACCGGCTGTCGCCGCGCGATCCGGCCCACCGCGCCTTCCTCGAGGGCGAGCTGCAGAAATTCCTGTTCTCGCACGATGCCGAGAAGCCGGCCGGTTATGTCGCGCCGGAAGGCTGATCGCCTCCGCTTCCTGTAGGAGCGGCTTCAGCCGCGACCGCGGGTACCAGACACCCTGCATTCGTCCTGCAATGGTGGCAGCATCCTTCGCGTTTCATCCGTCGGTCGAGCGCGCGCGGTCGCGGCTGAAGCCGCTCCTACAGAACAGATCGCGCTCGATCAACGTCCGTCGGTAGCGGGTTGCTGTTCCGCACGTTCCTCGATCTTCGCCTCGCGCAGCTGCTGTTCGGACACCTTCAGCGCCTTCACGTCCAGCGGCCGGATGGTGTTGATGCGGCAGGGAATCCGGATGCTGCGCGGGCCACCCAGCACGATCACGCTGTCGAAGCGCGCCGACACCTGGCCCATCATGTTGGTGATCGAAATCGCCGGGGCGTAGTCCAGGTCGTTGCAAGGGCCGGCCAACTCCAGCAGGTAGGCGGTGCCCGGCTTGGTCCAGACCGCCAGCGCGGTATCGCCCAGGTTGCTCCAGCCGTTGAGACTGCCGAAGTACTGGAAATCCTTGACCGGCGCGCCGGCATGGCTGCGATACAGCGCCAGCCGCTCGTCGTCGCTGAGGTTATGGGTGGCGCAGGCGGCCAACATCGTGGCCAGCACCGTCGCTGCAAGCAGACCCTTCATGACGCGACTCCGGATTGGATGGGCGCATCATGCCGCGCCGCCGCGACGACGGCGCGCATGGCCGGCGGACCGTTCAGCAACCGCAGGGCTTGACTGCCGTCACCCGGCCAGCGCGCCGCGCCCTACCTCACCGGGTTGCGCCGGCGGCGCCGCCATCGGCCGCCGCCGGCTCAGCCAGCGGCCGCACGTATTGCAGCAGGCTCACCAGCACCTTGCCCGGCTCCTCCCACGGGATCATGTGCGAGGCGTGCTCGAACCACACCCCCTGCTTCATCGGCGCCTGCACCTGCGCCAGCCAGCGCGCGGTCGGCTCCGAGGGCGTGGTGTAGTCGTGCCGGCCCATGAACATCACCACCGGGATCGGGAAGCGCTTGACCCCCTTCATGTCCACCTGCAGGAACTCGTCCAGCACCCGGCCCAGGGTGAACACATTGCCGGCATCGATCGCGCAGCGCTCGGCGTCGTTGTACTCGGGCGACAGCAGCGGCGCCTTGAAGAAATAGTCCGAAGTATCGCGGTAGGCGGTCATGCCGCCGTAGTACTGCGCCCATTTGCGCGCGACGATGATGCGCTCGCGGGTGATCGGCTGGTCGCCCGGATATGGCGCGATCGTCGCCAGCTCCTTTTCGGCCTCGGTGTTGTGGTGTTCCTTGGCCTGCGCCACCGCGTAGTCGTAGCTGACCTGCTCGTTCTCGCGCACGTTGATCGCCTGGCCGATGCCGACATAGGCGTAGAACAGGTCCGGCCGCTTCAGCGCGGCGCGCATCGACACGATGGTGCCCCAGCTATGCCCCATCAGGATCACCTTCGGCTTGTGATAACGCTGGCGCACGGCTTCGGCAACGGCGATGGCATCGTCGACATAGCGATCGATCTGCAAGGTATCGGCAACCGCGTCCTGCGGATTGAGCACGAAGGTCTTGCCGGCCGCACGCTGGTCGTAGGAGACCATGGTGAAATATTCCTCCAGCGGCCGCTGGAACTGCCATAGCGTCGGTGTCAGCGGCGAGGCCGGCCCGCCGTGCACGAACAGGATCACCGGATTGTCGCGGTCCTGCCCGCGCGCGGTGACCCATTGCCTGATCCCGCCGGCGTCCTGCGCCCACGACTCCTGCACGCCGTTCGGCGTCACGATCTTGTCCGCGTCGGCGACGATGGCCCGCGCATCGGCGTAACGCGCCGAGGTATCCGGGCAGGATTCAGCCGCCTGCAGCGAGCCGGCACACAGCGCCAGCAGCCCGACCATCCAATAGTGCTTGCCCATCGACTTCCCCCTTCAAGGTTGGCTTGCTACACAAGCTAACGGCTGCGGGAAGACGGCGAATGTGCAGGAGGTCGTGTCCGGGCCGCGGACATTGGACGGCGGGCGGACACCCCCGGCAGCCACAACCCGGAAGCGCATGGCCCTGCCCGCCAATGTGCCGATGCCTCGGACGCAGGAGGCGGCGCCCCGCCAAGACCCGTCCAATCCAGCCGCTCCCATTCAATACGCGAACTAGGAAATTTCGAATCCCAGAATCGGAAGATGCTGAATTTACGCGCACTTCTGGCCGTGAATGCGCAACATCCGGCGGCACATTTCGTGCACTGCTTCCGAATTTAACAATCCCCTGTCGGTGCGCAGCATCGATTGCTCCATTTACTCGACACCTCTTCGTGACCCATGACCAGAACAACAGGCCTCTCTCTCATTGCCATGGCTGCAAGCTTGTTCCACTTCGCACCCGCGCGCGCCGATATCGGCACCGACACCGCCAAATTGCTGCAGCTGATGTATCAGGACACACGCAAGGATTGCGGCGACGCCTCGAAACCGGCCCACCTGTGCTCGGGTGTACTTCTCCGGGCCACCTCTCCTTCCACCGCCTATCGCTTCTATTCGCTCAGCCCGGCCAGCATTACCCGGGGCGGCGTGTCGGCCTCGTACCTTCGCAAGGACGCCAAGTTCCAGAACTTGGCTTTCGGGATGACCAGCGGCTTTGTCTTCGACAACGTACTCGTCAATCCCCAAGATCACGTGGATCACAGGATACTTTGTTCGTTCCCGGTCGACGGCGCCACGGACCGCCGTACGACGTTGGCTGGCTGCGGCGACTATGTGTTGAACGGGAACTCCGGCGACGTCGTCGAGACCTATTGCGACCAGATGGGCATCACCACTGCGGAACAGTGGGTCAAGCGATACTTCGACCCCCAAGGCGTATCCAAGACCGCCCCCGGCGTCGGGAAAATATGCGCTTTCAACTCCAGCGCCAGCAATCCCAGAGCGGCGGAAGCCTTCTACCAGGACATCGTTTCGCAAGGCCTGTTGGCGACCACGAAACAGAAGTTCAACAACTCCAATTTCCAAGAGAATGAAGTCGTGCTGGCGCCATGGAAGATCGACGTGCCCCGCTCGCCTTCCATCCTGGCTTCGTTCTACGTCGGCCAGGCCGGAGTCGCAGGCGCGCGCATCAGCCAGATCCAGTGGTACCAGGACACTAAGCAAGTGCTGCCGGCGATCTCGATCACGCTGCCGGTTACCGCCCAGCAAGACGCCATCTTTCTCTATGAAGGCGGCAAGCAGGCCATTCTGCCGATCACCGAACCGGACAGCTGCAGCCAGTATGTGCAAAGCGCCAGGTGGGTGAATCGATATGACCCCGGCTTCAAGAAGAACATCAACTCCCTTGAAGTGACCCCTACCGAATGCGGTCGTCGCACGCAGTCCAATCAGACCAACAATTTCTTCAATGAACTTGTCAGCCGTTATTACCTCAACCCCGAATGGGTCAACAACCCGGACAATCCGATCGACAACACCACCGGCATGCGCCGGCAGCTGGTATGCGTGATGACGATCGCGCGCAGCAAGGCATCGTGGTTCTTGGAACCGTCGCGCCCCTACACCACCCACCAAAAGGCGGTGGCGGCGGGCTGCAACAACACCTCAGCGTAATCCAGCAATATCAATCCGCGAGCCATCTGTGCAGATCCGGCAAGCCCGCATGAGCGTGGGCTTGCCGGACTGCGGGTGTCCATGCCTGGCAGCGCGCAGGCACGGTCAGCCACGCCTTACCCGCGACTCGCCGCTCAAGCAGGCTTGATCAGCCGCCGCCCCCAGAAACGCAGAAAGCCCGCGACATCGCGCGGGCTTTTTGCTTTTGCATTGAATGGTGGCCGAGGACGGAATCGAACCGCCGACACGGGGATTTTCAATCCCCTGCTCTACCAACTGAGCTACTCGGCCAACCGCTCGCAGGCATTGCTGCGTTGCGAGGACGCGCATGATAACGACCGCGTCGCGATTGGGCAAGCTTTCGCGTTGTCGCATCGCAAGCCCCCGCCAGAACACCTGCCAGGCCGCGGCCGGCGGCGGTTTCACACAATCTGACTGGGCGCCTGCCTAGCCTGCCCGGTCTTGCTCACGCCGCCGCCAATCGCCGCCATGCGCCCAACCCGCCCACTCCACCAAGTCCGTGTCCCGGCCTTTGTCGCGGTCCTCGTCGCTGCCTGCCTGCTCTCCCCGCCGCCGGCCCGCGCCGATGGCCCCAAGGCGCCGGACCGCAAGCTGACCGAAGTCACCTCCGTGCCGGCGCTGGACCTGTCGCGGTATGCCGGCCACTGGCACGAGATCGCGCACCTGCCGGTCTCCTTCCAGAAAAAATGCGTCGGCGAGATCAGCGCGGCCTATACCTTGCGCGAGGACGGCCTGGTCGGCGTACGCAACAGCTGCCGCACCAAGAGCGGCGACATCGCGGTGGCCGAGGGGGTCGCGCGCAAGGTGCCCGAACATCCAGGCCGGCTGGAGGTGCGCTTCGCACCGGATTGGCTGTCGTGGGTGCCGATCGTGTGGGCGGACTATTGGGTGGTCGCGCTGGACCCGGGCTACCAGTGGGCGCTGGTCGGCGAGCCGGATCGCAAATACCTGTGGATCCTGTCGCGCTCGCCGACGATGCCGCGCGCGCAGTTCGACGAGATCAAGGCGCGCGCCGCGGCCATGGGCTACGACCTGGACCCCTTGATCATCGCCGCGCCGCTGCGCTGAGTCGCCGCCACGCCGTTTCGTCGCCCTACTGGCGTGCCAGCCAAGCCATACGGCGTAGTATGCTTTACCCCATCATTCTGCTTCGAGGTGGGACATGCTTCGTCGTATTCGCCTGGGCTTGCTGCTGGCCGGCATCGCCTTGTTGAGCGCCTGCAGCAGCAATCCGCGTCGCATCTCCGAGCCGGCGGTGAGCATCCAGCAATTGACCGTGCGCGCCGACGGCAGTTGGGCGCTGGACCTGCGCCTGCAGAACTACAGCAGCATCCCGATGCAGTTCGACCAGGTCGTGCTGGACGTCACCGTTGGCGACCAGTCCGCCGGCAAGCTGCAGCAGGCGATCAACTTTTCGATCGGCCCGGAAACCGCCGACGTCGTCAACGTGACCTTGCAGCCTTCCTCGCTGGCGCGAATCGTCGTCGCCGACGTGCTCGCCGGCGGGCGTTCGCTGCCTTACGAGCTCAAGGGCACGGTGAGTGCGACGCCGGAAAACAAGAAACAGCGCCAGTTCGAAGTGGAAGGCCGCAGCACCCTCAATCCCGCACCCGGACTGAGCGGCGTGCTGCGCTGACGCCGCCGCCACCGGCCATCGAATCCATTCCGCATACGCATCCGCAGCAGGCATCCATGAGCAGCTACTCCGCACCGCTGGCCGACATCCGCTTCGCACTCTACGACGTGCTCGGCGCCGAGGCCTTGTTCCAACGCCTGGGCCTGACCGAGGCCACGCGCGACATCATCGACGCCGTGCTGGACGAGGCCGCGCGTTTCTCGGGCGCCGTGCTCGCACCGCTCAACAGCATCGGCGACGAGATCGGCTCGGTGTTCGACCCGACCACCGCTTCGGTCGCCACCCCGCCCGGCTTCAAACACGCCTACCAGCAGTTCGTCGAAGGCGGCTGGACCGGACTGACCGCCGAGCCGGAATTCGGCGGCCAGGGCCTGCCGCACACGCTCGGCGTGCCACTCAACGAAATGGTCAATGCCGCGAACCTGGCCTGGGGCAACTTCCCGCTGCTGTCGCACGGCGCGGTCGAAGCGCTCAAGCAGCACGGCGAGGCCTGGCAGCAGGAAGTCTTTCTCAAACCGCTGATCGAGGGCCGCTGGACCGGCACGATGTGCCTGACCGAGCCGCATTGCGGCACCGACCTGGGCCTGCTGAAGACCCGCGCCGAACCGAACGCCGACGGCAGCTACTCGATCACCGGCACCAAGATCTTCATCACCGCCGGCGAGCACGACCTCACCGACAACATCGTCCACCTGGTGCTGGCCAAGCTGCCGGACGCACCGCCCGGCGCCAAGGGCATTTCGCTGTTCGTCACCCCGAAGTTCAAGGTCGCGCGCGACGGCAGCGTCGGCGAGCGCAATGCGCTGGCCTGCGGTTCGATCGAGCACAAGATGGGCATCAAGGCCTCGGTGACCTGCGTGATGAACTTCGACGGCGCGCAGGGCTATCTGGTCGGCCAGCCGCACAAGGGCCTGCAGGCGATGTTTACGATGATGAACACCGCGCGCCTGGGCGTGGGCCTGCAAGGCATCGGCTTGTCCGAGCGCGCCTACCAGAACGCATTGCGCTACTCGCGCGAGCGGCTGCAGTCGCGCTCGTTGTCCGGCCCCCAGTATCCGGACAAGCCGGCCGATCCGATCATCGTGCAGCCGGACGTGCGGCGCATGCTGTTGACGGTGAAGTCCCTGACCGAAGGCAGCCGCCTGCTCGCCTTGCACGCCGCGACCCTGATCGATGTCGCCCACCATGCCGAGGATGCGGCCGAGCGCGAGCGCGCCGAGACGCTGGTGAGCTTCCTCACCCCGATCGCCAAGGCCTGCCAGACCGAATGGGGCGTGGAGAACACCTACCACGCGCTGCAATGCTTCGGCGGCCACGGCTATATCCACGAGCACGGCATGGAGCAGCTGGCGCGCGATGCCCGCATCACCACGCTGTACGAGGGCACCACCGGCATCCAGGCGCTGGACCTGCTGGGCCGCAAGACCGCCAGCACCCAGGCGGCCGGGCTGAAGCTGTTCCTGGCCGAGATCGAGACCTTCGCGCGCCAGCACGAGGGCGATGCCGCGCTGGCCGAGTTCATCCAGCCGCTGCGCGACAAGGCCAGCGAGTGGGCGATGCTGACTCGCGAGGTGCTCGAGCGCGCTGCGCGCGATCCGCAGGAGATCGGCGCGGCCAGCTACGACTATCTGTTCTATTCCGGCTATGTAGTGCTGGCCTACTGGTGGGCGCGCAGCGTAGCGGCCGCGGATGCCTCGCAAAGCGCGGCGTTCGCCACCGCCAAGCGCGAAACCGCGCGCTTCTACTTCGCGCGGATCCTGCCGCGCACGCTGGCCCACGCCGCCCACCTGCGCAGCGGCGCCGCCTCGCTGATGGCGCTGGACGAGGCGTTGTTCGGCTGAGGGTCGCCTGTCGCTCGCTGGAGCCGCTGTAGGAGCGGCTTCAGCCGCGACCACGCTCACTCGCGCCATCCGCGATGCAGGTAACGATGTCGCCGCCACGGCAGCTGAAAACGACTGGCCGACATCCCGCGGTCGCGGCTGAAGCCGCTCCTACGGTGGCGTTCGGACCAAATGAGCAACCCATACACAATTTGTCAACAATCGGGTATAAGCTGTTGTCCCGATGGAGACAGACACTTACACGCGTGATCTGATCGATACCGGAGCCCTCTCGGCGCCGGTTCCGGAGGCATCAGCGCCGATTGTCCTGCGCGCCCCGCCCCGCCTGCTTTCGCTTGACGCCCACGGCCGGGTCTTGGACTGGATCAACTGGCAGGATGCGGCGTGCCTGTATGCACGCGATGCCGTGTCCTGGACCCTGGGCGAGCCCTGCCTGCAGATCCACGGTGGCATCTGCCGGGTCACCGGCGAACGCAGCCTGATCGAATTGCATCCGATCATCGCCGCGCGCGGCCATGCGCGTTCGCGCGCGCTCGACCCCACGCCGACGCTGACCAACACCGCCCTGTTCGCCCGCGATGCCCAGCTATGCCTGTATTGCGGCCAGCAGTTCAGCCGCCCGCACCTGACCCGCGATCACGTGCTGCCGATCTCCAAGGGCGGGCGCGACACCTGGGAAAATGTGGTCACCGCCTGTTTCCACTGCAATTCGCGCAAGAGCAACCGCACCCCGCAGCAGGCCAGCATGCCGTTGCTGGCGGTGCCCTACCGGCCGAGCTGGATCGAGCACCTGATCCTGTCCAACCGCAACATCCTCGCCGACCAGATGGCGTTCCTGCGCAACCAGCTGCGCAAGCGCTCCAAGCTGCTGGCCTGAGCAACACCCTCAAAGCAGAACGGCCCGCGACGATGCGCGGGCCGTTCTTTTACCTACGGCGACACAGCGCCGCCAGATACAACCCCAACCAGCTCACTTGATCCCCAGCGCCAGGATCTCCACGCGGCGGTTCGGCTGCAGGCAGGCGACCAGGGCGCGGTGCCCCAGGTCATCGCCACACTGCTTGACCGGCAACGACTCGCCCAGGCCGCGCGCGGTCACCGAGCCGGCGTCCACGCCCTGCTCGACCAGGAAGCGGCGCACCGTGTCGGCACGCTGCTGCGACAGGGTCAAGTTGCTGGCGCCATCGCCCAGGCGGTCGGCGTGGCCGAACACCTGCACCGCCACCGGCTTGGCCGCCGCCAGTTCAGCGGCGATGACCTGCAGTTGGGCGCGGCCGGCCGGCAGGATGTCGCCCGAGCCGGATTTGCCGAACGCGAACAGCGCGTCGGCGTCCACGTTGAAGCGCTTGCCCGTATCGGCAGCCACCGGCTGCTTCAGGCGGTCGGCGCATTCGGCCGGCGCCCAGGCGAAGGTCTGGCCACGGTAGTCGCGGTCGAACACCACCTTGAACTGGCACTGGGTGACCTTGCCGTCGGCGTCGCGGAAGTTGAACAGGTAATCCCATTCGCGCGAAGCAAAGCCTTCGCGGTAATGCGGCGAGCCCAGCAGGTCGCGGACCTGCTCCTTCTCGATGCCCGGCGCGAGCTGGCGCAGGTTGTCCAGGTTCGGGAAGGTGCCTTCCTTGACGTAGAGCTGGTCGGCGGTGGGGAACACCGTCTGGTCGACTTGGCCCGCATCGGTGAGGCCGCGGCTGACGTGGCGGGTGCAACCGGTGGCGACCGCAGCGACGGCCAGCACCAGCAGGAACTTGCAATAGGTATTCATGGATAGAGTCCTCGAGTATGCGATTGAAGGGGGGCGGCGCGGGAGCGCATCACGCTCCCGCGCCAGGCCGTTACCACTGGATGCCGGCGCCGACCGAGAACCCGAAGTCCTGCGTAGTGCCGGTGCTGACCTGGGCCTTGTAGATGTAACGGTTGTTGTCGGTGACACCCGACAACCCCACCGCCAGCGCCACTTCACCTTCGTAGCCGCCGATGCCTGCCGCCAGCATGTGCTTGCCGGCGCCATTGGCCTGCGGCAGGCCCGCGGCCGCCATCGCCGAGGCGGTACCGCCACGCGACTCGCGACGCAGTTCGAACTGGTCGCTGCGCAGGCCATCGACCGCACGGTTCAACTGACCGACGTTGACCGCATCGTTGCGCGACACGCCATCGGCGACGTTGCGGACCGTGGTCGGCGCGCCGCCCGGGTTGAGGGTCACGCTGTTGTGGTTGACGGTGCCGTCGGCGTTGGTGTCGAAGCGGACGTTGCCCGCCTCGGACGAACGCAGCTGCCCGACATTCACCGCATCGGTGTCGCGCGAGCCGGCCGCGACGTTGCTGACGGTACGCTCGTTGCCGGCACTACCCACCGAGACGCTGTTGGCACGGTCGGCGACCGAGCCCACGCCCACTGCCACGCTGTTGCTGCCGGAGGCCGAGCTGTTGGCGCCCAGCGCGGTGCTGTTGGCACCGGTGGCCTGGGCATTGGCACCGCCGGCGGTCGAGTTCGGACCGCTCACGGTCGGCTTGGCGGTGTTGTCCTGGCTGACCTGGAACATGCCATCGGCGCCCTTCTGCAGGTTCTCGATGTTGGTCACCGCGCCGCCGACATTGCCCTGCACCTCGGTGATGCGGTTGTCGGTGTAGGTGTTGGCAGCCTGCACGCCGGCCTTGAGCTGGCTGACGTTGACACCATCGGTGTCGGCGCTGCCGGCGGCCATGCCGGTGACCTTGCGGCCGCCCAGCGCGACTTCACCGGTCGAGCTGCTGTTGCCCACATACGCACCCTCGTAGCTGGCCTGCGCGCCGACCGTGGTCTGCGAGCCAGCGCCCAGCGCCACCGAACCGGCGTGCGAAGCCTGCGCGCTGGTGCCGATCGCCACGGCGTCCTGCGCCGAGGCGACGGCCTGCGGGCCGACGGCCACGCTGTCGGTGCCGGTGGCGGCCGAATCGGCCTGGGTCGAATTGGCGTGGAAGTACTTGATGCCCGCACCGTTGTTGATGTTGGTGATCGCGCCTTCGACGTTGGTCACGCGGCCATCGACATTGGTCAGCGCGTCGCCGACGTTGTTATAGGTGTTGCCGCCGATGTTGTAGGTCGGGCCGGTGATCGAACCATCCGGGTTCACCGTCGAGCCACCACCGATCGCATTGACGATCGAGGTGTTGGTCGCGTGCAGCTGCGAGCCATTGACCGCATCGGTGCTGGTGGCGTTGACGTCGCCGTTGGCCACGCCGGTGACCTGACGGTCGCCTTCGGTGCCGGCCACGTTGACCTCCTTGCCGCCGGTGTCCTTGCCCACGGTGATGACCTGGGTGGCCGGATCCTGCTGGACCAGGCCGATCGTGCCGTTGTTGATGTTGTTGGTCAGGTTGCTGATGTTGGTGGTGTTCTGCTGCACCTGGCCATCGAGCTTGTCGACCGCGGTGTTGGTGGCATGCAGCTGCGAGCCGTTCACCGCGTCGGTGCTGGTCGCGTTGACGCGGCCGGCGGCGACGTTGGTGATCGAGCGCTCGTGCCCGGCCTTGCCCACGCTGACCGTGCTCTCGGCGACACCGGCGTAGTCGTAGCTCGTGCCGGCGATGGTGCCCGACGCGGTGGTCACGCCCTCAGCGGTCTCCGCGCCGGCACCCAGTGCAACCGCACCGGCGTGGCTGGCGACGGTGCTGTTGCCGATCGCGACCGCATTGTGCGCGCTGACCGCCGCGTCGTTGCCGAGCGCGACCGATTCGTCGGCGTTGGTGGCGCTGGCGCCGGCGCCGAGCACGACCGATTCGATCGACTTGCTGGCCTTGACGTGGTCACCGATGGCGATCGCCTCGTGGGAATCGGCATCGATGGCCGGGGTGGCGCCATCGTTGGTGCCGATGGCGATGGCACGCTCGGCGCCGACGGTCGCCTGGCCCAGCGCGATCGAGTTGCCGCCGTTGGCCTGGGCATTGACGCCCAGCGCGGTGGAGAAGCCGCCGGTGGCCGCGCTGCCGGCACCGACCGCGGTCGCGCTGGCGCCCGAGGACACCGCCTCCGGACCGACCGCGATGCTGTCGGTGCCGCTGGCGATCGAGTCGGCCTTGGTCGAGTTGGCGTGGAAGTACTTGATGCCGCCGCCGTTGTTGATGTTGGTGATCGCGCCTTCGACGTTGGTCACGCGGCCATCGACATTGGTCAACGCATCGCCGACGTTGTTGTAGGTATCGCCGCCGATGTTGAAGGTCGGGCCGGTGATCGAACCGTCCGGGTTCACCGTCGAACCGCCGCCGATCGCATCGACGATCGAGCTGTTGGTCGCATGCAGCTGCGAGCCGTTGACCGCGTCGAC
>Ga0160434_100184_pt1 | contig 30803 bp, 25 predicted proteins | sample HID1973I_E0MG_FD_108273 | JGI IMG/M metagenome (GOLD analysis project Ga0160434, IMG submission 108273) | Enriched mosquito-associated microbial communities from UW Madison campus, WI, USA - HID1973I_E0 MG | ecosystem: Host-associated > Arthropoda: Insects > Digestive system > Unclassified ...
ACAGCGCATACACGGCCCGCCCACACGTCGGATTCACCGGCGTGCGCTCGCTGGCCTACGGTGGAAAGGGGCAGGCCGGCGGCGGCGATGCCCGGCAGGTGCTGTTCGACGTCGACATCCCGGTGACGTCCGCGACCGCGCTGTCCTACGTCGTGTTCCCGGAATTCATCGAAGGTGACCTGGCCTATCCAAGCACCTGGATCGCCGTGGACCTGGAGTTCGACGATGGCACCCGCCTGTCGGACGTGGGTGCACGCGACCAGCACGGCTTTGCGTTGTCGCCGCGTGGGCAGGGGGAGTCGAAGTCGCTTTATACCGGGCAGTGGAACCGCAAGCAGTCGAACATCGGTGCAGTAGCCGCGGGGAAGCGGATCAAGCGGATCGTACTTGCTTACCAGGCGCCCTCGGGCTCCAATCGCTTCGGCGGCTGGGTGGATGACATCAGCATCGCCGATGAACCGGAAGCAGTGGCGTCCGCGCGTCCCAGCGAACAAGTGCTGACTACGCGCGGCACCAACTCCAGCGGCAGCTTCTCGCGCGGGAACAATATTCCCGCCACCGCGATGCCGCACGGCTTCAATTTCTGGGCGCCGGCGACCGATGCGGGCTCGATGAGCTGGTTCTACGAATACGCAGAGGGCAACGACGCCGCCAACCGCCCGCGACTGCAAGCGCTGGCGCTAACGCATGAGACCAGCCCGTGGATGGGCGACCGGCAGACCTTCCAGGTCATGCCGTCGCTGGCCCGCGGCGTGCCTCCGGTAAACCGTATCGATCGGGCGTTGAGCTTCCGCCACGAAAACGAGATCGCGCAGCCGCATCATTACCGTGTGGCTTTCGACAACGGCATCGTCGCCGAGGTCGCACCGACCGACCGTGCGGCCATGATGCGTTTCACCTTCCCGGGCGACGACGCCAGCCTGGTGTTCGACAATGTCGATGATCGCGGCGGGCTGTCGCTTTCGCCCGCCACCGGTGAGCTCACCGGCTACACCGACACGCGCAGCGGGCTGTCCAACGGCGCAACCCGCATGTTCGTCTATGCCCGGTTCGACCGCCCGGTGACTTCCAGCAGCAAGCTGGTGGCCACCGACGGAGCGAAGGGAGCAGCGCCCCGGCGCAACGTCGCCGGGTATTTCCGCTTCGATGCCGGCACGGAGCGCACCGTCACCATGCGGATTGCCACCTCGCTGGTCAGCGTCGAGCAGGCGCGGCGCAACCTCGAGCTGGAGATCGGCGAAGGCGACCGCTTCGATGACGTGCGCGAACGTGCGCAGCAGGCATGGGACAAGAAGCTGGGCGTGATCGAAGTCGAGGGCGCGACGCCGGACCAACTGACCACGCTGTACTCCAACCTGTACCGGCTGTTCCTGTATCCGAACGCGACGCACGAGAACTTCGGCAGCAACGAGGCGCCCGTGTGGCGGCATGCGGTGCAGTCCTCCGCGGGCAAGGACATCCCGGCCGGCACCACTGCCACGCAGACCGGCGCGGCGATCGCGGACGGCAAGCTCTACGTCAACAATGGATTCTGGGATACCTACCGCACGGTGTGGGCGGCGCAGGCGTTGTTGGCGCCGAGCCAGGCCGGGACCATGATCGACGGCTTCATCCAGCAGTACCGCGATAGCGGCTGGGTACCGCGTTGGTCGTCGCCGGGATACGCGAACCTGATGACCGGGACGAGCTCAGACGCGGCGTTCGCTGATGCGTTTGTGAAAGGCGTGCCGGGCTTCGATGCGCGCGGCGTGTACGCCGCGGCGATAAAGAATGCCGCAGTGCTGCCGCCGGACGAGCACGTTGGCCGCAAGGGCATGGCAGTGGCGCCCTTTATTGGCTACACGCCGAGCACGGTGGGGGAGGGCGTGTCCTGGGCGCTGGAGGGATACATCAATGACTTCGGCATCAGCAACATGCTGGCGGCGATGGCCGACGCGCCGTCGCCGGTCCTGCCGCGCAAGCGCCTGCGCGAAGAGAGTGAGTACTACCGGAGCCGCGCGTTGAATTACGTGCACATGTTCGATCCGGCGATCGGCTTCTTCCAGGGCCGCACGCTGGACGGCACGTGGAAATCGAAGGCGGGCGAGTACGACCCGCGCGTCTGGGGCCATGAGCACGACTACACCGAAACCAACGGTTGGGGTTTCGCGTTCCTTGTGCCGCATGACGGACAGGGACTGGCCAGCCTGTATGGCGGCCGCGAGGGATTGGCGCGCAAGCTGGACGAATACTTCGCCACGCCTGAATCCGCGGGTTTTACCGGCTCGTACGGCGGGGTGATCCACGAGATGGTGGAAGCGCGCGACGTGCGGATGGGCCAGTGGGGTTTTTCCAACCAGGTCGCACACCACGTGCCGTGGATGTACCTGTATGCCGGGCAGCCATGGCGTACCCAGGAGATCGTGCGCGAGACGCTGGCACGGATGTATGTGGGTTCGGAGATCGGGCAGGGGTATCCCGGCGACGAGGACAATGGAGAGTCTTCGGCGTGGTGGTTGCTGTCGGCGCTGGGACTGTATCCGTTGCAGATGGGTAGCGAGAATTTGGCTATTGGGTCGCCGCTGTTTACCCGGGCTACCGTGCATCTGGAGAACGGAAGGAGCCTGGTGGTCAGTGCGCCGAATAACAGTGCGGAGAATGTGTATGTGGCGGGTGTAAAGGTGAATGGTCAGCCGTGGAAACGCACGGTGATCCCGCATCGGTTGCTCGCTGCGGGGGCGGATATCGAGTTCACGATGTCGCCGCGTCCTGCTGCTTGGGGTAGCGATGTGGAGGCACTGCCGCCTTCGTTGAGCTCAGGTGACAAGCGGCCGAGTGCACTGGCCGATCTCACTGGGCCCGGTCGTGGTTCTGGTGCGGCAAGCGTTGGGGATACCAACGTTGATGCGTTGTTCGACAATAGTTCGCTTACTGAAGCAGTGTTCCGGGCGAGGGCGCCGGTATCGATCAGCTGGACGTTTGATCGGATGCCTGGTTCGCCGGTGCGCTTTTATACGCTCACCTCTGGTGGTACGGGGGGGTATCCGACCGGGTGGGTGCTGGAGGGCTCCAACGACGGTAAGTCGTGGAAGGCGCTGGATCGGCGCGATGGCGAGGTCTTTGAGTGGGCGCGGTATACGCGGCCATTCCGGCTGGATACGCCGGGTAGCTATCGGCATTACCGTTTGGTGGTGACGGCGGCTGGTGGGGGTCGGGAGTTTTCGCTGGCGGAGGTGGAGTTGCTTGGCTCGGAGGATGCGGTGGGGGAAGCGTCGAGTGGGGCTTTGCGCCAAACGAATGATAGGGCCTTGCCTCGGTGACGATTAGGCCGAGTTATCAAGGCTGCAACGTAGGCGCGGCCGGGGAGATTCCCCGAAACCTCCTTATAAGAGGCCTGCTCTTGCGGAGCGCGGGCAACCGGGGCGATGACGCGTTTCGCCGCCGTTGCACGGTCACGTGGGGCACAGCGCCGATTACAAGCGCTGATGCAGCCGGATAAGCGGAAGCCCAGTATCGAGCTCTCAAGCGAAGATTGCTGCGAGCGAGGCGAAGGCCTTGGTCGGTGCGACTATACGAGATAGGCTTCCGAGTGCGCTAATCCTCGGTCCCGATGTACGGGTCTTGCGCAGCGGGCAGAGGGGTGATAATAGTTCGTGCCGGAAGCAGGAGGGGAACGCCTGCGACCTGGTTGGCTCCGGTCGCCACTTTCGTTGAAGTTATATTTTCTCACGCAAATCAGTCGCCGCACGCAGCTTAACGTCGCATCGGAGGCCGGTGTTCGGTGTCTGGGAGCTTGATGTGATGAGATGGACCTCGCGTCGGGGCAGTGTGCCCGGCCTCACGCCGATCAATGCGACATCGCTGGCCCAGCGATTCGTTCTGGCTTGTTGGCACCGCACTACAGTGGACGCCGCCAGCAACTGACTCTTAACAAATGTTCGACTCGTGCTCGAAACGGCGCGGTGTCCTTCTATAGCTGCATGTGGGGAATGCGAATGAAGGGAAGCTTGTTTCATTGGGTCAAGCTGGCGGCGGCGCAGGTGCTTATCAAGTCAAACTCGTGCCGCCGCCGACAGCAAGTCCTTGCGGCCGGTGTCGGGCTTTGCGCAATGCTTATGTCATCCGGACTTCTGGCCCAAGCCCTGCGCTTCGACCAGAAGTACTTGGAGCGCGTGCAGCAATCCCAGGACATCGGCAAGTACTCGGCGAGCTCTTTCGGGGAGCAGCTCAACCTCAAGAACGGCAGCGTCGAATTCAATTGGACCGACATCGACATCCCGGGCAATAGCAAGCTTCCCGTGCGCCTCCAGCGCTCGTTGGTAGTCGAGGACCAGTCCGCGGGAAGAAGCGGAAGCCTAGGCGGCTTTGACGTCGGCGGCTCGATCGATCTTCCCTACCTGAAGGGCGTGTTCTCGACAGCGGGCTGGCAGGTCGAAAACACGAACCCCAATGCTCGATGCAGCGTTCCCGGCTCGCCGCCCAGTCCCACGGCAATTCCCTCACGGGATTTCTGGTCTGGAAATTGGATGCACGTTCCCTGGGCCGGCGACCAGCTCATGCTGTCGGCCTCAGGAAGTTCACTGCCGACACCCGGTAATGGCACGAGCTACCCGTGGGTGACCAAGGACTTCTGGCGCTTATCGTGCACTTCGACGACAAAGAATGGCTATCCGGGCGAAGGATTCATCGCATTGTCGCCTGAAGGCGACAAGTACTACTTCGACTGGGCAGTGACCAAGACCCATCCGGGGTTGTCGAAGAGGATCGGCAACTACTCCGCTTCGGCTTATATGGACCGCGTTGTCGTCTTCTTCCTTGTGAGCCGGATTGAGGACCGGTTCGGGAACTGGGTCACCTACACCTACAACGGCAGCCAGCTGCAGCGCATTGAGGCCAGCGACGGGCGCTACATCCAGATATCGGGTGTTTCTGGCGCAAACATCACGACGATCGAGAGCAGCGTGGGGAACTGGGGGTACGCCTATTCCACTGGCCTGCTCACCGTGACGCAGCCGGACGGATCGCAGAGCCGATATGCCCAAACGGGTGACATGATCGCGGTCCCGACGCCCGCGTTGCCTCTCTATGACGGCACGCCGAGCTGTCCGTTGCCGGAACCGTCAACCGGAGCCTTTACTTATCAGGTAACCCTGCCCAGCAACGCGACGGCCACGTATGCATTCTCCGTGGCTAGGCACTGGATCCATAACGTACCCAAGATCTGCAACTCATTTCTGGATGCGGCTGGCCCCAGCACGAGCTACCAGTTCCTCTCCATCCCGAATTTCTCGGATTCTTTCACGCTTACGACCAAAAGCATTTCGGGCCCCGGGCTTCTGGCGCGGAGCTGGACTTACACCTATGACATCGGCGCGCAGCCGTTGGCCTTCGAATCCCGCTGCGCCGCATCCACCGGGACGGTGTGCGCCAAGACCATACAGACGGAGGTCAGGGAGCCGGAAGGAGATATGCAGCGGCATACCTTCGGCGCCTGGTATCTCTACAACAGCGGGCAGGATATGGGGGTGGAATCTGGCTCCCTGGTAGGGACCGGGACATCCCAGACATTCAATATCCTGAGCAAGACGGAGAACGAATACGTCACTACGGAAGAAGTGGCAGCAATGCCTTTCCCCGATCAGGTCGGACCAACAGCCCTGAATGACTACGTGGCGAACGCCGGCCTTCGCCCACTCAAGCGCCGGACGATCACGCAGCAGGGTGAAACCTTCCAGTGGGTGGTGAATACTTTCGATGGGCTCGCCCGCCCGGTCTCGGTCACCCGATCCTCCAGTCTGGGTGATGCGCGCAGTGAGACCACTGCATATAGTGACAACCTTGGGAAATGGGTGCTAAGCCAGGTCGCGAGCGTCACCAAGACCGCACCGGGCGCCGCGCAGGTGGTGTCCGCGACGACGTACGATTCGATCACCGCATTGCCAGCGCAGCTCCGAGAGTTCGGCAAACTTCGGCAGGCGATCACCTACAACACCGATGGCACGGTTGCCAGCGTCGTGGACGGGAACAACAACACCACGAGCGTCGGAAGCTGGAAACTGGGTCTTCCGCAGAGCATTACCTATGCCGATGGAACCAGCGATTTAGCGGTGGTCGATAGCCGGGGCTGGATCAGCTCCACCACTGATGAAAATGGATTCACAACGTCGTATTCCTACGATGCGATGGGTCGCCTGAGCGGTCTCACGTATCCGATCGGCGACACCGTGGCATGGGCCACCACCACCCAGTCCTTCGTGCCTGTTGCCTCGGCTGAGTACGGCATCCCGGCAGGTCACTGGCGCCTGACTGTAGCGACGGGCAATGCGCGAAAGATCACCTATATGGACGGCTTCTGGCAGCCGTTGCTGGTGCAGGAGTACGACGTAGCTAACCAGGCGGGTACGCAACGCTTTTCTATTTTCTCTTACGATGGCAAAGGCCGCACTGTCTTCAGTTCCTATCCGTCTACCACCGATGGCATTAGTACGGGGATCCGGACGAGCTACGACGCCCTGGATCGACCGGTTTCCATCAGCCAGGACAGTGAGCTGGGCGCGCTGACCACGACTACCGAGTACCTGTCCGGCCTGATCACCCGGACGACCAATCCACGACTGCAGGCGACGGTGACGGGCTACATGGCCTACGACAAACCGACTACGGATTGGCCGGTCAGCATCAGCCTGCCGGAGGGTGCATACATGGACATCAACCGTGACGAACACGGCAAGCCTCTGTCCATCACTCGCCGCAATGCTGATGCCTCGGTGGCAGTGACGCGGACCTACAGTTACGACAGCTACCAACAGCTGTGCCGCACTGTTGAGCCCGAAACCGGCGCCACCCTGACCGGCTATGACGGGGCGGGCAATCTGTCCTGGTCGGCGGCGGGCTTGCCAGCCAGCCAAGCCTGCGAGGCGGATGTCACTTCTCCGGCCGTAGCCGCCCGCAGGGTCGGCCGTACCTACGATGTCCGGAACCAGATAAAGTCTATTTCGTATCTGGACGAGCCGGTAGACGGCGGGCCACTCCCGGGCACCTTCATCACCACCTACAACTACTCTCCCGATGGCAAGTTGCAGGCCATGGCCAGCAATGATCCGGCAGGCCAGTTGGTCACTACCACCTATAGCTACAACCGCCGGCGGCTGCCGACTGGCGAGCGCCTGCAGTGGGGCGACGTGGATTGGTCGGCCAGCTATAGTTACGATGCAAATGGCAGCTTGGCCACCGAGACCTCGCCGGACCTAACTCTCGATTTTTCGCCCAATGCGCTGGGCCAGCCAACCAAGGCGGGCAGCTATGCCACGGCGGTGAGCTACTACCCCAACGGGGCAGTAAAGCAGTTTACCTACGGTAATGGCATTGTCCACTCCATGGTGCAGAACGCACGGCAACTGCCGGCGCGCAGCAGCGACACCGGGGGCGGAAACCCATTGGACATGGCCTACGCCTATGATCAGGCCGCCAATGTTTCCAGCATCATTGACTACACTACGGGGCGCCAGACGCGGGCGATGACCTATGACGGCCTCGATCGGCTGCTCACCGCCCAATCGGTGATGTTCGGGAGCAGCCCCGCAAGCTACGCCTACGATGTTCTCGACAATCTGCAGACCGTCAAGCTCAAGGAGCGCGACTGGACATACGTTTATAGCGCCCGCAACCAACTGCAGAACGTGATGTCGGGTGCCGCCACGGTAGGTGGACTGGACTATGACGCGCAGGGCAATCTCAAGAACAAGAACGGCGCCAACTTCAAGTTCGACTATGGCAACCGCCTTCGCCAGGTCGTGGGGCATGCCAATTATCTGTATGACGGCGCAGGTCGTCGTGTCCTGGACTTCACCACGGGCGCCAAGCGCAGCTTCTACAGCCAGAGTGGTCAGCTGCTGTACGCCGATGACCAGCGCCAGGGCAAGACCACCGCGTACGTATATCTGGCGGGTTCCCTAATTGCAGGGGTGTCCAACTACACCGGCCCGCTTCCTCCCGCGCCCACCTCGGCGCCAGCGCTGAGCGCGCCGGCGAGCAATACCACAGGCAGCTATACGGTCAGCTGGACCAGCGTGGCCAGTGCCACGGCATACAAGCTGGAAGAGAGCAGCAACGGTGGCACCAGCTGGAGCCAAGTGTTCAAGACCAACGACACTAGTGGGCAGGTCGCGGGGCGGCTGAGCGGCACCTACTCGTACCGGGTCTCAGCCTGCAACCGTGGCGGCTGTGGACCACTGTCCAGTGTGGCGGCCACCACGGTGGCCCGTCCGCCGGTGTCAAGTCCGACCTTGACGGCGCCGACAACCAGCGCCTCGGGCAGCTACGCGGTGAGCTGGACCGCGGTGGCCACAGCCACGGGCTACGTCGTCGAAGAAGGCGCCAGTGGTGGCTCGACTTGGACGCAGATCTATAGCGGGCCTGCAACTACCGCGCCCATCAACGGCAAGACTAACGGGACCTACAGCTACCGCGCTCTAGCGTATAACGCCAGCGGGTCGGGCCCGTACTCGCCGACTGTCTCTACCACTGTCACTTTGCCTCCTCAATTAGCACCGACGCTGACCGTTCCTGCCAGCAACACCACCGGCACCTACAGCGTGTCCTGGGGAGCTGTAACATCGGCGACCCGTTACGAGGCGGAAGAGAGCACGAACGGCGGAAGCAGCTGGACGCAGCGCTACAGTGGGAGCGCGCTTTCGTGGTCGGCGAGCGGAACACTCACTGGTACGTACAAGTATCGCGCTCGCGCCTGCAACGACATCGGCTGCGGCCCATACTCGGTAGTCGGTACAACAGTGGTTTTCCTTGCGCCAACAGGCTCAACTACGCTCTCTGCACCAGCGACCAGCTACACAGGTAGCTACTCAATAACCTGGACCAGCGTCGCCGACGCGACATCGTACGTCTTACAGGAGGCTGCGACGCCTGGCTCGTACACGACGCTGACGACGACCGCCGCAAACTCGTTCGCGATCGCAGGACGGGCCACTGCTACCTACTGGTACAGGGTAAGCGCTTGCAATAGCACCGGCTGTGGGCCGCAGTCCTCCATCGCTTCCGTATCAGTGACTCTCTTGCCAACCGCGGCACCCTCAATTTCCGTGCCAGCGAGCAGCCCTAACGGTGCGTTTACCGTCAGCTGGGCCTCCGTCGCCACCGCTACTAGCTATCAGCTCGAGGAGAGCACGGACGGCACGGCTTCCTGGCATTCGTTCTCAACAACCGGGAGCCTTAGCGTTGGTGTATCAGGCAAGGCAACAGCGACTTATCAGTATCGGGTGAAAGGCTGCAATGTTGCAGGCTGCGGGCCCTACTCGACAGTCGGTACCATATTGGTGCTGCTGGCGCCCACAGGCTCACCCACCGCCTCGGCTCCGACAAGCAGCTACACAGGAAGTTACTCAATTACTTGGACCAGCGTTGCCGATGCCACATCGTATATTGTGCAGGAGGCCACGACGCCTGGCTCATACGCGACGCTGACGACCACCTCCGCAAACTCGTTCGCGATCATGGGTCGGGCCGCTGCTACGTACTGGTACAGGATAAGTGCCTGCAACGGCACCGGCTGTGGACCGCTGTCCTCCATCGTGTCTGTGGTCGTCACTCTCCCGCCATCCGCAGCGCCATCAATCTCCTTGCCCCCCAGCAGTCCTAACGGTACGTTCTCCGTCAGCTGGACTTCCGTCGCCATCGCTACGAACTATCAGCTCGAGGAAAGTACGGACGGTGCAGCCTCCTGGCATTCGTTCTCTTCAACCGGGAGCCTCAGTGTTGGCATATCAGGCAAGACAGAGGCCACCTACCAGTATCGGGTGAAGGGCTGCAATGTCGCAGGGTGCGGGCCAAATTCCAGTGCTGCGTCCATTGTGGTGGCCTTCCCGCCGCCCGTTCCTACGGGGTTGGCGGTGTATTACACGACGCCGAGCGCTTCCACTACTCGATACTCTGCCAGTTGGGGGGCATCGGCTGGCGCGACCAGTTACGTTCTGACGGGGCCGATCGGATACGAAGGGCCTAAGAGGTTGGCGGCCGCAACAGTGAACGGGACGCCTAATACAACGCTAGTCTTCAAGGTCTATGCGTGCAATGCCAACGGCTGTTCCGCAACGTCGGCGGCTGTTGCGGCGGTGCCGCTATGAGGAGCTCTAATATCGGGCGTTTGATTTTCTGGTCTTGGCTAATGCTCATCGCGGGAGAGGCGCCAGCGCAGGAAATCGTTTACTACCACACCGATGCGCTGGGGTCGCCAGTTGCCGTCACTGATGCAAGCGGGGTAGTGCTTGAACGCAGTGAGTACGAACCCTTCGGCGCGTTATTGAATCGAGCGCCGGTCGATGGCCTTGGATACACCGGGCACGCATTTGACGCAGAAACGGGATTGAACTATATGCAGCAAAGGTACCAAGACCCTATTCTTGGTCAATTCTTGAGTGCCGATCCGGTGGCGGCGCACGAGAACGTCGCTGGGAATTTTAACCGGTACTGGTACGGCAACAACAACCCATACAAATTCACAGACCCCGACGGACGCCTTTCCTTCGCGTCTGGCGCTACTGCGACTGGCAGCGCGATCGCCGGAGGTTCTGTCAGCACTCAATGGGTCTATAGCTTCCCGTCTCTGGATCCGAAAACTTGGAGCGTGGGGGTTTTAACCCAGGGGGGACTGGTTGCTGGAACCGGGATCGGCGGCGGCCTGTCTGGGACCTTTACTTGGAATTTGTCGGCGAATTCGGCAGAAGAAATGGCCGGTAGCGGCCCTTCAGCGTCAGCTGGAGGAAGTGTAAACATTCTCGCACTTTCCGGTGGGTATGATCACGATCTGGGCGGAGACAATCAGTCTATTTCCATTGGCCTGAAGGCCGATGTCCCAGCAGAAATTCATACATCGGTATCCGTCGCGCGAGGGAGAACAATTCTTACTGGCAGGGATTTCATCAACGCTGCCAAATCACTGATTCCCCAGGTTCCGGCCGTGCAAGTGGGGCCGCCGGTAACCGTGCCTAGTCCTGCTGTGCCGCCATTCGAGCCGCAACTCAAGGAGACGAAATGAAACTTGGCTATATCCTGGCAGCTTGGGCTCTTGTGTTGCTCGTCGTAGCGATACTGCTCGCCTTCCATCTCGTCCGGCCGAGCATCGTTTCAGGCACCTATACCGCGGTCATGCTGTTCAGTTTGGCCGTTCTTGGTTTGCGACGCCGCTTTCGATTGCTGCGTGCGGTAAATTTGGTTGATCCGGAGCTAAGGGATCGAATTACCCACGTCCCTTGGCTGGGCTCACAAGGAGCTAATACTAAGCGAGAAGCTGAGTGGCTTTTTGGTGGGGCCTCCGCAAACAATGATGTGCTGGAAGGGCTCAAATCCGACATGAGATGGTTTTTGTGCTTTGCAATATGCGCGCTCGTCTCCATCCCGATTATTAACGTGCTATCCGCACTTCTTGGCTGACCCGAACGTTGCCTCGGCTGCTTCGCGAACTTTGGGCGCAAGATCCCGGCGAGAAGACGGTGCCATAGCCGGTGACACTGAAGAACCAGTCGTCACCAGCTATCGAGTCGTAATCTCGAGACTTATGGAGAAAGCTGCAGCGCATCTCTATATGCTCCAGCCAATCGAGGTGCACAGTCCCGCCGGCCAAGGGGTGGGGCGTTTCGTCGAAGGTGACTCGCTTGTTCTGCTCGGCGAGACGGAGACGGTCGGACGATTGGCGCAGCAACTGTGGGAGCAGTGGCTGCGCGGGTAGCGAAGCCTTGGCGACGCAGATCGTTGAATTGGAGGTCCAAAGCGACCAGTTGCCCCATCAGACCCGCCAAGCAACGCGCTCGCGCCCGCGTTGAGGCCATGTCCGAGCAGAAATCAGTCCCGCCTAAGCCGCGAGCGGCACGCCAGCGGGCGACTGCGACAGCCCCCCTGCCCGAGAAGCCAATTCGTCGCAAAGCTTAACGGCGTGGCAGAATCCCAATGGCCTCCGCAAGGAGGCCGGTCACCGTATCACCGGGTGCGACCGACCACGCTTAGGCTGCCATACCCAAGGACATCGTCATGCCTCCCAAGGAAAGCCATCTATCGAGCGCCGAGCTGGACACGCTTCGTCTGACTCGGGTGATCTTTCACGTATGGAATCCCACCCACGATCCGGTGCTAACTCTGCTGGATGTGGAAGTGCCTGTGGGGTCGGGCACCTACGGTCCGTTTTTCGAGGATCGTCTTCGGGTGGCTTCTCGCGGAACTCAATTCGTATTTACCGGCGAGCATCGGCCGACCTATGAGCTGTGCCGCAATCTAACCCAACGGCAAGAAGACTTCGTCCAGGTGTCCAAGGAACTGGCCGCAGCGTTCAGCTCTCACCATCGCGGCCGTCAGATGGCTGCGGGCGTGATCATCGTGGCACTAGCCAGCGTCACCACTTCGGCTGGCGTGTTGCCACTAGTCTTCATCCTGAAGCTAGACCATAGACCCGTGTTGACCTATCGGCTCACGCAGGGCGGGGGCGATGTCAGTGCACAGATTCAGCATGTGCTGGATGCCTTGGTCGAGGACAAGGCCGCGGTGCAGCGAAGCGCTCTGGTGGATGTGTCCGATCACTTTGCGTGGGACGTGTTGGCCGCCGAGCGCAACGATAGCGCTGCGCCCGAACTGCGCAACTTCTTCCGGGCATTTCTGAGTGTGGAACCTCGCGAGGACGCCAGCGTTCTGACGCGGCGAGCCATCAGTACGGTGACCCACTGGGCCAAATCGCTGACGGAAGACGATTTGCCCGAAGGCGAGGGCTGGGGGCGCTACAAGGAACGTGCCGTTCAGTACATGCTCGACCACGCCAACTTCGATACTGACGAGTTCGTCAGTACGGTCGTGCGCGACAGCGACGAGAGCCGTCGAGAACGAGTCAAGAACTCCCTTCGTGAGCAATTGCGCGAGAAAGGGGTGGAGGGCCAGGAATTTCCGACACGGGCACAATCGGTAGCACTCGCAGAGCGTCGCACGAAGATTGTCACCGACGTAGGCGTGCAGATCATCTTCGAAGGTGATCGGGAGACGCATCGGGTCGAGGTGCTCGATGATCCAGAGCATGGCCCTGGCGCTAAGAAGATTGTCATACGCGCCAGGCGCCTTACAGAGTCAGGCGCGTAGTGAGCTGGAATTCTTCCCTGCTGACGACGTTGCGAGCATTGCTCTCGCAATGTGAGGCTGTGGACGATGCTACAGACACGCTCACGCTTCATTCCCGTGATGGCGACGTGGGGGAGCTGAGCCAAACTGTGGCCGCCTTGGCCGCCGCCGGCGTGCGGCCTCGCATCCTGCTGGATAACAGCCCGGTGGAGCTGGATGAGGTGTCCCAGGGCGGTCGATGGACGCTGACGGCAGCCAAGGCATCCCTGATCACCGCATTTGGATTTACGCCTGCCTCAAACGAGGTGGTCGTACTCTTTTTTTCGCCGGCCGCATTTGATAGATGGGCGTGCCGGCAGACCGCCTTGAAAGAAGGCTTTCGCTGGCCAGACCGACTGACGATCCTGGTGGATAGCCTGTCCGGGCATGTCGCCGGTCCTAAATTGCGGTGTGGCAACCTGGAACAGGACCTGCCCGCCTTCGACACCCAAGCCGCCACCATAGAGCCCAAGGTGGTGTCGGCTCTGGTGCAGATCGCACTGGAGGCCTCGAACCGGCAAATAGGGCAAGCGTTCATCACTCAAGGCAACCTGGAGCATGCTGAGTTTGCGTGCTTGCTTCGGTGGTCCGAGCGCGACGCGGCTCGTCTCCTGTGCGATGAGGTGGCCTATCGTTCGGATCGTTTCCAGGTGACGCTACGTGGGGCAAGGCGGGTCTCAATGGTCTTGGATGAGCCCGCCATTGCGCCGACTAAGCAAGAGGTAGAGCTGCTGCAATCTTCGGTAGTGTGGTGCTTTGCAGAGCATCGCGACGCGCGACACGCACTATTGATCGACCGCTTAGCGCTTGACGGCAAAGAGGACGCTTCGTTCATCACGTATTTGCGGGACAACCTAAAGGCCGCGCTGCAGGACGCGCGAGATCGATATAGGTTGGTAGTGCTGGAGAAAAAGGATGCAGCGACGAAAGAGACGCGCGAAATTATGAAGGATGTCCGTGCCCAAGCCGATGCCTATGCGGCCAAGGTGCGAGACCTAACCTCGACATTCTTGCGTGACCTGGTGGCAGCGCTTCTACTTGTCGGATTCGGCCTGTTGGGCAAGATAAATTCGGAGGCCCTGGGGCAGCTGATTAACGCAAAGGCGGTCAACGTCTTCTTTTGCGTGCTGTCGGGCTACTTCGTACTTTGGGCGACGTTGCAGATTGCCACGCATTGGAGAGATCTAACTCTGACCACACGTGAGCTGCGCAACTGGTGGTTTCTTACGCGTAGCAGCCTTCCTGGCGAGGAGGTCAAGCGCGTGCTTGATGATGTGATCACGCCTCGGCGTCGAATGTTCTTTACAGCGCTATGGGTGGTTGCCCTCAGCAATTTGGCAATTGCCATTGCACTTTGGAACTGGAAGCTGCTGTTGGCGATGGTGGCTCCGCAGCCCTAGACGGAGCGAGCAATGGGGGGGGGGGCAGCAGCATGCGCGGAACGTGTGATTTGGAAGATTTATCGGGGGTAGAGTAGGGCGGCTTCCGACCCAAGCGGACCTAGGGCTCGTTCGCGCTACGACCGAGGCGCTCTACGAAATTCCGGGGACGTAATTTGCGAGAAGAAGCGTGATAAAACATCGGTGTTGAAAAATTCCGAAACCACAGACGCTTGCGACAACTTTTCCGTGTTGGTGCTCCACTGCGCGCCATTTGGCCTGTAGTAAGATTGGGGCTATGTACGACCTACACACTCTTGGCTGGCACAGCTTTCAACATCTTTGTCTGACGATCCTGCGCGAAGTTATGGGGCAGTCGGTCGAGTCGTTTCTCGATGGCAAGGATGGCGGGCGCGATGGGGCATTTTCTGGAACTTGGAAGCCGTCCGTTAATGAGAACCTCGCCGGGCGTTTCGTAATCCAGTGCAAGCACACCAGCCGCCCTGCTTACGTGCTGCAACTATCCGATTTAAGCGATGAGGTGGAGAAGGCGAAACGCCTCGTCAATGCAGGTCGATGCGACTGCTATGTTTTACTGACGAATGCCGGCGTCACGGGGGCGCGCGTGGAAGAGATCGAGGCGCTCTTTCTGGCTGCCGGTGTCAAGCAAATGGTCGTGTATGGGGCGACGTGGCTCACGCAACAGATCCAAGAGAACAAGCGTCTTCGCATGTTGGTGCCGCGCGTGTACGGCCTGGGTGACTTGAGCCAGATCCTCGACGAGCGCGCGTATGCTCAGGCACGCGCCATTATCGAATCGATGCGCGAAGACCTGGCCAAGGTCGTGGTGACGGAGGCCTATCAGCGGTCTGTCGATGCTCTTGACCGGCACAGTTTCGTGCTACTGGTTGGCGAACCTGCTGCAGGAAAGACAACGATCGCCTCTATGCTGGCAATGGCCGCCTTGGATCAGTGGAACGCTTCGCTGTTGAAGTTGGATGAGCCGGCCGAAGTCGCTAAACGTTGGAGCCCAGACGAGCCGTCCCAGTTTTTCTGGTTGGACGATGCGTTTGGCGTGACCCAGTACGAAGAATTCCTGGTGCATGGCTGGAACCGCGTCCTGTCGCAGCTCAAGCCCATGCTGCGCAAGGGCGCCAAGATCGTGATGACCTCGCGTGACTATATCTACAATCGAGCGCGTCGAGACCTGAAGGAGAGTGCCTTTCCTCTTTTCAAGGAGAGTCAGGTGGTCATCGATGTTCACGAGCTCACCGGGCAGGAGCGGCGGCAGATCCTTTACAACCACCTCAAGCTCGGCAAACAGCCGAAAACCTTCCTCACCGATATCAAGCCCTTTCTCGAAACCGTGGCTGATCACCCGCGTTTCATTCCAGAAATGGCGCGGCGCTTGGCCGATCCGTTGTTCACTAAGGGTCTGTTTATCGACTCGTACTACCTTGGTCAGTTCGTGGAAAAGCGTGAGCAACTGCTGCACGAGGTGCTGCAAGCATTGGACGCCAATTGCAAGGCCGCGCTCGCGCTCATTTACATGAGAAACGACCGGCTGACGAGCCCGATCGAGCTGCAGCCCGCAGAGGTCGACGCACTGCAACGCCTGGGCAGCGATCTGGGCGGCTGCATCAGTGGCCTGGAGACACTTGCGGGCAGCTTGGTGGTTCGCACGAGTGCCAGCGGTGAGGCCCTGTGGCGCTTCAAACACCCGACCATCGGCGATGCTTACGCTGCTCACCTAGTGCAAAGTCCGGACTTGCTAGGCATCTACCTACAGGGCAGCGACCCGGCGCGACTGCTTGAGCAAGTTAGTTGCGGCGATGTTGGTATCGAGAAGGCCGTCGTGGTTCCCACCGCGCTGTTTCCGGTCATGCTGAGCAAACTAGATCAGCTCGGGGAAAGCAAAGTGCACAAGGATTCATGGCTGTCGGGGTTCGATGCGCGACGACAGCGGCTGGGATTCTTGTCCAATCGCTGCTCCAAAGAATTCCTCACAGCTTACTTGGACAAGCACGCCAAGCTTCTCGCCGCCGTTTCCAGCCCCGGACTGGTGCTCAGCGTCGTGCCAGAGGTGCGTTTGGCGGCGCGTCTGCAAGCTCTTGGGCTACTACCGGAAGCCAATAGGTTGGAGTTTGTCCGCACCGTCAGCCAATATGCGATCGACGGGCGAGACACCGACGCGCTGGATAACGCCACGATTCGCGAGGTCTTCACGGACTCCGAACATGCCGCATTGGTGGCTCAGGTGCAGGCACAACTGCTTCCGAAATTGCACAGCGTGCGGATCGACTATCAAAGTGACTGGGACTCGGATCGGTCTCGGGAAGACCATATGTGGTCGTTCCTGGCCTCGCTGGAGACCTTGCGGCGCTGCTATCAGTACGATTCTGCTGCACTCGCCATCATCGAGTCCGAGTCGAGGCAGGCCACCAATTGGATCAATGAGGATGGCAACAACCCCGCCTCGCCGGCGCCGCGAAAGCTTGGCAAGCTCAAGTCGCACCCGGAAGCAAATCAAGTGCGGAGCATCTTCGACGATATCGACGCTGTCCAGGAAGCGTCGGAGAATTAGTCGGCAGTTTAGTAGCCGATTTGCTTACGATTGAGGTCAGCTCATTGGTTGCCAGGGCCGGCGGCAGGGGATGTACAGGGAGCGGAGTTAGTAGCGCTCATGCGGCAGCATCCTCATTTTCTTCGAGTGCCAGACACTTAATAAATAGCTTGCGAAGTTCGCCGATTCGGCCTTGATCAATGACGCCAGCCTCAATTGACTTCAACGTGTGGAGCGGCTTCTGATCGTCCCGGACGGGCAGGTTCAAGCCTAGAAACTTCTCCATGCACTCATTGATGAAACACGCGGCGGCAAGCCGGTTCTCACTCACCTTGTTTTTCAGCATTTCATTCACCACCTTGTGGTGGTCTTTGTCTTGGTCGTCGTCAAGCATCAGGCCATAAGGAATGCCGAACCCTTCAAGAAGAGCAATGTAGCGGTGCAGGTTGTACTTGCCCATTGCATCGACGATCGCCACGCGGTGCCGGCACAGATCATGCCAATCGCGTGCAAGCAGCCATGCAAACAGGGCCTTTTCGGTTGCGCCCTCCACAAGAAGTACTCGGTCTGCGAAGAACATCGACGCACGCTCGGAATCTAGCCAGAGCTGATAGCGAAACCGCTCTTCCTGCTCGGCAATGGCTGCGTCTTCGGTTGCTCCTTGCAAAAGCTTTCGAGCGTTCCCTTTAGCGTTGTCAGGCACGGCCGGATCGTTGACGTAGGCCTCCAGCCATGTCTTGAATTCATACCCTTGCCCAAGCACACCACTGAGGTCTGCCTTCTTGACCTGCCCGATGCCGCTGGTCCCGTTATTGCGACGAACTCGAACAATCTGACATAGATCGTCAGCGATCTTGTCAACGAAAACCGTCGAATGGCTGGTCACAATTACCTGCTGGGCGTCTCCGCTTCCCAGTCTGCGAAGGTGGTAAGCCATGTTTTCCTGCTGGGCTGGATGCAGAAACGCTTCTGGCTCTTCGAACAAGATCAGCGTGAAATCCGGGTCAAACTCTTTCTTTCCAGCCACTTTAACATCAGTGAAGCTGGGGGCCAGCTTGATAAGTTCATATAGGAACGACCGCTGAAACCCGTGACCATAGCGATCGAGCGCAAACAAGGTTTCGCCGAGCATCGCGTCCACGAAGCCATGACGAATCAAGTTTTTGGTGATGTCCTCCGGTGCAACCGGGTTCACACCCATGTCGAAGCGAATACCCCATTGCTCGATGGATTTGTTGATGGGCCCTGAGATCCGCGACAAGAACCCTTCCTCACCACGCGCCTCATCATTCAATTTCGAGAATGCGCTCTCCATCTCCTTGAAGGCTTGGCTTTGTGCGATCACCCGCTTCAGCATTAGGTTGAGCATGTCACGCAGCGGCGACGGACCGCTGGTCTTCATCTGCTCGGCAGCAGTGGTCAGCGCCGGAATGTAGATGATGCTACCGACCTTTGCGGTTCCAACATTCTTGGCCCCATAGAATAGGTCCTTCTCCGGCTCGCCGTTGACAATAGCGTAAATGTTGCTTTGGCTGGCCTTGAAACGCTCCTTGTCCGTGGACTTAAAATAGCGGCGAACGGTAAGGTCGCGGCCCTCGGCACCTTCCTTATACTTGTCCGCCAGCCCATCCCACTCCGCTTCTGTCAGGTGGAATGAAAGCTCGACCCAGGACTCATCAACCTGAGCACCGGGCATCTTCGGGAGGTCATCATTTGAATGCTTAATGTCCTCGTAAAAAGCCCGCAGCGCGGCAACGATGTTGCTCTTACCTGCATTGTTCGCGCCCACGATCATGGTGTAATCGTGGACTTCGATGTCCGCGTCGGCGATTGAGCGGAAGTTGTGAATGCGTAGCTGGCGGAGCTTCATAGTTCTTTCCCTGAACTCTATTGGACGGAAATCTGCTCGAGTAATAATGGAAGCATGGCAGTCCACGGAGTTGCAAGTTCGCGGCAGGTTGTCTAAGACTCAGTCTTCGAGCAAGCGGGCAGCGGGGTTGGCTGAGGCTCCGCCGGCCTGAAAGTACCCCACCACGCTCGACACCGACCGATGCTCGGTCAGTTGCACGATCGCCGGCAGCGCCACGCCCTGCCGACTGGCTTCGGTCACGAACCCCGACCTGAGACTATGCCCGCCAAAATCACCGTCCAGCCCGGCTAGGCGCGCGCGCCGCTGCACGATTTCGCCGACGGCGGCCGGGGAGAGGGCAGAGCCAATGCGCCGCTTCCAGAGCCGCCGGAAAATCGCCCCCTCGGTGATCCCGCACGCCTCCAGCCAATCCTGTAGCGCAAGTGCGGCCCGATCCAACACCGGCTTGTCCGGCGTCGAGGTGGCGGTGACGCCTGCTTGCTGGGTCTTGCTGTGCTCCAGCCGGTAGATATAGCCCGCCTCGCCGATTCGGCGCAGGTCGCGCAGATCGGCGGAGGCAATCTCGCTCCGCCTGCGGCCACCGCTGGCAAACCCGAAGCAGAGCAGGGCACGGTCGCGAATCCCTTCCAGGCTGTCGTCGCAGGTGGCCAGCATCGCCTCCAGCTCGGGCAGGGTGATCGCGGTCTTCTTGCGCGGGCGCTCGCCGCGCTTGACCGCGGCACGGGCCGCGCGGCTGAGCACGGTGCGTATCGCCGGTTGCTCACACGGGTTGGCCAGCTGCTTGAGCCGGTGCGCGGTCGACAGCACGGCGACTCGGTGGCGGACGGTGCTCAGCGTCCATGGGCCGGGCTTGGCTTTCAGACCGGCCGCCACCAACGCCTGGTCAATCGCCGGCGGCAGTTCCCAGGCCAGCTCGCCGTCGGCGGTGCGGCGCGTGACATGATCGACCTCGAATTGCAGCACGATCGCCTCGGGCACCGGCAAGGCCAGCTCGATGCCGTAGCGCGCCGCATGCCAGCCGGCCCAGTAGCGCAGCGCGCTGCATAGCTGCGGGTGGTGTTGGCCGCGGCCGCCTCCGCCAGCAGCTCGCGCACCGCGTCCGCGGCCTGTTGCGCCAGCTGTTCCGGCAGCACCAGGTGATGGACGACGAGAACAATGGGGCAGGGCGGCCATACAGGAGACCTTTCATGGCCCGAGGCATCACCGAATTCGATGTCCACAGTGCCGCCGACGAGCTGGTCGCCGCGGGCGAACGCCCGACGGTGGAGCGGATCCGCGCCCACTTGGGCACCGGTTCGCCGAACACGGTCACGCGCTGGCTTGAGACGTGGTGGCGCGGGCTAGGGCGTCGTCTGCAGGCGCAACAAATCCACGTGGACGTCCCGGCGGCGCCGGAAGTCGTAACCGCCCTGGCAGGGGAGTGGTGGGGGCGGGCGCTGGTCGCGGCCCGAGACGAATCTGCCCAGGCCCTGGCCACGGAGCGCAATGCTCTACTTCGCGACCGCGAGGCCCTCAGCGACGAGCGCACCCGTTTGGAAACCGAGGCCAACGCGCTGCGTGCCGACCTGGAAGCGGCGCGACATTCGGAGCAGCTTGCGCACGCGCAGACCACGGAGCTGCAGCGCGTGGTCGACCAACTGCAGCTCCAGGTCCAGGAATTGACGCAGCAGCGGGCCGCGGCCTTGGCCCGCGGCCAAGAACTGGAGGTTGCCCGGGAGGCACTGCAGCGCCATCTGCAGCAAGCGGAAGAATTCGCCCGAGCTGAGCGCGACAGCCTTACTCAGCACCTGCGCGCGGTAGAGAATCGGGCGTACATCGAGGTAGATCGTGCGCGCCAAGAAGCGAAAGGGCTTTCATCTAAGCTCAGTGCGCTAGACAAGGAGCGGACATCGATCGAACGCCGGCGCCGCGATCACCTCGAAGAGGCCCGCAAGGCCACTGCCGAAATTCAACAGGAGTTGGCCGGCCAGCGGGCACGAGCGGACGGTTTGGAAGTCCAGGTCGAGAACCTGCGAAGCCTGCCGCTTGCGCTGGAGGCCGCTCTGCGGAAACGCAGTCCCGCTAAGCCCAGGGCTTCGGGCAGGAAGCCGAAGGCTCGGAGAGGTTCCGGCACGCCCTGAGCCAAACGTGTGCGTAGCGCTCCCAAAAAGTCTTTACAGATCAATGAAGGGCGCGATTCTCCGCAACGTGACATCGATTGGCGTTGCCGACAGATCCAAAAGCCTGAGTAGTGACATTAACTAATGCGAGAACGGACAGCGGCTTCCGAAAATCACAAGCCACGAGGGCCGCCATGCTATTTCGCATAATGTATACAGGCTCCGCAGAATGGAAACCCTGCGGCGATGCATGAGCGCGGTCGGGCAGGGCGAAGCCAACAGATAGAAGGATCGTCATCGCAGTAGCAGCGAGTCGCTTCCAAAACGTGCGCTCAGGAGACGTAAGCGCAGCGCGCTTCATGATCTCAATTGCCTGTTTTTCAGGCTCCGGATGGCCTTGGATGCGCAAAGCATCAGCGACGACCCATACCTGGGGAACGCGCCTTCCCATGCGGTAGTGGCCTATTGCGCCGTCCGTGATGCCCAGCAGCGGAGCCAGTTTCGAATAGCTCTCGACCTTTGCCGCAACTCTGGTGCGCTCGAAGAATTCGTTCCAGTCCATAGCCGCCTCGCCGTCGTGTACGTCCGTAGCCTACAGGTGTTGACGCCTACGGGCGTAGGCGCGTATAAAGCCCCATCGCCTACGCATGTAGGCGGTTCCCGCCCCCGGTCACCCCGGCCGGCGTGGCGGGATTTCCGGGGTGGCGGGGTAGGGGATTCGCATGATGGCAACCTTCGATCCGGGAAACGCGCTGTGCTTCGCCGCCGCGCTCCTTCTATTCGTGCTGGCTGTGGGTGTACCGGCCGCAATCTGCGAATGGCGCGACCACACGGGCCGCGCGGCTAAGCAGCGCGAACAGGCGCTTGTGAAGTTGCACATCTTCGCCAATGAGCTGAAGCAGCTGGCCATTGCGCAACGAATGCTGGACGCAACGGCATGAGCCGTCCGACGAACACCGAGCGGGGCGCGCGCCTCGCCTACGACATTGCGTTGGAACACTTGCAGCAGTTGTTCCCTGCCAATGGTCTCGGCCATGAGTTCTGGTCGCCCATCGCCGACGAAGCCGCCGTTACGCTCGCTGAGTGCCGCTTCTTGCGCGCTGCCCAGGTTGAGCGCGTCGCACTCAGTTCGTCGCCCGATGCCGCCGACCCGGCCCGCCCTCATGCAGACCCCGAAGAGTCTTCGCAGTCGCGGCCGCTACCGATGCGCGGATCTGTTGCAAAGGATCGGGGTCGCTCTCCAACGAGCGAAATTCGTCGAGCAGCACAAGTGCGCCGTCAATCTGTGACGGAGACGCAAGCATGCTGAACATCGCTGCGTTGATCGCCGTTAACGCGTCGATGACCGCGCCCAACTGGTCGATGGTGACGTTCGGTTCCTTGGCCATGGGTGCCTCCGAGGTTGTAGGCCGGATCGTACAGGAGGTGGCCAATGGCTGACGGAGCAGCCGCAGGACTCCCCGCGTCTAACAGGGGAGTCAGTGAATTCAGGAACGCCGAGGGAACCCTGCACGTCGGGATCGACTGGCTTTCGGCTTCCGTCGATCTGTTCGCGACCCTTCGCGAAGTCGGCTTCATGGACAACGACACCATCGAAGACGTCCGCAATTGGATCGACGCCAGCGCAGAGAACGCGCGTGTCGCTGCATTGCAGGTGTTCTGCTGGTTCTTCGGGGGCCTTGGCCTAGAACTGGGCGAGACGGCCGGCGGTGGCCGGTTCTATTTGTACCGCGTGCGAATTGTCGATGCGGCCGGGGAATTCGTAGGGATGATCGAGCTCGGCGGGGAGAACTGCCGGCGTGCCGATGGTACCTACACCGTCCGGATCGAGTTGACGGGCGAGGGCTGCCGCACGCTTAGCGCAGCGCGCTGCGGCCATGCGCAGCGGTGGCTGGAGCTTCGAGCGAAGCTCGAAAGCTGCGATGGGCGGCTGACCCGAGTGGACGTAGCAGCCGATGACTTACTGGGCAAGTACCCGCTGAAACTGGCGCAAACGTGGTACGCCGCTGGTGAGTTCGATCAGCGCGGCCAACGGCCCAAAGCGCAGTTGGTGGACGACTACGACAGCGGCGACGGCAAGACCCTGTACGTGGGCGGCAAGAAGTCCGAAAAGCAGCTGCGCGTGTACGAGAAGGGCAGGGAACAGGGCGACAAGGATTCGGAGTGGGTGCGCTACGAAGCGCAATTCCGCGCCTCCAATCGCAAGGAACTACCCCTCGACCTGTTGCGCGACCCGGCGGGCTACTTGCTCGGCGCTTACCCGGTGCTGCGCTTCCTGCACTGCGTGGCCTTGCGCATCGATATCACGAAGGCGGCGGTAGATGCGACCTGGAAAAGCGCACGGCGCCACATCAAGCGCCAGTACGGCGCAACCCTGAATTTCATTGCACGACATTGCCCCACGCCCGAGGCGTTGGAGGCAGTCATCAGGACCTGCACGTCGCACCGGCTGCCGGCGTGGGCAACAGCAGATGCAGCCAAAAATTGGCCCGAAATCGCGGGCGTCAATCGAGAGGTGACGGTATGAGCGGTATCAAGGTGACTGTGTTGTCGGCGGAAGTGGACGAGCGCGGTGGCACGTTCAAGGACGACGAGGGTAAGGATCGGGCGTACACCACGCGCAAGCAGAAGGCGAAGTTGGAAGCGGGCGGTTTCGCATATCCGTTCGACGTGCGCCTCGAAGTGGGCCAGCAGGCGTATGCGGCTGGCGACTACGAACTGGACGTGGAAAGCATGGCCCAGGTGAACAAGGGCGTGCTGTCGCTGAGCAAGTTCACGGCCCTGCGTTCGTTCAAGACCGCCACCCGGGCGGCTGCTTAATCCGTGGCCGTCGTGATCTACACCACCCACCCGTACCTGCTGATCGCGGCGGGGTTCGTGTTCGGTGTGTTGGTCACCTCGGCCATGTTCTTCGGTTCTCGCAGGAAGTGACCCATGCCACGCGTTCTGACATGCATCGACGCGGTTCCGGCTGCGGACGGCTCCTTCACCAACACGGCTTGGCTGGATCAACCCAGCTGGGTCGAAATGCTCCCCACGGTAGAACAGGCCAACGTCGTGGGACCGGCAATTGCAGCTGGCCTGTGCCTCATTGCCGTTATGCGGCTAATCATCCCAAAGAAAGGAGACGACGAATGAACAGCAAGAATCTGCGTGCGTTGCGCGGTTACCTCAACACCCTGGGCACCAAGGCCAAGGCCATCGCGGTGGGCGGCGGTGCCGCCCTTGCCGTCCCGTCCGCGTTCGCGCAGACCGGCGGTGCGAGCTTCGATTCGGCCACGGTGCTGGCTGCCATCGCGCTGATGGTCGCCGCTGGCGTGACCATCTACACGGCCTACGCCGTGGGCAAGTGGACCATGAAGGCCTTCGGCCTGATTGGCGGCAAGTAATCGCAGCATCAAGGAAAGGAGAGGGCCGGGCTACCGGCCCTTTTTCGATATGACCGGAATGGTTCTTCTAGCGTGGTACTTCCTGGCTGGGTACATGATTGCCGATGGGCTCAGATAATGAGCCTGTTGCGCGTGCCCGTTCCGATCAGGTGGTTCGCAGCGCTAGCGCTCGCTGCGGCGCAGCTGTCGATGATCGTGCCTGCTCAGGCGCAGCAGAGTTATTTGGAATGCAATACCAATGGTGAGCTCGGCTCGGCGGGCATGTGTCCCGATCAGGGCATCGCGGCGGCGATGGCGTATGGGCTTGCCCAATATCACATCGCGCGAGGTGCGTGCGGGCTTTCGGCCGGGCGAGTCGCGCTTGGGTCTATGACGGTCGATATGGTCAATCGCAAGATCAGCTATGGAATCATTGGGCTGAACAACAATGCTCTGTGTGCAACCGCTGTTCGCGCGTGGCCAGCCAATCAATCATGTGCAGATCGCAACGCTAACAAGCTGGCAGATGCTGGTTTAGGATACAGCGAGCCGAGTTCCTGCATCAGCGGTTGCAAGGTGCAGGGAACGTCGTTCACGTCTGCCAGTGGCCCCGTAAAGACGTATGGGATGAAGGACAGGACGTACACCGGCGACGTGTGCACGCCAGCCGCGACACCTACGAATGACATTGCGCCACTGGACGCCGAGAAGCAGGACGCGACGAAGCCGAAGTCGCAAGAGTGCACCGGGCTTGGCTCCGGCCAAACCGGATGCGTCAAACCAAATGGCGACTATTGCGCCACAGCCTCAACCGGCAAGACGTTTTGCTGGACGCCTAGTGAGACGGGAAAGAAAACGGACGGTACCGAGGCACAAGTCAAGTCGCCAAAAGGGGACCCAGTCACGCCGCCCAACACGACGATTACAGACCAGGAATGGCAACGCAAGGAAGGGCACCAGCAGACCAGCTGCACCGGGACGACGTGCACCACCTACAACGTCACCAACTACAGCAGCGTGCCAGCCGGCACCGCGAAGAATTCTTCGGGCGATAACAGCAGCGACGGAAGCGGCAACACCTCCGGCAATGGCGCTGCGGCGCCCGATGGCAAGAAGGACGATTCAGACACGGATAGCGCCAGCGATAGCGGAAACTGCACCACGCCGCCGGTATGTGTGGGCGACACCCTCAAGTGCCTGCACCTGCGATACACGTGGAAGACGCAGTGCAACACCGAGCGCGGCGAAGTGGAGGGCGGGGCGACGTGCACCGATGGCGACGTGCCCGTCTGCACGGGCAAAAGCTGCAAGGCGGCTGAGTACGCGCAGGTATTGCAGCAGTGGCGGCAGCGGTGCGGGTTTGAGCAGGAGCGGGCGGCCGCGGGTCGTGATGCTGCGGCTGGCGCCAACGACGCGGCCGGCGACGACGAAGCAGGCGAGGTTGCCAAGCTGTGGTCCGGCGATGGCAAACCGTCCCCGACCTTCGATGAGGGGAAGGTGAGCATCGGCGGTGGCGACCTGCTCGGCGGCACGGTGGAGATATACGGCAAGCAGTTCACCCTGAGCCCTCAGTTCTATGACGCGCTCGCCATCATTAAAAAAATCATCATCGCTGCCGCGATCCTCGCGGGGCTGTGGATCGTGTGGAGGTCCTAATGTCGTGGTTCTCGGTTGATGTGCCGTGGTTGGGCGCCCTTGCAGGGGTTCTCAATCGGTTGATGAAACTTCGGGCCGCTCTGTGGGCCGCGAAGGCGCTGGGCGCGCTGGGCCTTGGCTTCGCATCCAAGAAGCTGGTCTACGATCCGCTTATCGATCAGGCCGTGAATGCTTGGCACTCGATTCCGCCGCTGGCTGCGAACTGGGTTCACGCGCTGGGCTTGGACACGGCCATTTCCATAGTGCTCAGCGCGTACGGAATTCAAGGCGTGCAACGCGTGTTTATGACTCGGCGCAACGAGGCAACCGACCAATGATCGGAGATACCGCGTCAATCTCATTGCTGACGGGCCTTCCGGGCTCTGGTAAGTCGCTGCGCATGACCCAGCGCATTGTCGAGCTGGTGGAGCAGGGCGCCCACGTCTACACCTGCAACATCAACGGCATTAGCGTGCCGGGAATCACGCCGTGGGATGACCCTACCAACTGGCGTGATCTGCCGGCGGGCGCGGTCCTGTTCGTGGATGAGGCGCAGCAGTATTTTCGCGCTCGGCGCGGTGGTGATCCGCCCGAGTACATCAGTGCGATGGAGACTATCCGCCACGCGGGCGTGCGGCTCGTCTTAGCGACACAGCAGCCCAACTACCTCGACACCCATTTGCGTGGCTTGGTGGGCTTCCACGAGCATCTGTTGCGCCAGTCAGGCAAGGACGAGACCTTCATTTTTCGCAACCATCAGGTGATGGACGAGGTCCGCATGGGCCTTAAGCGCATCAAGGGTCTTTATGACCACGAGAAATGGAAGCTGCCGGAGAAGTTCTTCAAGTACTACAAGAGCGCGGAGTTGCACACGGTCAAGTACCGGATGCCGGCACTGTTGAAGAAGGTGCTCATCACCGGGCCTATCGCCCTGCTGCTGATGGCCGGCACGTTTGGATTCCTGTTCTGGAAGGGCATCCACGGGCAAGCGCAGGCCGACGAGGTCGCCAAGACGGCGCCTGTGGCGCCGCCGGGCGCCTCGTCGCCTGGCGCGCTGCGTTCGGTCGACGCGCCCAAGGCAGGGATTGAAACCGCCGAGCAGTACGTCGCTGCGGTCACGCCAATGGTTGATGATGTTCCTTGGTCGGCGCCGGGCTTCGTCGGGCGCGAGTTCCGCGCCGACCCGCACGTGTACTGCATGAGCAGCGAGAACAGCTGCCGTTGCGTCACCGAGCAAAATACCCGGGTGCAAACCATGCGGGATGACGTGTGTAGGGACATTGCGCGGTATGGCGAGCCTTACAACCCCTACAAAGCGCCGGCAGAGCGACGACAAGAGCCAGCGCAGGCCGTGGCCAATGATGAGGCGACGACCGCGGCTACGAGCGATGGGCCGTCAGCTGAGCGCGTTGCGGGATCTGTCGTGCCTAAGCGGGCGCGCGTTCAAGGCACGTTTCCCGAGCATCCTGGGTACCAGACGGCCACCTCGACGCCGCCGACGTCTCTGGATATGTAGGGCATATCCCGACCCCGTGGTCGGCTGGAATGGGTATTATTCCAGCAGGGAAGGAGGGGAACATGGACGCTCGACCATTTGTTGCTTTAGTTGCTGCACTTTTCGTTGTGTCGGCCGTAGCACAGACTCGAATGGCAACGGGTGGCGGGCTGTCTAGGGTGCCCGCGCCGAAACCGGCTGCGTACGACCCACTTTCGCGCTCAACGACTCCGCTCAACTGCCAGCAGTATCGCGGCCAGAAGTACCCGGTTGACGTGCAAGCCTACTGCCAGAGCATTGAAAACTCTTATATTCAAGGCGAAGCTCGCCGGGTTGGTCGCCCATCTCCATCGTCAAGCATAGTGGAGCTTCCGTCGCTTGGATCTTCGGAGGCGAAGTCTTCTGGATACGCGTGTGTGGGCGGCATTGCAGTGCGGCACCTTAGTAACGGCTGGGAACAGGTGTCGGCTGCCGATGGCGGCTGGCAACGTTGCGTGGAATCTCGATAAATGGTGGCGGACTATGGTAGATGAACTTGTAAAAACTATTCGGCTTCACTTGGCCGATCGCCTTACAAGCCCATTGATGGGTGCATTCATGGTGTCTTGGTGTGTCTGGAACTACAGAGTAGTTCTTCTCATTTTCTCCCCTGACACTGCGCTCAGAAAGATCCAGTTGATTTCTGCCGTTGGCGTCCCCTCCCACGCCCACCTCTGGGCCTATCCGCTGATAACGTCAGTTCTGTATATCCTGGTCTATCCGTGGCCGGCCAGATGGGCCTATGAGTATGCTGGCTGGCAGAGAGCCGCGTTGGTACGCATTCGTCGGAAGCTCGAGAATGAAACGCCCCTCACAAAAGAAGATTCCATAAAGCTTCGGTCTCAGTTCTCGAGATCTGAGGGCCAGTACATCGACCGAATCGAACAGAAAGATAGAGAGGTGGATAGGCTAACTAGTCAAGTTGTCCGCCTGCAATCTCTGCTATCGGAAGCCGAGTCGCGAGAAGCTTTGCTGAGGTCAGAAAGAGCTGACGAGGCGGACGGCCCGCCCGTCACTTTGAATCAGGACGTAATTAACTTGCTAGCCGTGGTTGAGCACATCGGAGACGAAGCTAGTCTGACCAGGATCGTTTCAACCGCCGGAGGAGAAAAGCTTCCAACCGAAGTACTTCTTAACGAAGTCGCCGGGATGGGGCTTATACGTTCCTACGCCCGTGAGATTGGCGGGCGCGACTTCGAGTTCTTCAAGTTGACGGCCACCGGCAAGAAGGCATTGTTGCTAAGTGGCGCACGCTGAGGGGTGTAGGGGGCAATGCCCCCTACGAATTCCATTTCAGCCAGCTCGGCCGAAGTGGCGTTCTCGCCAATCGCCAAGATCGACGACAACGACCTTCACCATCGACTGCTGACGGGCCTTTCGTGCAGAGTTCCGAGCTCGGGCAGAATCTCGGAGGTCCGTGGCGTCTGCGCGCCACAGCATTCCTCGTAACCGGCGCTCCGGGATCCGTTCGCCGCTCGGCGCGACGAGGTCCCGTCCGGCCAGGCGCCATCCCGCCCACGGTCCGGACAATTCAACATGGTTGTCCACGACCCGGCGGTACACATCATGGGCACAGCCGTTGGGACAAGGCTTACCTGCGTCCCAGCACGGTGGACGTCGGTCAATGTTGTAGGTGTCAGTCATGCGGCGATCTCCTTATCGGTGGGGGATCGTCCTGGTAGGCAAGTCTTGATCCAAAGCCAGATCCAGCAAAGCCGAGCCATCAAGACGGCAATGCCATTGCGCATAATGTATATTATGTCGCAATGCAGATGCGCAGCTCAGCCATGCTCCACATCACCCATCAGCCCCAATCCGATTGATCTGCCCGCACTCCACAATCAACGGCGGCCTGGCCATCCCAGCCAACGTAATCATTGCCCTGCCCAGCGCCACATTGCTCGTCACCAGCGACGGCGCAATGGCACCGGCCAGCTTCATCAACGGAGCGCCGCCCCAGTACAACGGCTTCAGCAGCGAATGACGCGTCCCTGTCCCTGCGACCGGACGAACGCCACCCGGGCGCAACAGAACCACGTGTATCGGCAACTCCGCCAGCACTTGCTCAGTTTCCCCCTTGACGCGGAGCGGCATGAACCGGCTTTTCGGATCGGCGCCGGCGCCTGAGACATACAGGAAGCGACCTTGCGGATTGGCCGCTGCCCAGGCGCGCGCGACCGCCACGGTAGTGTCGAGTGTCACCTCCCGATACCGCCCCTCCTCCGTACCCAGGGGCGGCGCGCCGGCACAGTAGAAGCAGGCATCGAATCCGCTCAGTGCAGCACCAAGTTCGCTAACGCGCCCGAAGTCGGGCAGCACGATTTCCTCAACCCCGCCGGCCACCGCTCCTTCGCGCCGCACCAGCGCGACGACAGAGGAAATGCGCGGCGAAGACTGGCAGGCCAATGCCACGCCTTGCCCCACCAGGCCAGTCGCTCCCGTCAACAAAATCCGCAATCCAGGGCTGTGATTCATCTCGACAGCGCCCCCGCATCCGTTAGAGCTTCACGAATCGTTGGATCTTACGCGCCAGCCAGCCGCTGAACACCAGCGGCGCATCCAGGGCTGACACGCAGATGCATGGCAGGCCGGCCGCGGTGACCGGCTGGTGCTCGACGTCTTCATCCAGATCTGCCACGTCACCCGGCGCGAACAATCCCAAGGCATCGTTGTAGGCGCCGCGCAGGATCTGGGTCAACTCGTTGCAGCCATGGCTGTGCATCGGCAAGCACTTGCCTGGCGCAATCTTCAACATGATCAGCGACGGCATCTGCTCGGCACGAATGCAGTGCACGCCCGGCGCCATCCAGCGCCAGCGCAGGCGCTCGAGCGAGCTGCCGAAGTAGGGGTGCAACGACACGGGCAGATGGTCCGGATCTGCCTCAGGTCGCTCGCGTAGCGGTTCGCTGGCGGTTTGCGGCAGCGTGGTGTTGGGTTCGTCGGCGGCCAGCTGTGCCCACATCGCAGCGCGCAGCGTGTCGCGTCGGACGTCGGCGATCGTCGGCTGCGTCTTTTCCAGCAACGCAGCACCGATTGCTTCGGCATCGCGCAGGCGCCGCCGGCAATGTGGGCACTGCTCCAGGTGCGTACCCGCCACGATGCTCAAAGGTTCCGGCAACGCTCCAGCGGCGTAGCTCATCAGGGTGGATTCGTGCAAATGGTGGTGCGGATTCATGGCGCGATCCCCACCTTGGACTGCAGTTGCAGGAACGCTCGCCGCAGATGCGACT
>Ga0160434_100186_pt1 | contig 30720 bp, 20 predicted proteins | sample HID1973I_E0MG_FD_108273 | JGI IMG/M metagenome (GOLD analysis project Ga0160434, IMG submission 108273) | Enriched mosquito-associated microbial communities from UW Madison campus, WI, USA - HID1973I_E0 MG | ecosystem: Host-associated > Arthropoda: Insects > Digestive system > Unclassified ...
CCGGCGGCAGCTAATTTTCGCTGGTAAAGCTCATGGGGTGAGGCCGGTTTGAAAAGGTTTACAGAACCTGTTTTGCAGGATTGCAGAAAGATGATGAGGTAAAAAATAAGCAGGTAGTAACGGATTTGCATAGCGGTTTTATCTGGATGAAAGAGCATTCGGGTTATAGGAATTTATTTCCCCATTCCTGATTTAAAACCACCAAAGCGGCCAAGTTGTTTGATCGCAGCCGGTGAAGAGTAGTTGAGCAGGCTGGATGTTTTGGAACCCCTGCTTTAAGCTTTCCCAATCAAACAGGTCTGCAGCCACGGGTTGTAGGTTTTTGATGTCTGTATTTAGACTGCTGGAAAGGCCGCACCATTGATGCTGGTTGCCCCGCAATTAATGTGATATTGTTCATGTATTCTATTTTCATCAAGCGTAGTGCTGCTCCTTTTTTTGGGTTTGATGGCCATCATGAAATGATCCTGACCTGGATCAAACGGATTTCTGAGTTGATTATATCGGAAAAGCTATCGACAAGCAGCTGGCAACCGATTGATTTCAGCTTGGCCTTAAGGTTAGCAGCGGATTGCTCCAGAAACCTGAACCGGTTGAGATCTGCTTTGGGGAAAGCAAGATAATAGTTTTCGAAGTCTGACTTTTCCAGGCAGTAACAGCTGAGCACTTCACTGCATGCCTGTTGCGCGGTGACCATGGCCTGGTTGTCGTGCAGCCGCAGATCGTTTTTAAAAAGATGAGTCCCCGTTTTTTGTTTTCATGTGTTTCGGATATGGTTAAAAAAGCCTGATTTCCTGTCCCCCCACTTCCCACTAACAGCATTGTTCACTGTGATTTTTAGGTTAAACAACATAAAGCGCGGAAATGTTGCATTCCGTTTTTTCTCAATAGGACACCTTCCCTCCTTTCAGCGGTGGCCGAGGGCTTTTATCCGATTTTACCGCGTAAAGAAAATTGAAATCGGATAAGCGCCAGACAGTTCGGGTAAGTTGTTTTTGCACCGAATGTTCCGCCCGGGACTGCTGAGTTTTGCTGGACAAAAAAATCTTGTTATGAAACGAAATCCAATTTTGGCATCGGAATCTTTTATGTCATCCGCTAAAAGGTTCTACTTTTTAGATTTGAAACTGGCGGCAAATAACCGCCATTATCTCCAGATTACCTGTAGTGAGCTTCAGGAGGACGGCAGTTATGTCCGTCACGCCCTGATTGTTTTTGAGCGTGATTTCCGGGAGTTTTTCACGGGATTTACCTCGCTGCTATCCGTGATGCGCTATTATGCCCGTGGTTACCAGAATACCGAAGCCATATTACAGGAGCATCGCCAGCCCGGGGGAATAAAATCCATGCCTGAACAGGCGAGACCGAGGGAGCGCATGTACGACCAGGGTGCCGCTGCCCTGAGCGACTGCGAGCTGCTGGCGATTCTGCTTGGCGCCGGCTCGCCCGGGGAAACCGCAATAGACCTTTCGGCACGTATACTCGCCGGGCATGGAGGGGAACTTGAGGGACTGAAAGCCTGCAGCTTTGCTTCCCTGTGCCGCTATAAAGGGATGGGGCTGGCCAAGGGCTGTGCAGTGATGGCAGCTGTTGAGCTGGCCGGAAGGATGAGTGCCAGGGCAGCCGATCGCTGAGTGCCCGGATTCGATACCCCGCTTATGGAACCGGTATCCCAACGAAATAAAAACACTGGAAATCAATTAATCGGAGGCGCAACCGGTGAAAGGGCGCAACATCTTTATGGAATCTTTAGATCTCAACAGTACCAGAATCTTCTGCGAACTGCTCGAACGCATGAACGGAAAACCGCATGGGAAATTATTCAGCCCGGGCTACACGCCGCTGACCATCGAAAAACTGGGCGGAAAGTTTTCCAGTATCTGGGGCGAGGGACGCTTTTACAGCCTCTGCCATTATTGCAAACGCCAGGGCGATATGATGCAGGACCCGGAAATGTGCTTTTTGGTGGTAGATACCGGGCGTATGCGCATGACTTTACCTCGGTGCATATCCTGCCCTATAGTTTTCAGAATGACCTGCTTGGGATTTACGAGGAAAGCATCACTTTTCTGAGCGATAAGGTGGGCATATTTTTACCCAGGAAGCATCATGAGCATTTAGACTTTGCGGCCATGTGGCTGGAGAATATCCAGGTGCAGTTTTCACTGGATCCCTGATGCATGGTTAATGGATCTGCAGGTCTGCAACGCCTGAACCAGGCTGTAGTCCTGCCTATAACATTGTACATGTTGCTTTTTTTATAGTTGAACTTATTGTTTATGCCTTCATTGTATTAGGATTAATTATTCAATTAAATCTGACGGACAAAAAACCTTTAACTGCTGATTACAGGAATCAGGATGTTCATAATTTATTATCTTTACTGGCAAACAGAACCTGAAGGACACTTTGTTCCCTATATTTATAAAAAATCGAATGAACTGAGTGGCTTTGTTAGAGGAACCCTCCTGCCTGCTCAGACATCTGGGGAATTGTATGTAGCTGGATATGGCTTAAGAACAGCCAAAAACGGCGTCTAAAGCGACTGTCAATAAATGAACTGAAAAATATTCAAACCTAAATCATAAACAGTCTTGGTCTACATCTTATCAAGAACCGGACTGGCTACCGTATTTATCGATTTATGAATAACATCGTTTTTTTGTTCAAAGATGACGATATCATTTTTACCGGCCTTCAGCCAGCATCCTGGTATATAAAGTGTTTGCTGTGGCCCTGCATTCCAGTAACGACCAATATTTATTCCATTGATGAAAACGATGCCCTTACCCCATTTTTCCATGTCCAGAAAAGTGTCGCCAGTTTTTGTCAGGTTAAAACTGCCCTGATAAAGCGTTGGTCTTTCTCGCTCAGCCTTATTTTTTAATCCTTTTAAGTCTGGAGCGTTTTCCATAGGCAGCTTAAACATATCCCAATTTCCGGTAATGTTTTGGCCATTTATGATTACAGGTGAAATAATACCTTTTGTGCTGCCCGTAATTTTTGCGCCGTAATTTATCCTGCCCATATTTTCGACCAGAATATCTAGCGTAGCATTAAATGTAATATCAATATCGCATTCATATTTTTTATAATAGCTGTTCAGTTCTGCTACCTTAACGCCATTAACATATACCAAGGCGTAATCCCTTAATCCATTCAGTTCCAGTTTTCCACTTATGGGCTGGTTAAATTTCTTACTGTACCATACATAACCGTGCCCTTGATTAAGTTCTTCGAATGTTAATGGTTTATCTGCATTTACAGGTCTTATTTTATTTTTTATATCCTCCAGGTCTACCGCTTTATCCAAAACAATTTCAGGTATGGTAATTAAGGGAATACGTGCCGGGACAGCAGGTGTTGTTGTAGTTTTGAGCATCCTGCGCAAAGTATCGTATTTGGCTGTAGCCCATCCCGCTTCGCTAATTGGCGCATCGTAATCATAACTTGTTAAATCAGGCTGAATATCATGTTTATTATCATAGTTTGCGCCCGAAGTAAAGCCAAAATTAGTTCCGCCATGAACCATGTAATAATTAAAGGAAATACCAGCATCCAAATATTTCTGTGTTTGCCTGGCCGCCGTTTTATAACTGACTTTCTGAAAAGGTTCTGCCCAGTGGTCTAGCCATCCGGGATAAAATTCGGCCACCATATAGGGCCCTTTTCCGCCATTAAATTTATTAACTGTTTCCTTGAGTTTTGCTACATCATCTTCACCATTTGCAGTAGGTAATGCGCCAGGCAAAGCACCACCCTCAAACAGCCAGCTTCCATCGGATGTAAAAAAAGGCACATTGAATCCAACATCTTTTAACTGCTGAAAAACAGCTGCACTGTATTTTTTATGATCTTCGAGGCTGATATCTTTTCGCTGCGACACATACGAACCAAATTCATTTTCACCCTGAACCATAATAATGGGGCCACCGTTGCTAACCAATAAATCCTTTACCTGACCATAAAGAGCGGTAAAGTAGGCCTTTGTGGCAGCTAGGTACTGTGTATTGTTTCCACGGATAACCATTCCCGGAACTTTTGCCAAAAACCAGGGGTAACCACCAAATTCCCATTCCGCACAAACGTATGGGCCCGGACGAAGAATTACAAATAATCCTTCTTCCTGTGCAGTTTTAATATACCCGGCTACATCTTTATTACCCGATTTAAAATCCCACACACCCGGAGCTGTTTCATGGTAGTTCCAGAAAACATAAGTAGCAACAGCATTTAAACCCATTGCTTTCATCATCTTTAAACGATGGCGCCAGTATGGTTTTGGAATGCGTGCATAATGCATTTCTCCGCTATGTATCTGAACAGCTTTACCATCAAGCAAAAAATTCCCTCCACTTATTTCAAAAGTGTGTGCCGGCATTTTTTTCTTATTAACCTGTGCCTGCATTTTTAAACTAAAACTGGCGAGCATTAATAACAAAAAGGTACTTTTTTTCATGTATTTTCTTCTTGACAGCATTCAGTTAAAGGCTAATATTCAACTTTATAATCTTTTTTTAAGGCCTGGCCGCTCCATGCTCTTACACTTGTCCAGGGCGCAGGGGCATCCGTCCAGAATTGATTGCTGGCAGGTAAACCCAAAGTTAAAAAACCAAGCGTTGCCATGTATAAACTACCCGTTGAGGTATAAATATCGGCAACCATTGGCTGATGGCCATTAAAGCCCAAAACCAGCCAGCCTTTATCATCGAAATTCTGGTTTCCCTCGTACATATTATGCATTACTTTTGTTAAAGCACTCCGCACTTGCCCGGGTTTTATATCATCAGGGAGTTTCTCCAGCAAAGCGGTTTGTGCAAGTGCCTGAAAAACGGCAGTGCGGTAAGTAATGGAACGGCCGTATGCCGGATAAGTACCATCGGGCGCAATAACCCTTTCCAGGTATTCAGCATACCTAACCATTCTTTTTTCCGCTAGATCATAATCTGCCTGTGAGGCTTTCTTTTTATCAACCAGAACTTTCAGCAAATCAACCAGCATTGGATGTATTACATAAGAATTGTAATAATCCATGCTAAATTTTTCACCGTCACTGTACCAGCTATCGCCAACGTACCACTCCTTCATTTTATTTACCGCAAACTGAATCCTCGCGGGGTCGTACTGTTCACCAATGCTTAGGAGAAAACCTTCCGTTAAACCAGCAAAAAGCAACCAGTTATTATAGGCACCACTCCGGTTTCTCAGCGACTTAAACTCTTCAACAAATCTTTTTTTAGTAAGGGTATCCAATGGTTCCCATAATGCTTTAGGTGCCCTTATAAATGCCTGCGCTACATAGGCTGCATCCACTATAGGCTGGTTTTCATTGCGGTAACTTATGTAATCAGGACTTTCCGGATTAACTGAATAAGCAAGCCCTTTTAATAATTCAAGGCGCATGACTTTACGCATTTTTCCTTCTTCGGTGTTATCGTCGGGTAATGCAAGCCATGGTGCAAGCCCTGCCATCGTACGTCCTAAGGCTTCCAGGTAAGTGACCCTGGTTAAATTCAGTCCATAATTGGCATTATGCTCCAGCGGCATATTCTTCTTTAAAGTTTCATTCGCCAGGTTGTGAATAACCGGATAAGCAATTTTATATAGGCTCTTTACCCAAAAGCTACGTTCCTGAAGCCCTGTTGCTGCTTGTTTCTGCTGTGCACCAACTGTTTTACAAGTAATAAAAAAAATGAACAGCAATCCACATTTCATTTTCGAAAACTTCATATTTATAAATACCATTTTTTATATCTTAGTAAAGCTTCGAGGTAATAATAATCAGCATAAACCAAAGGCACGTCAATTTCACTATTTAAGGGATACGCCCCGGTGCTGTGCATCAATAAAAAGCCCCCGTTATCACCCAGTTTAGCCCTGTATGCCGGACTTGCCAGTGCATAAATCATAGTTTCTGCTGCAGTTTTGAAAACTGTTTTTTCCTGGGGAGATGAATACTGACCAAGTTCAAGTAAGGCCGAAGCAATTAATGCCCCTGCCGAAGCATCACGTTTAGCATAGGGAATCCCAGGTGCATCAAAGTCCCAGAATGGAATTTTATCGGCAGGCAAATTTGGGTGGTTTAATATAAAATGAGCAATACCTTTTGCTTGTTTAAGGTAAGCCTCATCTTTTGTAAACCGATACATCATGGTATAACCGTACAATGCCCAGCCTTGTCCCCGTGCCCAGGCAGAGCAATCTGCCGCACCTTGCCAGGTTGCCTTTCTTTTAATGGCACCTGTTTCAGGATTATAATCAATAACATGGTATGAACTGAAATCGGGCCTGAAATGATTTTTTAAAGTTGTATTGGCATGTTCAACAGCAATTTCCTTAAATTTCCCTTCTCCTCCATTTTCACTTGCCCAGTTTAGCATTTCAAGATTCATCATATTATCAATAATCACAGGACAATCCCAGTATTTATTTTTATTCCACGACTGTATAGATTTTATTTTAGGGCGATAACGTGTTGCAAGCGAGGCTGCTGAACGCTGTATAACCGTCTTGTATTCCGGATTGGCAGTTAAACGATAGGCATTCCCGAAACTGCAGTACATCATGAAACCTAAATCATGGTTGCCCGTATAAGTCTGGTTTGGCTCGATAAGTTTCAAAGCCTTTTCTGCCTCGGTCTTTACTGCTGCATCATGGCTTTGTTCGTACAAATACCATAAACTCCCTGCATAGAAACCACTGCACCACCACTTAATATCATAGTTTACGGGTTTTCCATTTTCAAAACTTTGAGGGGTTTTACCGTCAGGTATATTTTTAGCCAATGTTTTATATTGCCGTATAGCGAATCTGAACTCGTCGTTTATTAATTGCGCCATATCTTTTTTCGGTACCTGGGCAAAACCGATGCTGCCTGTTATTAAAATCAGGAAAATAGGAATGCTAATTTTCTTTAAAATCATGAGGATTGATGTGTGTTTGAAAGCGGTATTTTTATTGTTTTTTCGCCGCGTGTAATGATATTTTATAGGTTGCAACTTTGCCTTTTTGTTTGGTGATGAAACGGATACGATAAATTTTATCGCCCCATGCCGCAGCAAGTCTTGTATCATCTACCTGTTGTTCATCTATTTTTACATCGAATTGTTCGGTGTTATAATTAAGAACCATATCTTTTCCGAGTATCAGGCTGTTCCCTTTGATTTCTACAGTTAAAGGACTTATAAAATTAAGTTCCGTTGGCGCCTGATAACTTTTCAGAACAGCTTCATCGATAAGGCTTATTTCATTTTTTGTTCTGTTAAGGGAAATAGTTCGGCTCCATTTATCAACTGCCGCAGCAACCGGATAAGCTTGGGCAATATCCATAGCAACTGTGGCCATGCTAGCGGTATTCCCGAACTTAAAATTTGCTGCTGCATAAGACTTACCATCATGTTGCTGAACACCATTTATGGTAGGGCAATTGTGCCACTGCGATTGTACATTCCAAAGTTCATAGCGCTTGCTGCTAAAAGTTTTACTGGTATATACGCCTACGCCAACGTCGATTAATACGGGTTTTCCGTTATTGTAAACTATAAAATTACCAATATCGTTGTGGTTGTGGCTTTCGGCATTATTCCCTCCCTTTGCCGCAAAAAACAAACCCTCCGTGCTTCCGGCTTTTTGCCTTGCATTGAAAACCTGCAAATCCGGAAATACTGCATATAAAGGATATGGTGCAGCAGCATCGGTACGCGAAAGTGCCTGATAGCTATTCGATATCGCCAGAAAATCGCTGATATCATCAGATGAAATATGCCTGTTTGCTGATTTAAAAAGAAAGGCAGCATAATTTTTAAGTTTCTCATCCTTAAACATTAAGCCATACTGGTAAACGCTCTCCGGATTCTGTCCATATCTGGAAAAAGCATCCGCAAAGTTAACAACATAGCGGTCAGCGATATGCATATTATAGGTGTAGCTGCCGATCCTGTGAATAAGTGGTTTATCACGCCAGCTCAGTTTCCCTCCCGATGCTTCGTTTAGTATGGTCATTAACCTGATGAGTCTGCCTCCGGCCATATCCCAGTAAGATGGTCCTTCATCGCAACCTCCGTCTTCAGGATACTGGTTAATAAAATTATCGGTGCTTTTTAAAATTTTAGGGATTATCGCATCAAGCTGTTTACCAGGTTCCATTGTAAGCATTGCCGCCTGAAGGCTGTTTGCATTAATATAAGTGTTCCAGTTGTTTACCGAATTACCTTTAAAGCCCATCCACCAGAAGTTATCATATTTAAGGTAAGGGTCAAAAATCCTGCGGTTTAGTTCGTATAGTATTCTCCCGTTAATCACTTTCGAATAAGCCCCTAGTTTTGGAGCAAGTACGTTATAAATTGTGGCTACCGTTAATGCTGTTCTGGAAGCATTTAAATCGATATATGGATTTTCTATGTTGGCTAAATCTGCACCTTCTTTTTGGACAACAATATGTGCCGGAGCAACCCAGGTACTTTCCTCAAGAATCAACCAAAGTCCGTTTACAATCTGAGGGATGTATTTGCCTGTATTGCTAATCAGCTCGCCTGCCACCAGATGCGTCAGCATTTTACGTCGCTCTCCCTGCAAATTTTCATAGTTAACCCTTGTTCCGGTCAATTTATAATCGAGGTATAAAGATGCAGGTAAGGATGGCCAATTATACTGAAACGCTTTATCGGCCTGTTTTAAAAGTTTTTGTTTTGTACTGTCGGGTAAATCCTGTACAGCTTTAATTGAGCTTGCTGCCTGTTCACTCTGCCAGCTTTTAAGGTCAGGGAATGCTTCTGTAGCAGCGTAAACCTTATCGTATGCCGAATTTAACCAGTTTCTTTTAACTACCTGCTGTGCCCCTGTATTTAAAACAAAGCATAGCATCAGTCCAAGCAGAGCGGTTTTTTTATATTGAAAAATGTTCATGTCTTATTTAGTTTTTATATTCATCCGGTTTTAAATAATATAACCCAAATTCCGAAAGTACCGGATTCAGTCTTGAAGACAAGATTTTAAACCTTACTTTATTGCTGTTGATTTCTTCGAATTTCAGTAGTCTCTTGTACCCTACAGTAGTACCGTTTGCAAACGTTTTCCATTCGTTGCCATCAAAATATTCAGCTGAAAACTTTTCTATTCTCTGGCCGAGGGCGATATTTTCCTGTAGCGACAGAATATTGAACCGGACTTTCTCTTTCCACGAAAATTCAATTGATAAGGTGCTGTCATTAGCCGAAGGGGTTATACTGGTTTCAGGTTTACCATCATAAAGCCTATTGAGTTTGTTGCCATAAAGGCCATTGCGCTCAGCATCCTTAATCAGGTTATGATTAAATGTGGTTTTTAAAAGTTCAGCAAAAGCCGTTAAATTTTTCGCATCGCTTGCGGCGATCAGTCCTTTTGTATCAGGAGGAATATTTAAAAGCAAAACGCCATTTCTACCAACCGACGTAAAATAAATATTCATCAATTCCCTGGCTGTTTTAACCTTGTGGTCTTCTGCGGGATGATAAAACCATCCTGGCCGGATGCTCACATCCGTTTCAGCCGGATACCATACCAAACCTGCGGCATTCATAATTTTCGAGCGGCTTCCCCTGTCCTGATCTTTATAACTACCTAAAACACCCGGAATTACGTTAACATCTTTTTGAGAGGATGCGGCTATCTTTTCCTGACTTTGTTCTGCCACCGGCAAAACACTCCATTCAGTTTCTCTACCTACACCCGATTCTGTTCCTACCCAACGTACATCGGGCCCCTGAACAGCAATAACGGCTTGCGGCTGAAGTTTTCTGATAAGTGCATACCAGCTGTTAAAATCGTAAACTTGTTTTTTCCCGTTAGGGCCTTCTCCATTGGCACCGTCAAACCAAACTTCATCAACTTTTCCATATTGCGTTAGTAATTCCCTGAGTTGATTGGTGAAATAGGTATTATAATCATCGGAACCATATGTTGCGGAGTTTCTATCCCACGGGGAGAGGTAAATTCCAAACCCTATATCATATTTCCTGCAAGCATCGGCAACCTCTTTAACAATGTCGCCTTTACCATTTTTGTATGGTGTATGTTCGATGGTATGTGTGGTGTATTTACTCGGCCAGAGGCAAAAGCCATCGTGGTGCTTCGCCGTAATGATAACCTGCCTGAAGCCGGCATCCTTAACTACTTTTATCCATTGTTCGGCATCGAGCTGCTCGGGATTGAATATGGAAACATCTTCTTTCCCATCGCCCCATTCTTTATTGGTAAAGGTGTTTATCCCAAAATGAAAAAATGCTGTTAATTCCAGTTGCTGCCACCGTAATTGCCTGGGCGTAGGAACTACCCTTGCTGCCTTGGCAATAATTGTTTTTTCATTGTCTGTTTTATCAATCTTTACGAAACTTTTTTGCTGTGCATTTAACCTGAAAGCCAACAACATCAAAAATAAAAAGTAAAGATTTTTCATAGGGAGTTTAAAATTTAAAAAAGGCCGCCACCGCCATGGCGACCTAAAACTAACCAAAATAACTATTTAATTTATCCAGCCCGGGTTTTGTGTAAGGTTTGGATTTCGCTCGATTTCTACTGCAGGAATAGCCCAATTGTATAAATAATCACCTTTAAAGGAATAAGCATATACAACTTTTCCCCAGGCTTGTTTTACACCGTTTCCGGCATAAAAAACTTTATCTTTCCAGCTTTTCCACCTCATTTCATCAAAGAAGTTGATACCTTCATTCGGGAACTCAACCCTACGCTCGTTACGGATTCTTTCTCTTAAATCGGCCTGGCTCGACACAAAAGTTGGTAACGCTCCGTTGGTATTCTGCAATAAGGCTACACCGGCACGGGCCCTAACCTCGTTTACCTTTGCTATCGATTCATTGGTTAAACCTTGCTCATTAAGTGCTTCAGCCCACATTAAAAGCACATCGGCATAGCGGATTAAAACCATATCGGTAGGCCCGTAGTCCCTCGCAGGTGTTTCCGCTGTTCCTTCGTAAACATATTTTCTATACAGGTAATAGAACAAACTCTGCGTATCGGTGCGTAAATCGCCGTTGGTGGCTGCCTCAGCACGGTAAGGCCATCTTGAAGTTACTACAGCATTAGCCCCCGCAAATACCCCCACATAAGTAGCATATGGGGTAATTACATTTGCAGCTAAACGCGGGTCGCGGTTTGTGTAGGCAGCAAGCAGGCGTGCCTCATTTCCTGTAGGTAAATAAAGACTCATCTTTGCCCCTCTTGTTGTTGCTGCTGTGATTTCTGCGGCTGTTAGATTGTTCCTTAAAAAATAAACTTCACGTTCGGCAACAGTTAAAGCGGAATAACCGGGAATGGCAACATTCCAGTCAAATTTGGAACCATCGGCATTTTCATATAAATCGACAAGGTTAGGTGAAACGTGATAAGTATTCCAGCAAGAGCCGAAAGAAGAACGTGTTCCGCAATAAAACTGCGTATCCGAACCGAAACCGGAAACACCAATATTCTGAATGGAGAAGATCATTTCGCTGGCCTGCTCATTAGCCGTTTTAAATAGGTTTGCATAACTGGCAAACAAAGTGTAACCGGCATCTTTAACTTTGCTGAAATCAGCAGCAGCCAGATCCCATTTTTGCGTATATAAGTAAGCTTTACCTCTTAATGCATAGGCCGCCCCCTTTGTAATATGACCATACAATGCATTACCACTCTGGTATCTGTCTGGAAGATTTGGTTCGGCAATTGCCGCACTAAGGTCGCTTACCACCTGCGTCCAGACTTCAGCTTCGGATGAACGTGCTTTCGTGGCTTCAGCAGCAGTAAATGGCTCAAGATATATTGGCACCCCTTTATATAACTGATTTAACCTCAGATAGAAATAAGCTCTCAGAAATTTACACTCTGCAATATACCGGGCCTTCTTCTCAGCAGATGATGGCGACTTCAAAGGGATATTGTTAATGGCATCATTTGCCCTTTGTATACCTTCATATAAGTTTTGCCAGTGCGAACTGAAATAGCCATTGGAGGCCGTAATGGTTCCCGATAATAATGACTCGGCTCCGGTTGTTTGCCCGGTAAAACCTAATGCATCCATTTGATAAAGCTCCAGTCCTGAAGCGCCCCCCGATTGGATTCCGTACCTCAGCAATGCGTACACACCGGTTACGCCCTGATCTGTAAGGTTATCTGTAGTCCACATTGTTTCCGATGCGACCTGTGAATATGGTGCCGTTTCCAGCAAATCTTTTTTACAGCCTGCTAAAGTTGCAAGTGTAAGTATTATGGTAAATATCTTTTTCATTTTGATCTTTCTGAATGGTTAAAAAGTAACATTTAATCCTACCGAATACTGGCGCATGGTTGGATAGCCGATTCCTGAACCAATTTCAGGATCTAAGCCCGGGTATTTAGTGATCGTCCACAGGTTTTCTCCTGACACGTAAATTCTCGCCCTGCTCATTAAAGCTTTTTTAGAAATCTTCTCAGGAAGTGTATATCCTATCTGCAGGTTTTTCAGCTTCAGGTACGATGCATTATACAGGTAAAAATCACTTGCAACAGCCGCATTCTGTGCGTCGGTAGTATTTTTCAAACGAGGATAATGTGCCGTGATATTATTTGCCGGATCTGCCGGATTTGCATCATTGTAATAATAGTGATCCTGTGCAATTAATGTACTTACCGCATTACCTAACGAAACGATAGAGTTGTTATATCCGGTAGCATTCCAGTAATACCACATGCCTGCACTTCCCGACCACAGCATTGACATATCAATGTTTTTATAAGATAAATTTAAGCTGAAACCATAATTATACCTTGGTGTTGATGATTTGTTTAAAAACTGGGCATCAAAAGAGTTTCCATACAAACCGTCTCCGTTGTTATCAGCATAAACTAAATCGCCATAATAAATTTTGGTCTTGCTAACGCCGTCAGCTGGAAGGAACCTGTATCCCGCAGCAATCATTGCATTTAACCAGGTCATATCGTCTGGCGTGCGAATCATACCGTCTTTTGGTCCTCCGTTAACATTAACCTTTCCATCAGTAAAATAGTTACCGGTACCTTTATAAACGGTTTGAAGGTAATATTCATTGATTTCGTGGCCTTCCAGAATACGGTTTGAACTTCCGCTGGAAACATTGCCAAGGTTCGAAGTATATACAGTGCTGCCTGATGCATCAGTGGTGTAACCGGCATTTAATAAACCTTTATATTTTGAAACCCTGTTAAAGTTATAAGCAAAGTTTCCTGAAACACCATATTTAAAATCGCCAACCTTTCCGTTGTAAGCCAAGGTTAATTCCACACCTTTATTAGATACTTCGGCAATGTTCTGTGTAGCTGCAGTTGCAGTTCCAGTAGTTAAAGGGATAGTTGGTGTAAATAAAATACCATCGGTATATTTCTTGTATAAATCGATTTCAAAAGTTAATGCACCTTTAAACAGGTTACCATCCAAACCGATATTGGTGGTGGTAGTGGTTTCCCATTTCAAATCATTATTGGCAAATTTGGTAGATACTAAACCTGTCGACTGCAAACCATTATAAGAGTAGTTTGTAGCCCCGTAAACAGCTTGATAGTCGTAATTTCCTGATGCATTGTTACCTGTTTTACCCCACGATGCCCTTAGTTTTAAATTACCCACATATTTGTTCAGGCCTTCCATGAAAGGTTCTTCTGAGATACGCCATCCGGCAGATAATGCCGGGAAAAAGCCCCATCTGTTATCAGCCGAAAACCTGGAAGAACCATCATACCTGAAAACACCTTCAAGCAAATACCTGTTCTTGAATGCATAGTTTAAACGGCCAAAATAAGAACGTAAAGCATAATCATACTCATCGCCCGATGCTGAGGTTAGCGTTGTTGCAGCATTTAACGTAGTGATGGTTTCATCAATCAGGCCTTTTTTACTCGCCCCAAAGTTGTAATAGTTGTAATAGTATTGATTGTAACCTGCCAGCACTGCAATATCGTGCACTTTGGCAATCGTTGTTTTATAGTTTAAGATGTTATCAATCGTATAAGCGTAATTTTTATTAAAACCATAACTCGTACTCAACTGATCAGGTGTTGTGGCAGCAGTTTTTAACGTATTGCTGGCAAAGTTCCAGCGCTCGTTGGTAATGGAATGTGAGTTGGATTCTTCCTGGCGGGCCTGGTAGTTAAACCTGGTTTCGAAATTTAATCCTTTTACAATATCGAACCTTGCAAAAAGGGTTGTGTTTATGCGTGTTTCATTGTCATCTCCCCCCGTGCTGTACAAGTATGATGAAATGTTGTTTGCAGTCGATGATTCTTCAGCCGCTGCTGGAAAACCGTATTTACCATTATAAACTGGGTAAACACCTGGTGTGGTCTGACGTAAAAAGTTAAATGCATTGTCAGTACTTGCCAGTCCAAAAGTTTGTTTCGAGGCAAAAGTTTGCGTTCCAACGGTTAAGAAACTGGCCACTTTCGATTGCAGGTTAACCCTCAGGTTATATTTATCAGAACCTGTATTGGCCATTGTACCCGGATTATTTATATAAAATGCCGAGAGCAGGTATTGTGTGGTTTCATTTCCCCCATTTAATGAGAGGTTATGTTGCTGGGCGAAATTATTCTCAAAAATTGCCTTTGCCCAATCTGTATTCGGATAAGCTACATAATTAGGAATACCTTGTGCGGTGAAACCATCAGGATTTGCATTTGCAGCGGCCCACAATGCCATAGTTGCATCGGTGTACACTGGTGTTTGCCCCAGGTTACGATAACCCTCATTAACCAGCTGCATATGTGTGATGTAATCTGTTACGAAAGTTGGCAGATTAGCTGGTTTTGCTACCGAACCAAGTCCGCTGTAGGTTACTGTGGTTTTCCCCTGTTTACCTCTTTTTGTGGTGATGAGGATTACACCATTGGCCGCAAGTGAGCCATAGATAGAAGCAGCTGCCGCATCTTTTAAAATGGAAACAGTTTCCACATCATTCGGATTCACGGCATCCATGCTGCCTACAATCCCATCCACAATGATTAATGCATTATTGCTGTTCAAGGTTCCCGTACCACGAATACGGATCGTTGCACCATCAGCACCTGGCTTTCCTGACGATTGACGTACGAAAACACCGGAACTTAATCCGCCAAGCGAAGAAGAAAGATTAGTAACAGGACGGTTTTCAATTGATTTTGCATCAATCGTCGCTACAGATCCAATCACATTCACTTTCTTTTGTACGCCATAACCAACCACAACAACATCGTTCAGGCTGTTATTCTGGTCTTGTAAAACGACATCAAGCTGAGTGCTAGTGCCAACGGTTAACTCTTTTATATCGTAACCAATGTAAGAGAAAACAAGTACGCTTTGCGCAGAAGGTACACTTAAAGAAAATCTACCATCTCCGGTACTCATTACTGCAGTTGATGTCCCTTTGATTTTTACACTTACTCCGGGTAAAGTTTCCCCCTTTGTATCTTTAACGGTTCCTGAAATTTTAATACCCTGGGCCATGGCTGTAAATGCCGTAAACCCCAGCAGCATAATGAAGAAGAAAAATCCTGCCCGCCATTTAGAAAGACCTGGCTTCATTTCTCCGGTTTTGAAATGTTTGTAAAGTTTATCCATTTTTTTTTAGTTGATTTAGCATTGGTTTGTTAATCGCAAAAAATTACAGGCACAACCCATAGCAATAATTTACCCTGAACATGGTTCGTGGCTTTCGTGAAAAAGAGTATCGGCTTAAACGGTTTGGTTTTGCTTTAATATTTGGTTAACTCAAAATTGTGGACATAGAGCGTGCTGAGCGGGGTAAAATCCTAGCTAATTAGGGGTGAAATTCTATTTTAACAACTTTTACCTGCTTTTTTTTCAGATAAAAAATAAAATTTGATTTAGGACAGATAAATTCATTTTATTAACAAATACATATTGTAATTTTAATCCCTGTATAACCAAATCAAGCTATATCCTTTGCGCATGAAATTCCGCCTGCTATTTTTTTTGCTGTTCTGTTTTTTGATTAGTCGGGCACAAACTAACATTTCTTTTAAGCACCTTAATGTCGAAAACGGGCTTTCTCAAAGTGCTGTTCTGGCTATTGCTCAGGATGCAAAAGGCTTTATCTGGTTTGGCACCCGCTTTGGCTTAAATAAATACGACTCACAAAACTTTAAAATATACAAAAGAGAAAAGGATAACGATAAAAGCCTGAGCCAGTCTGAATACATTTCGAGTATTTTAGCTGCAAAAGATGGTTCACTCTGGATTGGAACCCCCATTGGTTTGAATAAGTACAATGAAGCTAAAGATAACTTCGATAGGATTTTACATCAGGAAAATGATCCGGCCAGTTTAAGTGCTTCAAAAATCAATTGTATTTTTCAGGATAAAAAAAACCGTTTGTGGGTAGGTACAACAAATGGACTTAACCTTTTAGTAAGGGAAGGTAGTTATCATTTTAAACGTTTCTTTTACAACAAAAACCAACCGCAACAGGTTTACGCCCTTGCCGAAGACCACAATGGAACCATCTGGTTAAGTACTACAAAAGGCCTGTTCAACATGAAATTCGACAACGGGCATACCAAAATCAGGTATTTTAAAGCTTTCAGTGAGGAAATAAATAATGTAATCGATAACCACATTACGAGTTTTGCAGAGGACAGGGATGGAAATCTGTGGATAGGTACCAAACAAAGTGGTTTAAACAGGCTCGATCTGGGCGCAGAAAAAATCACGACCTACACTTATAACAGCCTGAATGCAAATGGAATCAGCAGTAATAACATCAGGAAAATTATTATCGATTTCACTGGCCGATTGTGGATTGGTACACTGCACGGGATAAATATATACGACCCCATAAGCAAAACCTTTACTACCGTTCAAAATGAACCCGGCAACGCTTCCAGCCTCAGTCAGAATTCTGTTTACGACATCTTTCAGGACAGGCAGGGAATTATCTGGGTTGGAACTTATTATGGTGGTATTAACATGGTTTACCCCGATTATACACCTTTTAGAATTTATAGCAGCGCTAAAACTTCGAGTGGCTTAAGCAGCAATGTGGTAAGTGCAATAACGGAAGATGTACACCACAATTTATGGATAGGAACCGAAGGTGAGGGCTTAAATTATTTCGACAGGCAAAGCAATACCTACACCCATTACAAAAATAATCCCGATAATGCCAGAAGCCTCAGTTCTAATCTGGTTAAATCAATCATTAAAGATAAACAGAACAGGATTTGGATAGGTACACACCTGGGTGGGCTTAACCTCTTTGATCCAAAAACAAAAACATTTACCCGATACACCAGTAAAAAGAACGACCTTTCATCCATCAGCAATGATGAAATCACGGCTATTTTTGAAGATAGTAAAGGCCGGTTTTGGGTAGGTACCAATAATGGACTGAATAGTTTCGACAAGGAAACAGGAAAATTTACCCGCGACCGGATTGGCGGAACAGGCTATGCCGTTCAGTTCATTTTCGAAGATGCTAAACAGAATCTGTGGGTAGCTGCCAATTCAGGTGTTTACCAGCTAAAAAATGGTGATGATAAATTTGTTGCCCGTGTTGCCGACGATCCTGCCAGGCTACCTTACAATGCAGTAAGCTGCATTAGCGAAGACAGCGATGGCAATATCTTACTTGGAACCTTTAGAAATGGTTTGTTCAGGTTAAATACCGAGCAGCACAGCTACCGGCGCATCAGTAAATCGAATGGTTTACCCAGCAATAATATTGTTGGTATTTTAGAAGACAACCAGCATAATTTATGGATAAGTACCGATAACGGGTTATGCAAATACAACCAGCAGGAAAAGTCATTCAATATTTATAATGTGAAAGATGGCTTGCCCGGAAATGAATTTAATTACAAATCGCTCCTAAAAGATAGTAAAGGCGAATTTTTCTTCGGAAGCTTAAGTGGTATGATTAGTTTCTATCCGAAAAGCATTAAACGAAACGAAAGCATCCCCAAAGCATTTTTCACAGGTTTAAAATTATTTAACAAAGCTGTTGATTTGAATAATGGTGAACTACTGGACAGTAACATCAGTGTATCCAAAACCATAACCTTTAAGGCAAGTCAGAATGTTTTCTCCATCGATTTTACTGTCCTCAACTTTATCAAACCCGACAAAAACCGCTATGCATACCAACTGGTAGGTTTCGAAAAAAACTGGAATTACGTAACGATTCCATCCGCCAGCTATACCAACTTATCGCCGGGCAACTACACTTTACTGATTAAAGGCAGCAATAATGATGGTTTATGGACCGAAAAACCTACTCAATTGAAGATTAGGGTTTTGCCTCCCTTTTATCAAACCTGGTGGGCCTATTTAATTTACCTGATCCTTTTCGGCGCCATTCTTTCTGTGGTAATCAGGTATTTACTGGTTAGGGCGATGCTAAAGCATGAGCAGGAAAGTAATGAGCATAAACTGCAGTTTTTCACCAATATCTCGCATGAAATCCGGACACCACTAACTTTAATTATTGGACCACTCGAAAAAATAATCGATAAAACCCAAAATGAGCCTGAACTTAACCGCGATTTGCTGCCCATAAAAAATAATGCCGACAGGCTCATGAACCTGGTAACCGAATTGCTTGATTTCAGAAAGGCCGAAAGCGGAAAACTACATTTACAGGTAAACAAAGGTGATATCGTTAAATTCTGTAAGGAGATTTTTCTCTCTTTCGAAAACACTGCGCTAAGCAATCAGATTAACTACACATTTGAATCGGAAAACACGGCAATCGAATTGTATTTCGATAAAATGCAGATGGAAAAAGTATTGTTTAACCTGCTTTCAAATGCGTTTAAATTTTGCTCGCCTAAGGGCAAAGTCCAACTCCGGATAACTGATGATAAAAACCAGGTTTACATCAGTGTTACAGATAATGGAAAAGGAATTGCCAAAGAAACCCAGCAGAATTTATTTCAGGATTTCTTTCAGGTATCGCCCAACACCAACATAGGTACCGGTTTAGGCTTATCCCTCTCAAAACGCATTACCACACTTCATCATGGAACCATCGAATTGGATAGTGAGGTAGAAAAAAATGACACACCTGGTTTTACCACTTTCAGGGTGGTTCTGAAAAAAGGCAAAGCGCATTTCAGCGCTGAAGATTTTATTAGCGATAATTCCCACAGTGGCGATAAAGCAAACTATAACCTGCAAAAAACAATTCAACCCTTCACTGAAATTGTGCCACAGGAAAACCTTAAAAGCGATGAGAATAAGTTTACTGTTTTAGTTATTGAAGATAATGCCGAAATCAGAAATTTCATTAAAAATGCATTATCCGATGCTTATAATATCATTGAGTGCGAAAACGGACTTGAGGGCTGGAATGTCGCCACTGATTTAATTCCTGATTTGATTCTGAGTGATGTAATGATGCCGGAAATGGATGGTATAACACTATGCCGGCAGCTAAAAACCGATATCAGAACAAGCCACATCCCAGTTGTTTTATTAACGGCCCGGTCCGCTTATATCCATCAGGTGAATGGCCTGGAAAATGGTGCCGACGCTTATATTGTGAAACCATTTAATGTGAATATTTTATTATTGAACATCCATAACCTTATAACGGCAAGGGAAACCATTAAAAAGAAGTATGCACAGGTTATTAAACTTGAGCCCAGGGTATTAACCATTAATAAAACCGAACAGGACTTCCTCGAAAAAATAATTGCCATAATAGAAGAACACATGACTGACCACGATTTCGGTGTACCATTTCTTGCTTCCGAAATAGGCATGAGCCAGTCAGTACTTTACAAAAAAATGAGGGCGCTTACCGATTTATCGGTGAATGATTTCATTAAATCTATCAGGTTAAAAAAAGCGGCCCAGCTACTAGGCCAGCATTTCGGAAATATTGCTGAAGTGGCCTACTCTACGGGCTTTAACGACAGGAAATATTTCAGCATCGAATTTAAAAAGCAGTTTGGTAAAAGCCCAACAGAGTTTGCGCAGGAAAACATGGAGAAGTAAACTGTTATTATACAACACTACTTACCCTCAATGATGTATTTCAAAGCCCTGTCGAGCAATGGATCTTCTGATAAGGTTAACTGCTTTGCAGATGGCTTAAAATAACTATCAGGTACTATACCAATGCGTTGCGTTTCCTTACCGTCAGGATAAAAGATGCCATTGCCGGTAAAACTAAAGTTGTAGCTGCCTGGTAGCGTTAATCTTCTAACATCCCCATCAGCGCCAGCGGTTTGGCTGCCAATAACTGTGGTGTTGTTATTCAGCTGAGGCAACATCATACAAAACCATTCGCCCATGCTTTGTGTTTTCGTCTGTTAAAATAATAATTTTACCTGTATACAATGCGCCGGTGGGTTTTGAACCATCTTTCGGAATATACATATAATCCTCAACTGCTTCGCGAAGTTTAAAAACGCCAGGATCATCAAGGTAAGCCGAATAATAACTTGCAAATACAAAAGATGCTTTACCTAAGGCATTTGGCAGATAATAACTAAACAAACCAGGTGCCTGGGGGTATCTCCTCATATCGCATATAATTGCTTTTTTACTCCTTAGTTCGGCAGCAAACTGTCCGACGTCTTTTTTAGCTGGCAGGTCTTTTTCAAAAAAAGTTCCCGGCTCTTATTAAAGCAATGTCGGCACCTATATTTTCCTTACCGCTGATACTTTTTTCTTTCCGGCTACAATGGTTTCATTTTAATTGAAAAGATTACTCCCATTGTCAAAGCCATTACCCGCATCATTCTTTCTGAGCGAATTAAAGTCGTTTAAGCTGCGCAAAAAGTTGAAAAGAAAGAGCGAGGAGGATGAGCGTTAACAGATGTTTCTTCATTTTAAGCGTTTAGAGGGATTATTTTCACCTTAAAAGAATCAAAAAACAGGATTCTTATTTCCCTCAAACGACGTATGAAAATATGCAACGTTGCACTTCAAAAGATTTAAATAATAAAATACCGGCTTATCGGGAAACTAATACCTGGCCATTTATCAACTAAAACAACAACCATTATTCATAAAAAAGCCGGACTGCTCTTTCTTTCAGCCCGGCTTTTAACACTGTATTTCAGTATTTTACAATAAGGATTATTTATTTTCTGCTTTTCCTAAAGTCCTACCCGATTCGATGATCGCTTTATTGATTTCCCTTACTTTTTTCACGTCCATTTTTTCCACTTCCCGGTCGTAAGTGAGTAAACCATTAACCTCATGCTCTACGTCGGTGGTTTGGGTATAAACGGCAGTACTAAGACCGTGGTAAAGCATCAGCTGCTCAACCTGTTGCATCAGTAATACGTAGCGATCGCTAAGCGAACTAACCGTTGGCTCATAACCATAGGCATTGTTTTCTACAGGCCACATATGCCCGCGTACAAAAAGACCTATCCCACCATACTCACCCAGCGAAGCGGCCCGGTTCGCATCTGGCTTTGATGCACCTTTTGGTCCGATATAGATATGCGTATCAACGAAATCGCCATTTCCGGGGTCACCCAGGGCTTTCTGGTAGCCTGGATTATTATTAAAACCTGAGTTTCCGTTTACTAATCTGGAGGGATCGTATTTCTTTACCCAGGCCGTAATTTCCTTTACATCAAACGCACCCCAGTTTTCATTGAAAGGTACCCATGAAATAATTGATGGCGAATTATGCAAATCGTCCATTACCGCTTTAAGTTCCTTCCGGTAAACACTTCTGTTTTTCAGTGTATCCTCATTCTGGTACCACATGGCGGGCATATCCTGCCAAAGCAGTATACCCATTTTATCAGCCCAGTAATAAAACCTTTTCGGTTCGGTTTTCATATGCTTACGAATCAGGTTGAAACCTGCACTTTTCGTAAACTCAAGGTCTGATTTAAGCGCTTCTTCAGTTGGTGCAGTCAATATACCATCTGGCCAATAGCCCTGATCCAGAAGGCCAACCTGCATCTCGAACTTACCATTCAGCAAGGGCCTGACTACCCCATTTACCTTGCCGAGTTTGATATCACGCATGCCAAAGTAACTCATCGCTTCATCCGTTACTGTGCCGTTTTTATCTTTAAGTACAATTTTAAGGTCGTAAAGAAAAGGATCATCCGGCGACCATAACTTAGCTTGTTTTATCGGAAGAAAAAGTGTTGTTCCTGTTCCGCCAGATACCTGCGATACCGTTTTATTTCCGTCAAGCGCAGTAACAGTAACCTGCCCCTGGTTTGCAGCTACCGAAATAGCCAGCCTGTTGTTTTCCACATCGGGTGTCAGGTGGATATTTTCTATGTAGGTACTGCCTACAGGTTCCAGCCACACACTTTGCCATATACCAGAACTGAAAGTGTAATCGCCACGTGGCCCGTTCTTGCCCGATGGTGCTTTTCCATCGTTAGGGTCGTAGGCTGCAACAACCAGTGAGTTACTCCCTGCTTTTAGTAATGTGCTGATATCAAACGAAAAAGCATCATACGCTCCGGAATGCTTACCAGCCGGTTTACCATTTACAAATACGGTTGCCTCATGGTCTACGCCATCAAAATGTACCAGTACTTTCTTGCCTTTCCAGTCTGCCGGCAGCTCAAAGTCGCGTTTGTACCACATGTTGATTTCCTGTTTTCTTTCAATTCCCGAAAGAAAAGACTCAGGACAGTAAGGTACCAGGATACTTTCCTTTTTTCCCGTAAAGGATATAGCCTGTTTAGGCGATTGAGCCGTTGGCGCATCCTTGCCACCAAGGTATTCCCATTTTCCGTTCAGGTTTAGCCATTCTTTACGCTGAAGTTGCGGACGGGGATATTCAGGAAATGGAATTTTAGCTGAAGCAGCTTGTGTAGTCCATTTCGTAGGTAACTTGGGTACCTGAGCAGCCAGGTCGCCCGCAAACAGTAGCATCAGACCCGAAAGGATATAGCTGTTCCGGATTGGTTTGAAATTCATTGTTCATTGGTTAGGTTAAACGTTTTAGTCAATCAACTAAAGATAGTTTCTTTTTCCTAAATCTTTTAAAAAGCTTTACTTATTTAAGTAAAAGCCTTGTTAACAATATTGGAAGACAGGGATGGAAATAGCCTGCTTCCTGCATCTTAACGCAGATTCTGAATTTCTCGTTAGCCTCAATATCATTCATAGCCCACAGATTAAAGATGATTTGCGCAGATAGAAATGGTTTCTGCGGTAATCTGTGAAATCAGCGGGAGCGTATGAAGAGCGATTGCTTTCCCGAAAACCGGGATAAACTAGCTCGCTCTCACCCCGCCTCGCAAGGACGAATGAAAGAATTATAAAACAATGAAAAGGATGGCCCGCAGATTTAAGATGATTTGCGCAGATAGAAATGGTTTCTGCGGTAATCTGCATATATAAATAAATTTGCCCCCCTTTCGCCAATTTAAAATTGCCCCCCAGAGTTTTTGCTTGAAAAAAGCACAAGTTGTTGTGCAAAAAGGCATTTTAAAATTGATCTTTTAAGTCCTGTTTAACAACTGTTATTTGATAAATGTACGGTTCTATGGCATAAGGTTGTAGGCTGAGTTTATTGTTTTTTTAAACCTGTATTTGGCCTGTCCCCGCCTTAATTGCCGGAGGGAGCATTTTAAGGTTTCGGTTCTTGTTCCGGGGGACTGAGACTGCTGTTGATGAGTCACCTTGCCGGCTTGTTTGCGCAACAAATTTCTGATCCGCAGCTTCTCGCGGCAAGGCGGCTCCGCTTTGCTGCGCTTGTTTTGCAAAAAAAATCTCCAGCCCTCCGGGTAGTATTTTTCTGTGCAAAAGCCTTGACCGGACCCGCTGCTTTGATCAGGTGGGGGTGCTTAACAAAAAGCCGGAAAAGGCTCCTGCCAAAAAGGAGTAGGCAGGTTAAATTATTGATTAGAAGTGGAGGCGCTATCGTCCAGCAAGAAAATGAGAATCTATTGTTTAAACCCGGAATGCACGAAAACACTATGCCAGTTGATCGAGCTCGCGCAGCGCAGAGGCGGTCAAAAAGTTGAAAACGGTTTACACCCGCCCCTTGAGATCAGTCTACTGGGCGCTTTTACGAGCACGATCCTCGGAAAGGCTGCTTTATATACCCTTTGCCAATATATCCGGCAGGGTGATTATAGGCTCAGGAATCCTGAAATGACTTTTATGATCATCGATGGCCGACAGCGGCAGGATGACTATCATTTTGTTGCCGCTACCCCGTGCCGGTTTATCAATGAGGCGGTGGATGTCTTTGAGGATAGTATCGAATTTCAGAATGATAGTGATGGCATGGCCATCAATGAACTGGAACTGCACCGCAAACATATCGCCTTTGCAGAAAACTGGCTGGAGAAGATAGCCGCACAGGGGTATCTGGACCTGATTTAGGCCGTTTTTTATTCGCTGGAATGGGTGGTTGCCTGTTCCAGCGTGTTTTGTGGAACGGGCTGGAGAGCGGTTGCAGGCGGGGGAATGGGACGTTTTAATGCTTTTGCTTATTTCCTTTTCCAGCGTCTTGCAGGCCGTTTGAGCGGCCGGGTGGCAAAAACGGATTTGCGTGTCTGGGGAGACAGTCTGGGTGCCAGTGCTACCGCGCTGTAAGCGCTGCCCAGATCGGAGCCGACGAGCTTTAAACCGTTGGAGCGGTCAATGAAGGCAATGCCGGCAAGTTTCCCCGACCTGTCTTTTTTGATCCTGGTATCGATGCCCTGAACTTTTAGCTCCAGGCTGAAGCGGTAAATGGTAAGTTCGCTGAAACGGGAAAGGATCTCGTTAATGGCCCTCCGGATGCGTTTTCTGCTTTCCATTTGCGCCATATGCAGCAGGCTGCCCGTCAAGGGCTGTACTTTGCTCTTCCGGGTGCCGGAATAGGGCGAAGAGCCGGGGAAAGTTTGTTGTACCGGCAGGTGATCCGCCAGGGCGATGATCCGGGGATGTTCGTTAAGCAGCTGTCTGCACACCTGTCCTATCGAACCCGAGCCGGAGTCCTGCAGGAGCAGATGCAGCTGGCTGAGGAGTTTTCTGGAGACACGGATAATGATGGCCTGGTTTAGTACTTCTTCGGGATCTGTCTTTTTGCCCATGGTGATGGTAAGTTAATTACGGGCGAAGATTGCCAAAACGCAAGACCTTATATCTATAGTAGGCAAATTATGGTTTTGGTGTCCCTGTTCTTACCCTAGTAGAGCAGCAGTTTCCCTCACGCTAGTGATGTTTGCCTATCAAAAGAGGAAATATTTTGAAAAATTTGCTGAAAACACGAAAAATAGACCCAGCGTTTGCCCAGTCTTTTCTGGCGGAACACGGGACACACATTACTGTGGCACAGGCCACTGACATGTTGGTATTATTGGAAAAATTGAGTAAATTAGCATTGGAGGCGGTGCTTGCCCATTCGCCCCATCAGGAAGGCTCCCCCTCGGGAGCAATGGTTAAACCTTAAATTTATTAAAAATGCAAGTTGCAGATTTGTACATCCGCGTGAGTACGGATGAGCAGACCAAGGGCTATTCGCCCAGAAGTCAGGAAGCAGTCCTTCGGGATTACTGCTACGCCAAAGACATTGAGGTCCGTTATGTGGTCTTTGAGGATTACACGGCCAAACATTTTGACCGCCCGGAATGGAAGCGCCTGATGGCGCTGCTGCGCCGGCAGCAGAACCAGTCGAATCTGCTGCTTTTCACCAAATGGGACCGGTTCAGCCGGAACGCGTCGGATGCCTATCAGATGATCGGTACGCTGAAAAAACTGGGCATTGAGCCGCAGGCCATCGAACAGCCGCTGGACCTTTCGGTACCGGAGAATAAGATGATGCTGGCCATTTACCTGACCGCGCCCGAAATCGAAAACGACCGAAGAGGCCTGAACACGAAGGCCGGGATCCGCCAGGCCAGAAAAGAGGGCCGCCATACCGGGAAAGCGGTGCGCGGCTATATCAACAAGACCGCCGAGAATGGCCGCAAATACATCGCCATCAATGAGCCCGATGCCACTTACATGCGCTGGGCATTTGAGCAGGTTGGGGACGGGATTTATTCCTGTGAATCGATACTGAACCGCGCCAGGGAGAAGGGCCTCAGAATTGACAAGAATACTTTCATGCTCAATCTGCGGAACCCGATCTATTGCGGGCTCATCAAGGTCGCCGAGCACAATGATGATCCTGAACACCTGGTTCGCGGGCAACATGAGCCGCTGATTTCCGAGGAGCTCTTCTGGCGGGTTCAGAGGGTGATGAACAGCAGGAAACGCGCTTCGCACGGCACGTCCATAGCCACGCCGAAGGAACTGATCCTCCGTGGCTTCCTCAAATGCAATAAGTGTCCGAGAAACCTGACGGGAAGTGCCTCCAAGGGAAACCGGGCCTACACGGTTTATTACCACTGCCGTTCCGGCTGTGGCGTCCGCCACCGAGCACTGGATGTCAACGCGGCTTTCATTTATGAGCTCATGCAGTATATCCCCAGACCGGGGTATCCACAGCTTTTTGTCAAGAGCATCGTCGATGCCTATAATGACCAGGTTGCCGAAAACAAAAGATATGTTTTTCAGATACGTGAAAAAATAGCCGAATCGAACCAAAAAATCGAGCGTGCAAGGGAATTGATGCTGGATGGAGAGATCACTCCGGCGGAGCATCGGAAGGTCAAAGAAGAGGTGGGTTCGACAGTTGTAAGCTTGGAGTCTCACTTAAGATCCCTGAACGTACAAAAATCAACACCAAATCAGGTCAAAAACCTTGCTGAGAAAGCGGTAAGGCTACTTTGCGAACTTGATAAACTTTTTGAGATATGTAGTATTGAGGCAAAAAGGCTCTTAATTGGCACTTTTTTCCCAGAAAAGTTGACTTTTTCTGAAGGGAGATGTCGAACCCTGAAAGTCAACAGAGTGGCCGAACTTATTTACCTGAAAAACAAAGAGTTACGAGCAAAAAAAGCGGCCAAAAACTTCTTGAAAAGCCTTTGACCGCTCGGGGGTCAACCTTGTTACAAATTTCGAACCGTTTCATCGCTCAGTTGCGTCGTATGGCCACTTTGAAAGAAGAAATGGCTGAATTTAATGATCTTGGAAAACAATTTCTAAAAAAACATCGAACCGCATAAAATTACCGTCTAATTCTAAATATTTGACGATAATGGCAGAATCCAATGGTTGGGAAGTTTTGAAGCAAGCGATAGTTAATAACGATACAAGGAAATAAAAAGAAAGAAAATAGTTCGAAAAGAAAATCAAGAAATGAGACGCTCAGGACATGGTTATCAAATTACGGACGATTAATTATTAATTAGGGATTTCATGACTTTCGATTCGTTTTCCTTTTGTGTTTGCTTATGAATAAAGCTTCACAATTATCTTGAATTTCCGTGGTTGTGAATTGTCGGGTTGAATCAATCCATTTGGTTAGATCTGATCTAGAGAAATAAAGACGTTTTCCTTGCTTGTAATATGGGGTTTGCCTATTAAGCACTTTACTATAAATAGTTTTACTGATAGTGTTAGCATTGTAGCGGCTTGATTTATATTCAAAAACTGCTCGGCACTCTAAATTTTAAAGTCGTCGTTCAATAACAGGAGCTGATAAATTTTGTCCAACTTTTGATTAATTTTTTCGATTTCTTCAGGAAGATCATTAAAAGTAGTTTTCATGGTATATTCAAAAGAAACATATAACTTGCTACATTAATTGTAATAAAAAGAACTTCAACCAGCATGCAAACTTTGTGCAAATGAAAACATTTGGCAATTTGTACGAAAATTAAAAGCTATAAATCAAAAATTTGACAATGATAAATTTCTAGAACCCTCTGATAATAGGTACTTGGAAAAAACTTCTTATTAGCCTGCCACTAAACCTTACAAAAAAACGTCATAACCTCACAGAATTAATGTAACATGTTCTGTGTAAGTGTTTATTGTAATGTATAATAGGCGTGAGTCCCTGATTGTATATTAAATCTCCCTGATTACATTTAAACCTTCGTTTTATCGTAATCTGTATTATAGAAAAATTCCGATGCTGATTTCATTATTTCATCGTAATATCTTCGAATAATTAATAATTGTTAAGAGAAAAGCTTGATAGCGAATAAACTTAATGTCCTTTTGTGGTCAATACTAAACTATTAAAAGCGATTTAGTTAGTTTGATATTACCATTTATACAGCATCCATCTTGTCTAAAAATTTACTAACCGCCTCCCTGATATCGATTCCAGACCTTTCTGCCAAGACAATCAGCCACCAAATATTTTCACCAAGTTTATGTTCTAATTCTGCTTCGGATCCAGCTTTGGGCCAACGTTGTTGTTGCGACATGATGTTTCGACCTACCAATCCTGCGTCGGTAAGATAAGCCAATGCGTCTTCTTCTACCGTCCACTTACTTCCGTGGTGCAACCGCTCCAGTTCATGGTATTTTTGCCTAATTTCCATTGAACGACGAATGATGTCGTCAAAATTATCTATATCCATAATCTTATTGTTTTCATTATTTAATTAAATCTGCTTTTACAAAAGCTATTTTGCCTTCCTTGAATTTAAAATCAAACGTACCTCCAATTTTACCTTCAGGAAAATTTCCTGTAAACTGCACTTTCAGATGCGCATTTTCTTCATCAATTACCTTAAGCTTTACCTGCTTGGTAAGTGTATTGTATCCGATAAAGTAGCTATCAAAATATTGTTTAATTCCCTTATGCCCTTCAAATTTCCTGCCTACTGATGGATCATCTAAAACAGCCTCTGGCTGATAAAAGCTGAGATATTTTTCAATATCGAATGCGTTGCTCGCAGCGATCCAATTTTTGATAAATGTATCAATATTCATATCATTACTATTGTTTAGGCCACATTGGATCTGTTTCTAATATAGCCAAATGTACTGGGCAGGATGGCGAATGAGCTCCCGGAAGATAGCCAATGCTCATCAGGAATTCATTTACGATTTCACCGCCCGTAAAACGGAACGTTTTTTTGAACAGTTTTACCCATTCTTCTTTGGTTTTTGGGTGATGGTGGTCCAGCCATTTTTCAAAACTGCCATATTCATTTTGTAATAGTAAAATGGTCTTTGCGTTTTCGATCGCTGCATTAACCTTAAGCTTATTACGTATAATCCCAGCATCGTTCAGTAATCGTTCACGGTCTTTCTCGTTATAGGCTCCAACTTTCTTAATGTCGAAATTATCGTAGGCTTTACGGAAGTTTTCTTCTTTTTTAAGGATAGTTTCCCAACTCAGCCCCGCTTGATTAATTTCCATAATCAAGCGACCGAAAAGCTCATTGTCATCATGAATTGGAAATCCGTAATGATTGTCATGATAATTCTGGTGAAGGCTTCGGCTTGGTTCCTTCATCATAGCTATATAGTTGCAGTAACTCATTGTTATTGATTTATGTTAATATAAAAATGAACTAAACTTTGAGGTTTAAGTTCGTCAAAATGGAAGGTTTCGTTGCCATTTTGACGAACATTTTATCTATGCTTTCAAACAGCTCATGTCCCTCTGTTTTCGATTGTCTGAGGATCGATAGTATTTGGCGCCGCGTCGTGTGAAAGATCTCCTGCCAATGTGATGATAAGTTCCCTGACCGAAAACTCCCAGTGGCCATCCACACGCTTAAAGGTATCATGATAACGCCCGACGGCAATTGCCTGTAAGGAAAGTCCTCCTTCGGCATCAGCTTGCAAAATCGTAACCTAGGATACCGCAGTATCCTCATTGGTATCTTCCTGAATATCCAAAACCGTGTTCGTGGTCAGGTGCGCGGTTTGAAGGGTTCCATCTGCATAGACCTGCAAATTTTTGCTCAATTGGCTAACCATCTCTTCTTTGCCTTCCATTACATTATCTGGAGCTATAATCTTCCCGTTGGCAAATAAATCTCAAGCCTTATCAAATCTGGCCTCATCTACATAATTCGTGTACTGGGCAATTAAGTTCTGGATCTGTTATTCGCTGCTCATATTTAATTTTGATTTTTTAGGCAATAGTGTCGATTAAATAAGTATCAGGGATATCCTTCAAGATATCTTCACCATAAGCGGAACCCGGTGATTGATAGCCCACTTTAAAGTCGCCGTTTAAGATGCGATGAGCTACAGCTACTACCGAAAGCGGTGTAAGGTCATATCCCGAAGGAGCATCCACATAAGCTTTTACTACTTTCCCGTCTTTGCCGGTAACCTCCGCCGAAATTCCATTTCGTCCTGCTGCACGTTCTTTCTGGGTCGGTCCATCGGGCAGGTTTTCGGAAGTTAAATCCTGAAGTTCTGTGGCGGGGAGTTTTAGGGCAAAAAATTCTTCAATATTTGGAATTCCCGTGGATTTATAACTTAAAATAATTCCTCCTAGGGGCGTTGGAATACATTCCACTTCCTCTTGACCGAACGAAAACATTTTTGGCTGTGGGTCAGGATCATCAATGATTTCACTATTTCTACGGATCAATATGCCCAAGTCTGCGATGTTCTTACTGCTTAGAACTGACCCTCTGGAAAAACCTCCGTAGTGTCGGAACCCTACTTTCAAGTATTCAGGCTCTGCCACTAATTTTGAAAGATGCACCACTAGGGCATCATAGCTCACAAAAAGACCAGCACCGGATATCAATTGTATTCCAGCTTCCCGAGCTTCCCTGTCCAGCAATTGTGCCAATCGGTAGGTATCCAATTCCGCACTGATATCCAGATAGTGGACGCCAGCGTTCAGGCAGGCTTTCATCGCCTGTTCGGCAGTGAACTTAAATGGCCCAGCCGCATTGATCAGAACCTGTTTACCATCTAATGCTTTTTTCCAAGCG
>Ga0160434_100189_pt1 | contig 30028 bp, 20 predicted proteins | sample HID1973I_E0MG_FD_108273 | JGI IMG/M metagenome (GOLD analysis project Ga0160434, IMG submission 108273) | Enriched mosquito-associated microbial communities from UW Madison campus, WI, USA - HID1973I_E0 MG | ecosystem: Host-associated > Arthropoda: Insects > Digestive system > Unclassified ...
GCCGCTGCCGAAGACGCTGCGCGGGCTGCCGGGGTATGCCGGGGCCACGCTGATTGGCGATGGACGGATGGCGTTGATTCTGGATGTGGATGGGTTACGGGCTGGGGATTGAGAGCCGCCGGGCAACAGCCGGTCCTGGCAACATTTGAAGGCCCGCGCCATCGGTTTCGGACCTAACGGCTGGTACTCAAATCAAGTTGCTGAGATCTGCACTCTCGACCGCCTAACGAATAAATGGCGGTAGCAGCGTAAGCCCCTCGCTGCACGCAGTAGATCCTCTCCAAGTATCCAATATCGAATTTCAATTTCGCACTAGAGCCTGGCGGAATTCGAACTTGGGACGGAGAAGGATCAGAAAAGACACACATCGGCAGCGCTCCATGGCCCTGAATAATTTCGAAGCGAATGGCACCGAATTGTTTCGGAGCTCCTAGACCACCGCCCTCTAGAAGGTTGATGGGCTCGGCCAGATGATTCGCGACCGTTAGCTCCAGATCGGCTGATCGCTTCACCAAGTTGAGCTCGACCGAGCTGCGGCCACATCCGAGCAAGAAAGCAACGATGACCCAAACCGGCAAAAACCTACTTGCCATGATATACCCCGCTGTCGACAGCGGCCTTGGGCCGTGATTAGCGCACGCGCCGTAGACTTTCCAAAATCAACTCGTCGAGATTCGTACTCGTGACCATGCGCGGCGTATATCGCCGTAACGGCGTACCGCTGCAGCGGATTCGCAGCACTCCTCACGGATCCGATTCAGACAACGAAAGCTCCCGAGCACCGGATCTCTTGCAGATAGCGGAGCGCCTCCCCTCTCAGTTATTCGCCCTCTTCCCAATCCGAATCGTCAATAGCGAATTCGAATGCTGCCTGACGCTTCGCATCCTCCAGGCTGAAATGCCATGTATCAGAAATGCAGCTCCCCAACTCATCCATTCTCAGCAGAAAGAAACCGTCATCTTCCTTCACGATGCTCAATGATGTCGGCCCAGGAAGCTCGGCTAGAGAACCAGGACCTGACTCGCTGGAACTAAAATGCCGAACGCTGCCAGTGTGTAAACTGGCGCGCCGCCCTATTTTTGCAATGACTTTTTTCATCATGGTGTTATACCCAAGTGCAGATTATCTACGACATTCCCTGCCTGATTCAGAGCCTCGAAGTGAACGTGTGAACCTATGGCTCCATGCGCCCCATCAAATCACTAGCGGTCATGCGAAACTGCCTTAATCCATCTGCGGAACGATAAACGCCAGGCGCAACTTCCGTATAACCTTTTCCAAGCCACCTCAATCCCAAATTCAATGCAACGGAAGCATCAACTGTGCCGCGACTTCCAATATTTCCCAGGCCTCTTAAGGAGCCCGCCACCCGCTCCAGCCTCAAAGCAAAGAAACCGACTGTTCCTAACTTGACGGGGGAGCTTACGCTTGACGGGGAAGCTTGCGGTATCCCACCTAGATTTCTAGAAATGGAGCTTCCGAATTGGAGCCCGGTCAAGCCAGCTCAACTCGACATACCGAGCAGTCCCGATCCGTCCAGTTTTTCCACACATGAGTTGACTAGCAATTGACTTGGGAAGCTTCACCTAAAAAATCTTAATTGCTCCCTGGCGATCAAACAGATCACCAATCGCATTCTTACAAAAAAAAAGAAGTACCAATATACGCTATAGAGCAGACCTATCCATCATTTCCAACACTAACCGTCTAGATTTGAATTCGTGGCCACCCTCGGAGTAGAACGCAGTTATTTCATAGAAACCTCTGTCAATACAATATATTTTCTCAATGAACTTTAATTTGAAGCTAATATTAGCGCTAGACCCTGGAGCAATCCGGGCTTGCCTCGGCGACGGGTCAACAAACGCGCACATCGGCAACTCCTTATTATCCTGCACTACCTCAAAGCGAATTCCGCCAAAGTCTTTCGGGGCACCTAAACCTCCACCTTCCAGAAGAATAATTGGTTCTGCCAGATGGTTTGCGATCTCCAGGTATAGCGCGTCACCTCCACTCCGAAGATTCAGTGACACCGAATTCTTGCCGCATCCCGCAAGGAGCGCGATGAGAGCTACGACGACGATCGATCTACTTACCATGGTAAATCCCGCTTTGGATGTTCCTGTTGGCGATACTTTGCTGATCGAGTCATCGCCGCGATTCCTGCCATTGTGCGCCGCCGTGTAAGCGCCACGTGTGATGGCGGCGCTACCACCGCCCCCCGTACTGCATGGAGAATGATTCCCCACCGGAACATATGCGCGAGCCCGTTTGAGCAGCGCACCGCCCGTCAGGATCCGAAAACTTGCAGGGGTTACCTTCGGCATAGCGATAGCGATTAAACGCTGTCGGACTTCCCGTAAACGCAGCCACAGGATCGGTGGAGAGGAAGCCACCTATGTCGGGATCGTAGTATCGCTGCTGCATATAGTTCAGGCCAGTGACATAATCTGCAACATGACCGGTGAACCCAGGCAAATCCTCTGGCGCTTGAAGAACCGTAGCCCCGTAGGGTTCATACACCTGCCGCTCAATCACATTACCCGATGCATCAGTAACCGCGACCGGCGAGCCCAACGCATCTGTGTGGAGGTACTCCACGACTGCCTGAGCGTCAGCGCTCAGTGCGAGTCCGATCCAGAGCAACAGCCCGAGCAAGCTCCGTTCCAGCAGCGCCGCAATCCTGTTGCCAAGGACCCCCTGGACGCGACAACGCGCCAAGCCACGAGCCGGTGAGCCAACTGGCATTGCCAACCCACTAGCGGGGCCACGTCCGTTCACATAGAACAGAATATCCAATCCGTGTTCATGCCCCCGGATCCCAAAGCGTCAAAGCCTGCGGCGTCGGCGGAAAAGACCACGCCGAGCACCCTACCGCGCCAAGCAATTGAACGTTCCCGTAAAGCAACGCGGCCACGCCGATACGGCAAAGCCAGTGAAGTCCATTTCTCACCTGTGTCCCCTGATAGAAAGCGCTCGACCCAGGCACCGCCCCCGCGATGCCGTCAAGGTGCGCGGTGATCACCCTGCCGCGCTCTGGCGAGCGATTTATCTCGCGCCGAACGCCCTGTCAATAACGGGTTGCCCGTGACAACCGCGTCCGGGCAACATCTCCGGCCGCGGCGTCGGCATGGACGTGGTGCAATCACGCATTCGCGAACTCAGTGGCACGATCCAGATCCGTCCGAGCTGGGCCGCGGAAGCCGTTTCATGATCCGTGTGCCGCTGACCTTGGCGATCCTGCCGACGTTGCTGGTGCAGGCCGGCGAGCATGTCTATGCGCTGCCGCTGGCGCGCGTGGTCGAAGTGCTGCATGCACCGCAGACATCGCTGGGCTGGTTCGATGGGCGTGCGGTGCTGGATCGGCGCTCGCATACGTTGCCGTTGATCGACCTGCGACGCTGGCTGGGCGTCGAGCCGTCACCGGCTGCGTTGTTGACCGTCGTGCTGCTTCAGGCCGGTGAGGCGCGGTTTGGACTGGTGGTGGACCAGGTGCGTGGCCGCGAAGAAGTGGTGATCAAGCCGCTGCCGAAGACGCTGCGCGGGCTGCCGGGGTATGCCGGGGCCACGCTGATTGGCGATGGACGGATGGCGTTGATTCTGGATGTGGATGGGTTACGGGCTACGGATTGAGCGGATCGCGGCGCCCAGCGTCGCCGCGACCCGCCTCTGCTTCAGCGCCCCAACACCCCGCTGATACCAACATACCCACCAACACCATCGCGATTGCCAGACACACCGCCTTCCAGGCTCCAGCGCCCGTTATCGGCCGTGCGTCGCAGCGAAACGCCCAGCGCAGCCTGAGTGCGATAACCACCCACGCCAGCGTAGTAAGTCGTTCGACCCGACACCGCCGGCGCCTGCTTCAACCCCATCGCCGCCGCAATGCCCGCCTCGGTGTCGCGGCGCAGATCATCCACGCGTTCGCCCAGGCGCCACACATCGTTCTGCACCGGCGCGACGCGGCTGTCGGTATACGAGTAAGCGCTGTCCAGCGTGCGCTGCGTGGTGTCCTGCAACTGCGACAGGTTCACCGCATCGGTACCGCGCACACCCGGGGCCACATTGCGCAGCGACACCGGCGCGTCGCGACCCAGGGTCACCGAGTTGTAATCCACCTCGTCACCCTTCCGATCGTAGTGGACGGCGCTGTCGCGCACCTTGTGCAGTTGGCGGACCGTGGCCGCATCCGAGGCCTCGCTGCCATCGGCGACATGGCTGATCGTGCGCTCGCCGCCCGCGATGCCCACCGCCACGGTGCCATCGCGTTCGGCCTGCGCGCCCGCGCCCAGGGCCACGCTGTTCTTGCCGCTGGCGCGGGCGCCATGACCGAGCGCCGTCGCTTGCGCACCGCTTGCATTGGCGCCGGCACCGCCCGCCGTGGCCTGCAGCCCGGTGGCCTGCGCCCCCGTGGCATCGTCCTGGCTGACCCGGAATACGCCATCAGCGCCGCGGCGCAGCAGGTTCACGTCGCCATCGACCCGGGCCAATCCCTGATTGGTATGTGCGATGGAAGTCGCCACGCCCTGGTCGGTATAGCGCTTGCCTTCGGTGGCTGCTACATTGGTATAGGCCTTGGCGGTGTGCAGGGTTTGCTCGACGCCACCGCGCAGCTGCGCCACGTTGACGGCGTCGTTCGCGGCGCTGCCAGCGGCCACGCCGCTGATGAGTCGTTGGCCGATGTTGAGTTCGCCCGATGCATTGCTCGGGCCCACGAACGCTGCGTCATAGTTCTGCTGCGGGCCGCGGCTCACCTTTGAGCCGGTGCCCAGCGCGATGCTGTTGGCCAGTTCGGCCACCGCGCCCGCACCCAAGGCCATGCTGCCGGCGCCGACGGCGCGGGCCCCATGGCCCAGCGCCGTCGATTGCGCGCCAAGGGCACTCGCCCCGGCGCCGCCGGCGGTTGACTGCATCCCGGTAGCCTGCGCGCCCGCGGCATCGTCCTGGCTGACCCGGAATACGCCATCGGCGCCGCGGCGCAGCTGGTTCACCTCGCCATCGACCCGGGCCAATCCCTGGTCGGTGTGTGCGATCGAGGTCGCCACACCCTGGTCGGTATAGCGCTTGGCCTCTACCGCCGCGACATCGGTGTAGGCGTTCGAGGTCTGGATGGCGTTGTCGACGCCGCCGCGCAGTTGCGCCACGTTCACTGCGTCGTCCACGGCACTGCCGGCAGCAACGCCGGTGATCGCGCGCTGGCCGAGATTGAGTTCACCCTTCGAGTCGCTCGCGCCGACATAGGCGGCGTCATAGGCTGCTTGCGCACCGCGCGCGGCCGCCGAGCCGCTGCCCAGCGCAATGCTGTTGTCGGCGCTGGCCGTGGCCGCAGTGCCCAGGGCGACCGAGCCCGTTCCGGTGGCAGCGGCCTGGGTGCCGCCGGCGATGGAGGAAGCGCCCGAGGCCTGCGCATGATCGCCAAGCGCAAGCGCGGACTGCGCAGTGGCCGAACTCAGGATGCCCAGGCTGGTCGCGCGATCGGCGGAGCTCTCGTTGTTGATGCCCACCGCGAGGGCATGCTCGCCTTTGGCCAAACTGCCATGGCCTAGTGCAGTGGACTTCCACCCGGTGGCGTCTGTATGCGAGCCGATGGCCGTCGAACTCTGGCTCCGCGCCTTGGACAGATGGCCCACGCTGGTCGCCCAGCCACCGGCGGCCTCGGAGTGGATGCCTATCGCGACGGCCTGATCACCTGGAGCAGTACCACCGTCGAGCGATCCGGCGGCGGCGGGCGCGGCACACAGGGCCAGGCTCATTGCCAGCGGCAGCAAGGCCTTGCGGCTCGGCTCGCGCGTCGAGATGGTTGGGTGGGAAGGCTGTGCATCGCTGCAGCGCGCCATCGAACGGATTTGCCCCGCGCCCTGCGGGTTGAGAAAGCGGTGTTCTGTTGAAGCGAGCATGACAGGTGCGCCAGTGGTCGGAATCAGGCGCGCATGTTCTAGGTCGAGACCCGCCAAGGGAATTAGAAGTTTCTAATCAGGAAGCGACTTGACAGTGAGGCATCACACGCGCAGATCGGAGCGCCCCCGCGTGCAACGCTGCGGCATCTGCGTCGTGGCCACGCCAGCACGCTAGCGTTCGGCGCGTGCCGCAAACGCCACATCGGCGAACGCGCGCAAGCCTGCGCCCTGCCGCTGCAAGTAAAACGAATACAGCAGCATGAACAGCGCGTACAGGTTCAGACCCACCGTCATCTCGCCGATCGCCGCCTTGACGTGCAGCTGCAATCCGAACCACAGGAACCACTCGAACGACGCAGCGCCCAGCAGCGGCACCTGCACCGCCCACTGCGCCATGGCCAGCCACGGTCCCCACCTGTAGCCGCCGAACCATCCCACCAGGGCCACCGCCGCCACCGCCATCAGGCCGCAGATCAGCAGCCCGGCGGCGCCCAGCTCGCCCCACCACGCGGTGCAGCCCAGCGCGTAGGCGCCCACTGCCCATTGCAGGCACAGCACATAGGCCGGCCAGCGCGTGCGCTTGTCGGTCATCGTTTCTCTCCTGGTCCCCACCAAGATCCCCCGGCCCGAGCATCCCATTTCCGGCGCCAGCAGGGTCGGCGCTGAACAAGAACTGTGACGCGGTTCCTCCCCCGGGCACTACGCCATCAAGCGATGCCCATCGCCGCCGATAACCGGTTCATGGACAAGCTCAGCGTCTCCGGAATTCTCCTCGCCATCGGCGCCCTGCTCGGCGGCAGCGTCCTCAAGGGTGCCGGCCTGGCGTCGCTGTGGTCGCCGGCGGCTTTCGTCATCGTGATTATCGGCACCATCGCCGCGATTCTGTTGCACACCGCGCCGGCGGTGTTCAAGCGCGCCTTCGAGATCGTTGGCTGGGTCTTCAATCCGCCGGCCAGCGACCGCGAGGAGCTGATCAACCAGATCGTCGAGTGGAGCAACATCGCCCGCCGCCAGGGTCTGCTCGGCCTGGAAAGCCAGGCCAACAACCAGGACGACGCCTTCCTGCGCAAGGGCCTGCAAATGCTGGTCGATGGCGTGGAACCGGAGCAGATGCGGCGGATGCTGGAGATCGAGGTCGAACAGCAGGAAAAACACGATCTGGCCGCGGCCAAGGTGTTCGAAAGCATGGGCATCTACGCGCCCACGCTCGGCATCATAGGCGCGGTGCTGGGCCTGATCGCGGTGATGAAGAACCTGGCCGACCCGAGCAAGCTCGGCCATGGCATTGCCGCCGCGTTCACCGCCACCATCTACGGCATTGCCTCGGCCAACCTGTTGTTCCTGCCCATTGCCGCCAAGCTCAAGAGCGTGATCCATGGCGGCAGCGGCGAGCGCGAGATGATCATCGAGGGCCTGATCGCCATCGCCCAGGGCGAGAATCCGCGCAACATCGAGTCCAAGCTCAACGGCTACCTGCACTGAGCCGGCGCACAGATCATGAGCCGTCGCCGCAAGCACCACGAAGAGCATGCCAACCATGAGGCCTGGGCGATTCCCTACGCCGACCTGATGACGCTGCTGCTGGCCTTTTTCGTGGTCATGTACGCCATTTCCTCGCTCAACGAAGGCAAGTACCGGGTGATGGCCGACGCGCTCACCGCCGCCTTCGGTGGCGCGCCGCGCACGATCAACCCGGTGCAGGTCGGCAACAACCAGATGCAGGGCGCCGACTGGGACCGGCCTTCGCCGATCAAGTCCGGCGCCAAGTCCGGCCCGACCGCACCCTCGCCCAGCCCCGACCCGACGCTGCTGCCGTCGATGGCCGCGCAGATGCGCATGCCGGTGTCGCTGCGCAACCAGGACCAGTTGGTGCGCGCCCAGCGCCAGCTCGATGCCGTCGCCGTGCAACTGGGCAAGGCGCTGGCACCGCTGATCGAGCGCAACCTGATCAGCGTGCGCCGCTCGGAACTGTGGATCGAGGTCGAAATCAACAGCGACATCCTGTTCGGGACCGGCTCGTCGAGCCTGGACCTGGGCGCGCGCGGCACCTTGTCGACGCTGGCCCAGGTGTTGCGGGAGACCCCCAACGGCGTGCGCGTGGAGGGCTATACCGACAACCAGCCGATCGCCACCGCGCTGTTTCCGTCCAACTGGGAACTGTCGGCCGCGCGCGCGGCCTCGGTGGTGCACCTGTTCGCCGACCAGGGCGTGGACCCCGGCCGGCTGGCGATGGTCGGCTATGGAGAATTCCGGCCGCGTGCCGATAACACCACTGAAGCTGGCCGCAATGCCAACCGGCGGGTGGTGCTGATCATCCTCGCCGACTCGGCAGCGAACCTGGCGCCGCAACCGGCGGCGCCGCCGCAACTGCAGGCTGGCCCGGACCTGCCCGCCACGTCGGTGGCGGGCGGCTCGACGAATCCGGACAACGGCCCTGCCGCTGTTCCCGCCGTGACCGAAGGAATGAACTGATGCGTATCTGGGCAGTCGCCAACCAGAAAGGTGGCGTAGGCAAGACCACCACGACCCTCGCATTGGGCCGTGGCCTGGCCGCACTCGGGCATCGGGTCCTGTTGATCGACCTGGACCCGCACTCTTCGCTGACCCGCGCCTTTGGCGTGCCGCTGGACCCGCCGCCGCGCGGCGTGCTCGACCTGTTCGCCACGCCCCCGGCCGACCTGGCCAGCCTGCTGCGCGACAGCGCGATCCCGAATCTGTCCTATGTCTGCGCGCAGACTGCGCTGGCCACGCTGGAGCGCCGCAGCGCGAACCAGCCGGGCCTGGGCCTGGCGCTGCAGAACGCGCTGACGCGCCACGCCCGCCATCACGACTACATCCTGCTCGACTGCCCGCCGACCCTGGGCCTGCTGATGATCAACGCGCTGGCCGCGGCCGACCGCCTGGTCATCCCGACACAGGCCGAGCCGCTGGCGCTGCATGGCCTGGCTGGCATGAACCGCACCGCCGACATGGTCGAGCGCTCGCGCCGGCGGCCGTTGCCGGTGTCGATCCTGCCGACCCTGTTCGACCGCCGCACCCGCGCCGGCACCGAGACCTTGAAGCAGATGCAGGACAGCTACGGGCAGCGCGTCTGGGAAGACGCCATCCCGGTGGATACGCGCATCTGTGCAGTGGAAACCCTGACCTTGCCGGCGACGCCGGGTGATTACCCGGGCCGGGGCCTGTCGGCCTACCGCCGTGCATTGGAATGGGTCATCGCCGAGGACTCGACTGCAATGGAGCAAGCGGCGTGAACGGGGTCGAGGGGCTGGACGACTATCTGCTCGAGCTGTTGGCCGAGGCGGCGCCGTCGGCAAACGATGCAGAGATGCTCACTGTAGGAGCGGCTTCAGCCGCGACCGTGGACCCACCGGCGACGGACGCCTCCGTCGGGGCTGAAGCCCCTCCTACAACAGCCGCCTGTCCCACCATTGCGGCAGATCCCGAGCGCATCGCCGCCGAGCTGCTGGCCGAGATGGAGGCCGATCCGGCCTTTGCGGGCAAGCCCTCCGCGCCGTCGGCACCGGCACCGGCACCGGCACCGGCGATCGATATCGACATCGACGCCAACCTGGCCGCGATGCTGGCCGAAATGGACGGCGACCCGGCCTTCGCCGGCAAGCCCGTCGTCGCGCCCGCCGCTGCCGCACCCACGCTCGATATCGATGCGACCACCGCCGCGCTGCTCGCCGAAATGGATGCCGATCCAGCCTTCGCCGCCGCCAAGCCGGCCGCAGCCGCGCCTGCGGTCGCGCCGGCCGCCAAACCCAAGCCCATTGCCCCCATTGCCCCGATCGCCCGGCGCAGCCCGCCGCCGCGCTCGCGCCTGCCGGCCAATATCCAGGCGATGTTCCAGCCGCCACCGGCCGATCCCAGCCCGCATCGCCGCGCCGCCGAGCGCAGCACGCGCTGGCTGCGCCTGCGCTGCGGCGAACAGACCTACGCGCTGGAACTGCTGAAGGTGCAGGAAGTCGTGCTGCCGGTGCCGCTGCTGCCCTTGCGCGGCACCGCCCGTTCGATCCTCGGCATCATGAACCTGCGTGGCCAGGTCGTCCCCGTGCTCGACCTCGGCGTGCACCTCGGCGCCGGCCCGGTCAGCCAGGACACCCACACCCGCGTCGTGGTGCTCGAAGAAAACGGCGAGACCATGGGCCTGCGCGTGTCCTCGGTCGAGGACGTGACCAGCCTGACCGACCATCAGATCGAGCCGCCGGACACCACGCGCCTGTGCCGGATCTCCAACCACTTGTTCCGCGGCGTGGCCCGGATCAGCAGCCAGCCGGTGATCCTGCTGGACGCCACCCACCTGCTGCACTGAGCCGGGCCGGCTAAAGTCCCGCCCACCCTGGCCGCTAACTTGATGGCAACCATCCGTTCGGAGCACTGATGAGCACCCTGTCACTGGGCGAGGATCTCGGTATCGAGACCAGCGCCGACCTCAAGCAAAGGCTCGCCAGCCACCTCTCGCAGGAAGGCGAACTGTTGCTGGACGCCGGCCAGGTCCGCCGCATCCATACCGCCAGCGTGCAGTTGCTGTGCGCCTTCTTCGCGGCACGCCGCGGGGCCGGGCAAGCGACCGGCTTCGATGGCTGCAGCGACACTTTCAAGGATGCAGCCCGCCTGCTCGGAGTCAGCTCCGCCCTGGGCCTGCCTGCATCCAATGACAACCTGAAATCTGTGGAGAACGCCGCATGAGCGCACGTATCTTGGTGGTGGACGATTCGGCGTCGATGCGCCAGATGGTGTCCTTCGCCCTCACCTCGGCCGGCTTTGCCGTCGAAGAAGCCGAAGACGGCGCGGTCGCGCTCGGGCGTGCCAAGGGTGGCAAGTTCAACGCGGTGGTCACCGACGTCAACATGCCGAACATGGATGGCATCGCGTTGATCCGCGAGCTGCGCCAGCTGCCGGACTACAAGTTCACGCCGCTGCTGATGCTGACCACCGAATCGGCGGCCGACAAGAAGTCCGAAGGCAAGGCCGCCGGTGCGACCGGTTGGCTGGTCAAGCCGTTCAACCCGGAACAGCTCGTCGCCACCGTGCAGAAAGTGCTGGGCTGAACGCCCTCGCCCGCTTCGGCCCTTCCCCCTTTAGATCGCATCCGGACCCCGCGCCATGAGCATGGATCTGCAACGTTTCCACGCCACGTTCTTCGAGGAAAGCCGCGAAGGGCTCGATGCGATGGAAGCTGGCCTGCTTTCCCTGGAGGAAGGCAACCGTGACCCGGAGACCATCAACTCGGTGTTCCGCGCGGCCCATTCGATCAAGGGCGGCGCGGCCACCTTCGGCTTCGAGTCGATTGCCGGGCTGACCCATGTACTGGAGACGCTGCTCGACGAGCTGCGCGCCGGCAAGCGTCCGCTCGAAGCGGCCGCGGTCGATGCCATGCTCGGCTCGGTCGACGTGCTGCGCGCCTTGTTGCGCGAGGCCGAACATGGCCAGCCTGCCGATCCGGCCGCGGTGCAGGCCGTGCTGGCGCGCCTCAACGCCGTGCTGTCCGGCCAGGCTGCCGCGCCGGTCGCGGTGGTGGCGAAAGAAGAAGCCCCCGAAGCCTGGCATATCGGCTTCACCCCGGCGCCGTCGTTGTTCATGAGCGGCAACGATCCGCTGCGCATCCTGCGCGAACTCGAACACCTCGGCCCGCTGCAGATCGCCGCGCGCCTGGAGCGCCTGCCCGGTTTCGAGCAGGTCGATCCGATGGAAGCCTACCTGGCGTGGGACCTGGGCCTGATCGGCAAGATCCCGCGCAGCAAGATCGAAGACACCTTCGCCTGGGTGGTGGACGACTGCGAGCTGGACATCCGGCCGATGCCGGTGCCCGCGCCGCCGCCGAGCCTGGCGACCGAAACGGCGCCGAGCGTCACCGCCCCGGCCGTGGCCGCCGCCGTGCCTGCCGCCGCCGCTGCGCCTGCCGCAGGCAACAACGCCGCGCATGAAGCCGAGACCTCGATCCGCGTCAGCGTCGACAAGGTCGATGCGCTGATCAACCTGGTCGGCGAGCTGGTCATTACCCAGGCCATGCTCAAGGCCTGCTCCAGCGGGCTCGATGCCTCGCACGCCGAGCGCCTGTCGGCCGGCCTGGACCTGCTCGAGCGCAACACCCGCGATCTGCAGGAAGCGGTGATCGGCGTGCGCATGCTGCCGGTCGATGCGGTATTCCGCCGCTTCCCGCGCCTGGTGCGTGATCTCTCGACCCGCCTGGGCAAGCAGGTGCGCCTGCGCACGCTGGGCGAAGGCACCGAGCTGGACAAGGGCTTGATCGAAAAGATCGCCGACCCGCTGGTGCACCTGGTTCGCAATTCGATCGACCATGGCCTGGAACTGCCCGACGCGCGCCGCGACGCCGGCAAGGACGAGACCGGCACGATCACCCTGGCCGCTTCGCACCAGGGCGGCCACATCGTCATTGAAGTCAGCGACGACGGGCGTGGCCTCAATCGCGACAAGATCCTGGCCAAGGCCGCCGAGCGCGGCTTGAGCGTGCCGGAGAATCCGTCCGACGCGCAGGTGTGGGACCTGATCTTCCAGCCCGGCTTCTCCACCGCCGAGGCGGTCACCGACCTCTCCGGCCGTGGCGTGGGCATGGACGTGGTCCGCCGCAACATCCAGGCGCTAGGTGGCGAAGTGCAGCTGGAAAGCCATTACGGCCACGGCACCCGCGTGCTGATCCGGCTGCCGCTGACCCTGGCGATCCTCGACGGCATGACCGTCTCGGTCGCCGGCGAAACGGTGATCCTGCCGCTGGCCTACGTGCTCGAAGCGCTGCAGCCGCAGGCCGCCGACATCCGCACCATGGCCGGCGAAGGCCGCGTGCTGCGGGTGCGTGGCGAGTATCTGCCGATCCTGTCGCTGAGTGACTACTACGGGTATTCGGGCCAGCGCGGCGCCGATCCGCTGGTGGTGGTGGTGGAAGGCGACGGCCAGAAGATCGCGCTGGAAGTGGACGAACTGGTCGGCCAGCAGCAGGTGGTGGTGAAGAACATCGAGAACAACTACCGCCGGATCAGCGGGATTTCCGGGGCGACGATCCTGGGCGATGGGCGCGTGGCGCTGATCGTGGACATTGGTGGGCTGGTGCGGTCTTTGAAGGTTTTGCCGCAGGCGGCGTAGTTGGCGGCTGGGTTTGAGTTTGGGCGCCCCCCTTTGTCGGGGGCGTCTTTGTTTCTGGCTTCGCTCTCGGGGCTGAAGCCCCTCCTACAAAAAGCCGAAGGCCCACTGTAGGAGCGGCTTCAGCCGCGACCGGAAGAACAATGCGCCAAAGAAAACCCAGATATTCCAGAACCCCCACCGCAAAACGCCCACCTATTCATCCACAGTATTAACGGCTTAGTAATTGTGATGAGCATCGAACCTCAAGCGCGAAAGCAGACGGCCGTTATTTGCTTTGCCTAGGCACAGATTCGTTCGCTGACCCAGGCGCCCCTTCCGCGGCCGCCGCCGTGCTTTTCGAGACTTCGCCATGCAGTGGTTCCAGAATCTGTCGATCGCCAGAAAACTGGCGCTTGCCTTCTCCGTCACGACGCTGATGACACTGGCCCTGGGCATTTTCGCCCTGCTGCGCCTGTCCACCGGCAACGCCCAGCTCAGCGACCTGAGCAGCAACTGGATGCCGGCGGTACAGCACCTGGGCGAGATGCGCTCGCAGTTGGGCGAATACCGCACCTTCGAGATCTCCCAGCTCTACAGCCAGGACGATCCGGCCAAGGTCGCCGACTACGACAAGCGCATGGCGGACGCCGAGAAGCTGATCGCCGCCGAGGAAAAGGCCTACAACGACATCTCGACCGTCTCGTCGGCCGCCGAACTGGCGCTGTACGCCAAGGTCAAGACCCTGCGCGAGAAATACTTCGCCGCGCACCAGAAGTTGAGCGAGGCCGTGCACGCCGGCGATTTCGAAGGTGGCCGCACGATCTCCGCCACCGAGTCGCGCGACAGCCGCCGTGCCTTGTTCGCCGCGCTCAAGGAACTCAGCGCCTACAACCTCGATAACCTGCACGCCACCGTGGCCAAGGCCGACGAAGCGCACAAGCGCACGGTGACGATGATGATCGTCGTGCTGGTCGCCCTCACTGTGCTCGCCGTGCTGCTCGGCTTCGCCATTGCCCGGGCGATCTCCCGCCCGCTCGGCGAAGCCACCCGCGTGGCCGGTGCCATTGCCCGCGGCAAGCTCGACAATCCAATCGCCGTGGCCAGCCGCGACGAGACCGGGCAGCTGCTCGACAGCATGCGCAACATGCAGACCCAGCTGCAGTCGGTGCTGGCCGCGCAGGACGAAATGGCGCGCCGCCACGAAGCCGGCCAGATCAGCTTCCGCATGGACGAAACCCGTTTCCCGGGCGACTACGGCCGCATGGTCCACGACGCCAACCGCCTGGTGGCCGAGCACATCTCGGTGAAGATGCAGGTCATCGACTTGACCCAGCGCTATGCCGTCGGCGACCTCAGCCAGGACATGCCGCGGCTGCCGGGTGAAAAGGCCGTCATCAGCGAGACCATGGACGCGGTCAAGCGCAACCTCGGTGCAATCAACGGCGAGATCAAGCGTCTGGGCGCGGCGGCGGTGGCCGGCGACTTCAGCGTGCGCGGCGATGCCGACGCGTTCCAGCACGACTTCCGCTCCATGGTCGAAACCCTCAACCAGCTCATGTCGACCGCCGACGACAGCCTGCGATCGCTTTCGGCGCTGCTGCGCGCCATTGCCGATGGCGACCTGACCTACCGCATGGAAGGCGACTTCCGTGGCGTGTTCGCCGAAATGCGTGATGACGCCAACGCCACGGTCGGCCAGTTGACCGGCATTGTCGGGCGTATCCAGACCGCTTCGTCCAGCATCAACCTGGCCGCGGGCGAAATCGCCCAGGGCAACAGCGACCTGTCGCGCCGCACCGAACAGCAGGCCGCCAACCTGGAAGAGACCGCCGCCTCGATGGAGGAACTCACCTCCACCGTCAAGCAGAACGCCGAACACGCGCGCCAGGCCAACCAGCTTGCCATCGGCGCGGCCTCGGTGGCCTCGCAGGGCGGCGACGTGGTCAGCCAGGTCGTCACCACCATGGGCGATATCGAGACCTCGTCGAAGAAGATCGCCGAGATCATCTCGGTCATCGACGGTATCGCCTTCCAGACCAATATCCTGGCGCTCAACGCCGCGGTGGAAGCGGCGCGCGCCGGCGAACAAGGCCGTGGTTTTGCCGTGGTCGCCAGCGAAGTGCGGACCCTCGCCCAGCGCTCGGCCAATGCGGCCAAGGAGATCAAGGGCCTGATCGACGACTCGGTCGGCCGTGTCGCCGATGGCTCGGCGCTGGTGCACAAGGCCGGTGCGACCATGGGCGAGATCGTCGCCTCGGTGCAGCGCGTCACTGACATCATGAGCGAGATCTCCGCCGCCTCGCAGGAGCAGTCCGCCGGCATCGAGCAGGTCAACCAGACCATCACCCAGATGGACGAGACCACCCAGCAGAACGCCGCGCTGGTCGAAGAAGCCACCGCCGCCGCGCGCTCGATGGAAGAGCAGGCCGGCCAGCTGTCCGAGGCCGTGTCGATCTTCAGGATCCGCCAGGCCGCCGCGCCGGCCGCCGCGCCGTCGGTCGTGGCCCTGCGCAGTGCGACCAAGCCCACCTCGCCCAAGCCGGTGCGCCAGCCGGCACCGCGCAAGTCGATGACCGCCACCGCGGTGGCCAACGAAGCGGACTGGCAGGAGTTCTGATGCCACCCCGGGTGCCGGATGGCCGGCACCCTCCCCTACACCGCGAGGCACGGATGCCTCAGCGCCATGAGCTGCCGGAACCCTCACCGCCATGAAAAGCCTCTCCCGCCTGTCGATCGGCCTGCGCCTTTCCCTCCTGGTCACCTTCGCGGTGACCGTCGTGCTTGTGGTACTGACCTGGCGCGTCTACGCGCAATCGGCCAGCGCTTATGAAACCAAGAGCCGGCAGGGCCTGGCCACGGCCACGCACGTGATGCAGGACACCATCGCGCTGTACGACCGTGCCCTCACCGAGGACACCGAGCGCCTGAGCGGGAGTTTCGTCGCCCTGTTGCCGCCGGGCGATGTCGGCCAGGCCAAGGGCAAGCCGCTGCAGCGCGGCAGCTTCGAGGTGCAGAACCTGCGCTTTGGCCACAAGGCGCTGCCCGCCGACGACACCCTGGTCGATCGTTTCAGCGCCGGCACCGGCGCCGTCGCCACCGTGTTCTCGCGCAGTGGCGAGGACTTCGTGCGCATCTCCACCTCGCTGACCAACGACAAGGGCGAGCGCGTGGTCGGCACCGCGCTGGACCACAAGCACCCGGCCTATGCGCTGATGCTGGACGGCAAACCCTATACCGGCCGCGCCAAGCTGTTCGGCCGCGACTACATGACCCACTACCAGCCCCTGCGCGACGTGGCCGGCAACGTGGTGGGCATCGCCTTCGTCGGCGTCAACTACAGCGACGGCCTGGCCGCGCTCAAGGAGCGCATGCGCCAGCTGAACGTCGGTGCCGATGGCTACTTCTTCGTCGTCGATGCTGCCGACGGCGAGGCCAATGGCAAGCTCGTGGTGCATCCGGCCAACGAAGGCGGCAACGCATCCGCGTTGATCGCCGAAGCCGATCGCCCGGCGTTTGCGCGCCTGCTCGCCAGCGGCGGCAAGGACAACCAGGTCGCCGTACTCAGCGTGGCGCCGCGCGCCGACGCCGAAGCCGCGCCGGCGACCGTGAGCGTGGAATACTTCGCGCCCTGGAAATGGACGCTGGTCGGCGTCGAGCCCCGCACCGCGCTGGCTGCCACCTTGCGCCGGATGATGACCGTGATGGTCGGCCTGTCGGCCCTGGCCATCGCGCTGATTGGCGGCCTGGTCTTCATCGCCACGCGGCGCATGGTGAGCCGCCCGCTCGCGCGCGCCTGCGGCATTGCCGAGGACATCGCCGCCGGCAAGCTCGACGGCCGCATCGACGTTGACGCCCGGGACGAAGTCGGCGCATTGATGACGGCCATGCAGCGGATGCAGGCCGACCTGCGCGAGCGCATCGAACGCGACGGCAAGATCGCTTCAGAGAACCTGCGTGTGCGCATCGCCCTGGACAGCGCCTCGACCGGCACCCTGATCACCGATCCGGACCTCAACGTCATCTACGCCAGCCCGGCCCTGCGCGCCATGCTCAACGGCTACGCCGACGAAATCACCCAGGCCCTGCCCGACATCGACGCCAGCCGGCCGCTGGTGGGCCAGCCCCTGTCGGTACTCGAGCAAGGCGGCCAGATGGCGCCCGAGATCGTCGCGCGGCTGCAGAACGAAGGCACCGTGCGCCGGCAGGTCCATTTTGGCGACGTCTGCTTCGACCAGAACATCTCCTTGGTCCGCGACGAACAGCGCACCGTGCTCGGCACTGTCTGCGAATGGCGCGACCGCACCACCGAAGCGCGCGTAGAGGCCGAAGTAGCGCGCGTCGTGCAGGCCGCGGTGGACGGCGACCTGTCGCAACGCGTCCAGACCGAAGGCCGCAGCGGCTTCTACCTGCTGCTCGCGCGCCAGCTCAATGGCCTGCTGGATGCCAACGACGGCAGCCTGCGGCAGATCTCGCGCGTACTGACCGGCCTGGCCCAAGGCGACCTGAGCGTGCGCATGCACGGCGACTTCCAGGGCGTGTTCGCGCAGATGCGTGACGACGCCAACGCCACCGTCGCGCAACTGACCGACATCGTCGGCCGGATCCAGGCGGCGAGCAGCAGCATCGACCTGGCCGCTGGCGAAATCGCCGCTGGCAACCAGGACCTCTCGCGCCGAACCGAACAGCAAGCGGCGAACCTCGAAGAAACCGCCGCCTCCATGGAGGAACTGACCTCCACCGTGCGCCAGAACGCCGAACACGCCCGCCAGGCCAACCAGCTGGCGATCGGCGCCGCCTCGGTCGCCTCGCAGGGTGGCCAGGTCGTCGGTCAAGTCGTCAGCACCATGGGCGACATCGAGAAATCGTCCAAGCGCATTGCCGAAATCATTTCGGTGATCGACGGCATCTCGTTCCAGACCAACATCCTAGCACTGAATGCCGCAGTCGAAGCCGCGCGTGCCGGGGAACAGGGCCGCGGCTTCGCCGTGGTTGCGTCCGAAGTACGCATGCTGGCGCAGCGCTCGGCGAACGCAGCCAAGGAAATCAAGGGCCTGATCGACGACTCCGTCGGCAAGGTCAGCGACGGCTCGGCGTTGGTGCACAAGGCTGGCGCGACCATGGGCGAAATCGTCGCCTCGGTGCAGCGCGTGACCGACATCATGGCCGAGATCACCTCCGCTTCGCAGGAGCAGTCGGCGGGCATCGAGCAGGTCAACCAGACCATCACCCAGATGGACGAGACCACCCAACAGAACGCCGCGTTGGTCGAGGAAGCCACCGCAGCGGCCCGCGCCATGGAAGACCAGGCCGGCCAACTATCCGAAGTGGTCTCCATCTTCCGCACCGCACCGGCCGCGCCAACCATGGCCACTGGTGCGCCGGCGCGCCGTCTGACCAGCGTTCCGCGCTAACCAGCAAACGGCGCATTAGTGCCTGCTGTCCTTCCCCCACTGGTGGGGGAAGGTCTGCCCCTGGACGCCGCCGATAGACCCAGCTGAACCGGTCACGCAAAACCATGACAACCAAATGACCGTCAACATCAAGAAAGTGTGAGACACGCCGCTATTTACACCAGCGAGCCGAGTCCACCACCGGCAGCGCCACCTTCCACTTTCTACCGAGCTGTCTCCCATGTACCCCACCCGCAAACTCATCGTCGGCGCCCTGGCGCTGGCGCTCTCCCCGTGCGCCTGGTCGCAGGACGACTCGATGTTTTCCTTCAGCGGCTTCGGCACCGCGGGCGTGGCCCACTCCACCGAAGACCAGGCTGACTTCACCTCCGACTTCCAGGCCAGCAAGGGCGTCGGCGCTAGCCACTCCACCTCGTTCAACCCCGACAGCCGCCTCGCGCTGCAGATGGACGCCCGCTTCAGCGACGACTTCAGCGCCGTCGTGCAGGTGGCCAGCGAATACGCCGTGGACGACTCCTTCAAGCCGCTGGTGACCCTGGCCCACGTCAAGTACCGCTTCTCGCCGGCGTTCGCCGTGCGCGCAGGCCGCATCAACGCCCCGCTGTACATGCTGTCCGAATCGCAGCGCATCGGCTACTCGACCCCGTGGGTGCGTCCGCCCTATGAGGTCTACAACTACCTGCTGCAGATGGACGGCGTCGAAGGCGTGTACGGCTTCAACCTCGGCGACACCGCCATCGCCCTGCAGGGCTTCTACGGCCGCATCAATTCCGAAACCGTGGACGTGGACAACTTCCGCGGCCTCAGCGTGACCGCCGACCACGGCTTCCACAGCTTCCGCGCCAGCTACATCAAGGGCAACGTGAAGTACTCCACCGACACCATCGAGGCCCTGTTCGGCCTTTACACCCGCCTGTTGCCGCAAGCCGCCGCGCGCCTCGACCCGCGCGACATGCAGGGCAGCTTCACCGGCCTGGGCTATGCCTACGACCCGGGCAACTGGTTCTTGCGCACCGAAGTGATCCAGGCCGACTACGCGCCGTCGCTGGCCGGCAAGACCACCTCCGGCTACCTCAGCGCCGGCTACCGCGTCGGCACGTTGACCCCGTCGCTGACCTTCGCCCACGTCGACGTCAGCGACCTCGACGCCCCCGGCGCCGCCGACCGCCTGGGCCTGCTCAACCAGGCCGTGGCCCAGAACAACGCCTCGCGCCACAGCTACACCGCGTCGCTGCGCTGGGACGTGGTCGACAACATCGACGTCAAGTTCCAGGCCAGCCACATCAAGAACCATGCCGGCTCTTACGGCGACATGGCCAACTACCAGCCGGGCTTCGTGCCGGGCGGCAGCTACAACCTGATCTCGGCTTCGGTCGACTTCGTGTTCTGAGGACCGCGCCCATGAATGCCCACAAATTGATTGCCGGCGCCGTCTTCGGCGCCCTGCTGCTGCTAGCCAGCCCGGCCCGCGCCGAGGTGGTGGTGGTGATGTCGGCCAAGGCCGGCGTCGACACCCTCTCCCAGGCCCAGGTCTCGCAGATCTTCCTGGCCAAGTCGAACAGCTTGCCCGGCGGTGGCCAGGCCACGCCGATCGACCAGGAAGAAGGCGCCGCGGCGCGCGAAGAGTTTTACAAGAAGGTCGCCGGCCGCGACGCGGCCCAGCTCAAGGCCTATTGGTCGCAGTTGATGTTCACCGGCAAGGCCCAACGGCCGAAGCACGTGGACGGCGACGATGCGGTCAAGAAGGCCGTGGCGGCCAGCCCGGGCGCCATCGGCTACATCAACGCCGGCGCAGTCGACGCCAGCGTCAAGGTCGTCCTCAAGCCCTGATCGTCCAAGGACCCACGATGAAGCGCATCCTGTCCCTGCCGTTGTTCTGGAAGATCCTCGCCCCGGCGGCCTTGTCCATCCTGTGCCTGCTGGCCTACGTGGGCTTTTCCACCACGGTGTTCCATCGCAACAACGGCCGGCTCGAATCGGTTCGCGACGTGCACTTCCCGGTGCTCGATGCGATGACCCGCAACGTGGCGTCCCTGGACAAACTGATCAGCGGCCTCAACGGCGCCGCTGCTGCGGGCGATGTCGACATGCTGCAGGCCACCGCCCCGGTGGCCGCGCAGATCCGCGACTCGTATGCGCAGTTGCAGAAGATCGACCCCGAGCACGCCACCGAAATGGCGCGCCTGGGGCACGAGTTCGACACCTACTACGGCCATGCCCACGCCGTGGCCGAGGCCTTCGTCACCCAGGCCGAGCCCGATGCCGCGCACATGGAAGCCATGGCGCCGGCGCTGGAAAAATACCGCGGCGACCTGCAGGCGATGCAGAAGCTGGCCGATGCCCGCTTCCGCTCGACCGTTGAAGGCGCGGTGGAGAGCTCCACTCGCGCCAGCATCGGCGGGCTGGTGCTGGGCATCCTCGGCGCGCTGGCCTGCGTGGCGTTCGGCTGGATCGTCGCGCGTGCCATCGCCAAGCCGTTGCGACGCGCGATCGCCACCGCGCAGTCGGTCTCGCGCGGCCAGCTCGACAACCGCATCCAGATCGACTCCGACGACGAGTGCGGCCAGTTGCTCAAGGCGATGGAAAGCATGCAGGACCAGCTGCGCCGCGTGATCCAGGCGCAAGCGGAGATGGAGCGCCAGCACGAGGCCGGCATGATCAGCCACCGTATCGCGGCGGCCGATTTCCCCGGCGAGTTCGGCACGCTCGTGGAGGGCACCAATACCCTGGTCGCCAACCACATCAGCGTCAAGATGCGCGTGGTCGAGCTGATGCAGCAGTACGCCATCGGCGACCTGTCGCAGGTGATGGAAACGCTGCCGGGCGAGAAGATCGTCATCACCCAGGCCACCAACGGCGTGCGCGACAGCCTGATGGGCATCAACGGCGAGATCCAGCGCCTGGTGCAAGCCGCCTCGGCCGGCGACTTCTCGGTGCGCGGCGACACGGCGCGCTTCCAGTACGACTTCGCCGCCATGGTCGACGACCTCAACACCATGATGGCGGTGAGCGACAGTAACCTGGGCAAGTTGTCAGAGCTGCTGCGCGCGATCGCCCAGGGCGACCTGACCGCGCGCATGGACGGCCAGTTCCATGGCGTGTTCGCGCAGATGCGCGACGACGCCAACGCCAGCACCGCGCAGCTGACCGAGATCGTGGGCCGGATCAAGCAGTCGACGGCCGCGATCAATTCGGCGGCCGGCGAGATCGCCGCCGGCAACAGCGACCTCTCGCGCCGTACCGAGCAGCAGGCGGCCAACCTGGAAGAAACCGCCGCTTCGATGGAGGAGCTGACCTCCACCGTCAGGCAGAACGCCGAACACGCGCGGCAGGCCAACCAGTTGGCCATTGGTGCGGCGTCGGTGGCCTCGCAAGGTGGCGAGGTGGTGGGTCAGGTGGTGACCACGATGGACGACATCGAGAAGTCCTCGAAGAAGATCGCCGAGATCATCTCGGTGATCGACGGCATCGCCTTCCAGACCAATATCCTGGCGCTCAACGCCGCGGTGGAAGCGGCGCGTGCCGGCGAACAGGGCCGTGGCTTTGCCGTGGTCGCCAGCGAAGTGCGTACCCTCGCCCAGCGCTCGGCCAATGCGGCCAAGGAGATCAAGGGCCTGATCGACGATTCGGTCAGCCGCGTGGTCGACGGCTCGGCGCTGGTGCACAAGGCGGGCGCGACCATGGGCGAGATCGTCGCCTCGGTCCAGCGCGTGACCGACATCATGGCCGAGATCACCTCGGCCTCGCAGGAGCAGTCGGCCGGTATCGAGCAGGTCAACCAGACCGTCAACCAGATGGACGAAGCGACCCAGCAGAACGCTGCGCTGGTCGAGGAAGCCACCGCCGCCGCGCGTTCCATGGAAGAACAGGCCGGCCAGTTGGCCGAAGCCGTGGCGACCTTCAAGACCGGCCAGGAAGCCCCCAGCGCCACCATCGTGCCGCTGCGTGCCGCTGCCCGCCCGACGCGAACTGCGGCAGCGCCTTCCAACGCTCGCGCCGCCAGCCACGGCAAGCACGACGACAGCTGGCAAACCTTCTGAGTGCGGCCCATGGCGCCCGCCGCACGGGCGCCCTCGGCCATCGCGTATGCTCGGCCCAGCCGGCGGGCCCGCCGGCCTGACCGGAGGGTTGCCGCATGTCGCGCATGATCGTCTCCACCGCTCCCGCTGGACTGTTCGGCAGTCTGGCCGAACTGTTCGGTCGTCTCCTGCTCGCGGTGCTGTACCTGGCCTCGGGGTTCGGCAAGATCACCGGCTATGCCGCCACCGCCGCCTACATGCAATCGATGGGCGTGCCGGCGCTGGCCCTGCCCCTGGTCATTGCATTGGAACTGCTCGGCGCGGTGGCGATTGCCATTGGCTGGAAGACGCGCTGGGTGGCCCTGGTCATGGCCGGCTTCACCCTGGTCGCCGCGTTGATCTTCCATCACGACTTCAGCGATGCGACCCAGCAGGTGATGTTCCTGAAGAACCTGGCCATCGCCGGCGGCTTCCTGTTGCTGGTCGCACATGGCGCGGGACGGCTCAGCCTGGATGCGCGCGCGCGGCGTCGCAAGCGGCTGTAATCGCGCTCATCCACGGATTGAATCGCAAAGCATCGTTCGATCGATGCGGTGGCGGCCCTGCGCGCTCAATTCGGCGCGCGCAGGGCCGCTATTGCTTACGACAGATACCGATGCCGGAAGCGAAACCATGAAACCCCAGAGCGCCTTCGCCGTGGCCATGGCGAACATGCCGTTGAAGCGCAAGTTCCTCACCCAGACCCTGCTGGTCGCCATCGGCATCATCGCCCTGGCGATCGTCGCTGCGCGCATGCAGTACGTGGACCTGGTGCATACCCGCGAGGCCGCGATCAAGGCGCAGACGCAGATGGCGCTGGCCGTGGTCGAGTCCTACGCCGAACGCGCCGGCAAGGGCGAGCTGCCGCTGGCCGAAGCGCAGCGCCAGGCGCTGGCCACCCTGGCCACGCTGCGCGCCAACAAAGGCGTGGACTACTTCTACGTCACCGACCAGGCGCCGACGATGCTGATGCATCCGACCCGCCCCGACTTGGTCGGCAAGCCGCTCAACGATGTGCTCAGCCCCGACGGCCAGCACATCTTCCCCGAGTTCGTGCGCGCCGCGCAGGCCGGCGGCGGCTACGTGCAATACCACTGGGCCAAGCCGGGCAAGGACAAGCCGGTCGCCAAGACCTCGTACAACACGCTGTACAAGCCGTGGGGCTGGGTGATCGGCACCGGCGTCTATCTCGATGACACGCAGGCGCAGGCGCTGGTATTCACCGGCATCATGACCGTGGCTGGCGGCGTGCTGATGCTGTTCAACCTCGGCCTGGGCTGGCTGATCGGCAACTCGGTGCTGGTGCCGCTGGGCCGCGCCCTGGCCGTGCTCAAGGGCGTCTCCAGCGGCGACCTGCATGTGCACGTCGGCCACCGCGGCCGCGACGAAGTCGGACAGATGCTGCAGGCCATGGACGAGATGCAGGTGCGGCTGCGGCGGGTGATCGAAGCGCAGCGCGAGATGGGCCGCCAGCACGAGGCCGGCACCATCAGCTACCGCATCCCGGCCGAGGAATTCGCCGGCGAATTCGCCACCATGGTCGAAGGCACCAACACCCTGGTGGCCAACCACATCAACGTCAAGATGCGCGTGGTCGAACTGGCCAAGCGCTATGCCATCGGCGACCTGTCGCAGGAAATGGAGCCGCTGCCGGGCGAAAAGGCAGTGATCACCGCGGCCATCAACGGCGTGCGCGACAGCCTGCGTGCGATCAACCACGAGATCAAGCACCTGGCCCAGGCCGCGGCGGCCGGCGACTTCTCGGTGCGTGGCGACGAGGCCGCGTTCCAGTTCGACTTCGCCACCATGGTCGGCGCGCTCAATTCGATGATGGAGGTCAACGACCGCAACCTGGGCAAACTCTCGGCCCTGTTGCGCGCCATCGCCGAGGGTGACCTGACCCACCGCATGGAGGGCAGCTTCCACGGCGTCTTCGCCAGCATGCGCGACGACGCCAATGCCACCGTGGGCCAGTTGACCGGGATTGTCGGACGCATCCAGGGCTCGTCGGCGAGCATCAACCTGGCCGCCGGCGAGATTGCCGCTGGCAACAACGACCTGTCGCGCCGTACCGAGCAGCAGGCGGCCAATCTCGAAGAGACCGCCGCGTCGATGGAGGAACTGACCTCCACCGTCAAGCAGAACGCCGAGCACGCGCGCCAGGCCAACCAGCTGGCCATCGGCGCGGCCTCGGTCGCCTCGCAGGGCGGTGCGGTGGTCAGCCAGGTGGTGGCCACGATGAGCGAGATCGAGGTGTCGTCCAAGCGCATTGCCGAGATCATTTCCGTGATCGACGGCATTGCCTTCCAGACCAACATCCTGGCGCTGAATGCCGCCGTCGAGGCCGCACGTGCCGGTGAACAAGGCCGTGGCTTCGCCGTGGTCGCCAGCGAAGTGCGCACCCTCGCCCAGCGCTCGGCCAACGCCGCCAAGGAGATCAAGGGCCTGATCGACGACTCGGTCGGCCGTGTCGCCGATGGCTCGGCGCTGGTGCACAAGGCCGGCGCGACCATGGGCGAGATCGTCGCCTCGGTGCAGCGCGTGACCGACATCATGAGCGAGATTTCTGCGGCGTCGCAGGAGCAGTCCGCCGGCATCGAGCAGGTCAACCAGACCATCACCCAGATGGACGAGACCACCCAGCAGAACGCCGCGCTGGTCGAGGAAGCCACGGCCTCGGCGCGGGCCCTGGAAGAACAAGCTGGCGATCTGCGCGAGGCGGTGGCGCTGTTCCGGCTCCAAGCCGGTGCCGGCGATGCGGCCAGTGGCGTGGCGCGGCGCTTCGGCCGCGCGGCGGCCTAGCCTGCATTGCAGCTGGCCGGGTCCGGGGCGCGCATGCGCCCTGGATGCTGATGTCCGCCGGCCTGTGCGTGTTCACCGCAGCCGCGCACGAAAACGCCAACAGCATCACGCAACAAACGCTGTTTACCCTACAATTCCGGGCCGTATGGCCGATATGGAGGCCATGTCGGGGTCGAAACCGCGACCGATCATGTTCCTGCATCCGAAGGGTTCCATGCTGCCAGGCGATATCCGCGACGCACACCATCTGCATCCCGAGCCGGAGGAAGGGGACGACCGTTATCTCGTCCGCAACCGCCGCCAGGTGCATGGCTTGCTGCGCGCGCTCATCGACCAGCGTTCGCTGGTCAGTGCCCACATCGCCGGTCGCGACCAGTCGTTCCCGAGCGCGGTGCTGGAGGTGGACGAGGACGAGGAATGGCTGCTGCTGGATGGCAGTCCGAACGAGGCGTCGAACCGGGCGGCGGCCGCGGCCACGCATCTGCTGTGCTTCGCGCAGCTGGAGAAAGTGCGCATCCGCTTCCGCCTGGACCAGGTGGAGCGAATCGAGCACGAGGGCCACGTAGCGTTCCGGGCGCAGATGCCGACCAGCATCTACCACTTGCAGCGGCGCGAGCATTACCGGCTGGAGACCCCGATCACCGACTCCCCGACCTGCGTGATCGCCTTCGATCCGGGCCCGGAGGACGAGCCGGTGCGCGAGCCGTTGCGGTTGCGGGTGATCGACATCAGTGGCGGCGGCCTGGCGGTGAGTTTGCCGGCGGGATCGCCCTTGCTGGAGGTTGGCCATATATACCGGCACTGCGAGCTGCGCTTGCCGGACCAGCCGCCGCTGGCGGTGGCGCTGGCGATCTGCAGCCAGGCCCGGCAGACGCTGCCCAATGGGGCGGAAAGTTTCCGGGTGGGGGTGCGGTTCGAGGAGATGCCGCGGGGGGCTGACGAGGCTATCCAGCGGTACATTTTTCGGGTTGATCGGCAGCGGAATGCACGAAAGAGTGGGGTGTTTTAGCGGCCTGCGGCCGCGACCGCCTGGGTTGTTTGCGTGCTGATGGTGGGCTGGGTTGATGTGGATCGGCTTGCCTGGTTTCGCGGGTGGTCTGTGGGGGCATAGCCCTTTCGGGACACGCCGTGAACCCATCCATGGGGGCTGCTTGGCAACATCCATGTTGCCAAGCGTCCCGAAAGGGCTATGCCCCCACAGACCCCAAGATCAGCGGCAACGGATGGGAACAGCCAGGGCCGAAGGCAAGCAAAGGCGAAAAGCCGGAGCGAAGTAGAAGAGTGGGATGAGAGAGATATAGAGGAAGGCTTCCGAATCCGCTCTTGCTCTTCTCTCCTCCCCTCTCCAGCGCGCCCCTAACGAAGTGGGAAAAAAGAAGCGCCTGGCGCCGGGACGGCGGGGATCGGGGTCAGCGGGCCAAGGATGGCCCGCGGCGGCGCCTCAGATAGGACATCTGCCGAAGCCGCGACCCCGATACCCGGCGGCCCGGGGCCCGCACCGTAAGTCGGCCCACCCAGCCGCACACCACCCGCGCGCCCCCCAACCAACCCCACCAGGCCGAAGGCCAAACAAAAAACCCCACTCCTAAAGTTCCCCTCCCCCAGGCCGATCTTGTCATGGCAACCCCGCCATTCCCGACGTGCCCGCCCGGAGCCACCATGAACGACAAAAAGCCTGCCGCCGGACACGGCGGTGAATTCCTCAGCTTCGCCCTAGGCGAGGAGCAGTACGGGGTCGATATCCTCAAGGTCCAGGAAATCCGTGGCTACGATGCGGTCACCCGGGTCCCCGACGCGCCGGATTACATCAAGGGCGTCATCAATCTGCGCGGCACCATCGTCCCGGTCATCGACCTGCGCCTGAAGCTGCGCCTCAAGGAGGCGCGCTATGACGCTTTCACGGTGATGATCGTGCTCAATGTCGAGGACCGGGTCGTCGGTATCGTGGTCGACAGCGTTTCCGACGTGATCCCGCTGAGCGAAGAGCAGATCCGCCCCACCCCGGAGTTCGGTGCCGCCGTCGATACGCGCTTCATCTCCGGCATCGGTACGCAGGAAGACCGCATGTTGATCCTGCTCGATATCGAGACGCTGCTCGATAGCGCCGATCTTTCGCCGCAGGAAGCGCTGGCTGAAGAAACTGCCTGACATGACTGTCAGGCCCCGCCTGACAGTGACGCTGTCGATCGATCGAAATGTGCCCTAGCTCTCATCTCGCCGATTCAAGTTGCGCGCGCTCACGCCGATAGCTGCTCCAAGGCTCGCGCGCCGGCCCGTCCGGGCGCCTCGCAGGCCACAGTTCCCCATTCCGGAGATTTCCCCATGAAAGCCCTGTTCACCCTGATTCCCGCCCTCGCCCTGGCTACCCTGTCGGCCGATGCCCTGGCCCAGTCGCAGGAAATGATTCCGCCGGAAATGGCGACCCGTTTCGTCGGCAAGGACGGCATGGTCTGCGGCAAGGTCGAGAAGGCCAAGTACGCGCAGAGCTCGGAAGGTGAGCCGACCTTCCTGTACATGGGCGGCATGTTCCCGCGCCACACGTTCTCGGCCCGCATCGACGGCGCCAACCGCGGCAAGTTCTCCTTCGCCCCGGAATCGCTGGAAGGCAAGGATGTGTGCGTGATCGGCAAGATCCAGCGCGATGCTTCGCGTGCGGAAATCGAAGTGAGCTCGCCGTCCAGCCTGAAGCTGGCGACCATCAAGTAAGACTCGCACGGCGCCATTCCGCGCCCTGGCGCGCGGAATGGTGACGGCCCAGCCGCCGGGCATCGCCATACGAAAAGGAACCGCGTACATGCAGTGGATCAACAAACTCAAACTCATGCCGAAGCTGATGCTGACCTTCGGCATCGTCATGGTGATCATGCTGATCCAGGGCATCATTGCCTACTCGGGCCTGGCGGCCCTGAACAAGGTCACCCGCGATCTGGCGGGTGATTCGATGGCCAGCGTGCGCGAGGCCGGTGAGCTGCGCGGCGCGCTCGGTGAGTACCGCAATGCGGCCTACCAGGGCCTGGTGCGCGCAAGCGATTCGGTCAAGCAGGAAGCCAAGGAGCGCGCGGTCTCGCTGAAGAAGGACATCGACAAGACCATCGCCGATTATCCGCGGCTGGTCCGCACCCCGGAACAGAAGAAGCTCTACGACCAGTTCGTTTCGGACTGGAAGAAGGCATCGGCGTCTTACGCCAGCGTCACCGAGATGGTCGAGCTGAACCTGCCCGACGACGCCATCGACACCTTCGTCGGTGAAACCCGCCAGTTGCACCTGTCGGCGCAAGCCTCGCTCGGCAAGCTGATCGAGGAAGACAATCGCCTGGCCCAGGCCGCCAAGGAAAAGGCCGAGACCGTGCATGCCACCTCGGTCACGCTGACCGTGGTGACGCTGCTGGCCGGCATTGCCGGTGGCCTGGTGCTGGCCTGGCTGTTCGCCCGCGCCCTGGTCAACAACATGCGTGGCGCGGTGACCGTGGCCCATGAGGTGGCCACCGGCAAGCTCGATGGCAATATCGACGTGCGCGGTGCCGACGAAGTCGGCGACCTGATGCGCGCCCTGCAGCGCATGCAGCGCGACCTGAAGGAGCGCATCGAGCGCGACCAGGCCGTGGCCGCCGAGAACCTGCGCATCCGTACCGCCCTGGACGCTTCGTCCACCGGCGTCATCATCACCGACCCGGCGCTCAACGTCGTTTACACCAATCCGGCGCTGCACCAGGTCATCGAACACCACGCCGACAGCATCCGCGAGGCGCTGCCGGGCTTTGACACCGACGCATCGCTGGTCGGCCACAGCGTCACCGTGCTCGAGCATGGCGGCCAGGTCGATCCGAAGTTCGTCGCCCAGCTGGAAAAGAACGGCACGGCGCGTCGCGAGATGCGCTATGGCGACGCGCACATCGCGCAGATCGTGTCGATGATCCGCGACGCCGACGGCCAGGCCGTGGGCACCGTGTGCGAATGGCGCGACCGCAGCGTTGAAGTGCAGGTCGAAGAAGAAGTGGCGCGCATCGTCCAGTCCGCCGCTGCCGGCGACCTGGCCGGCCGCGTCTCGCTGGATGGCAAGGAAGGCTTCTTCCTGCAGCTCGCGCAGCAGCTCAACGGCCTGCTCGACGCCAACGGCGCCACCATCGAGCAGGTCTCCAACCTGCTGGCCGCGCTGTCGCAGGGCGACCTGACGGTGCGCATCCATGGCGACTTCCAGGGCGTGTTTGCCCGGATGCGCGACGATGCCAACGCCACTGCCGAGCAGCTGACCGAGATCGTGGGCCGCATCAAGCATTCGTCGATCGCCATCAATTCGGCCGCCGGCGAAATCGCCTCGGGCAACAGCGACCTGTCGCGTCGCACCGAACAGCAGGCCGCCAACCTGGAAGAGACCGCCGCCTCGATGGAGGAACTGACCTCCACCGTGCGCCAGAACGCCGAGCACGCCCGCCAGGCCAACCAGCTGGCGATCGGCGCGGCCTCGGTCGCCTCGCAGGGTGGTGAGGTGGTCGGCAAGGTCGTCACCACCATGGGCGACATCGAGAAGTCGTCGAAGAAGATCGCCGAGATCATCTCGGTCATCGACGGCATCGCGTTCCAGACCAACATCCTGGCGCTCAACGCGGCGGTGGAAGCGGCACGTGCCGGCGAACAGGGCCGTGGCTTTGCGGTGGTTGCCAGCGAAGTGCGTACCCTCGCCCAGCGCTCGGCCAACGCCGCGAAGGAAATCAAGGGCTTGATCGACGACTCGGTCGGCCGTGTCGCGGACGGTTCTGCGCTGGTGCACAAGGC